>VMHT01079662.1_pt1 | contig 20487 bp, 25 predicted proteins | sample 4693611 | NCBI WGS metagenome assembly VMHT01 (sample SAMN12280063, study PRJNA550983) | marine metagenome | isolation source: seawater sampled from same location over 5 years 0.02-0.2 micron viral filtrate | place: USA: collected off the coast of southern California halfway between the port... ...
CCATAGACTACCCCTTTGTTTTGTAATGGTCGTCCCCATCATGCTGGGGGGCTTGGCCAGTTAATGTTTAAGGGGTCGCCTTGGTCAGTGATGTCTCTCAACGCTTGTCTGTAGGTGCGCCAACTTGATTTTTGAGAGCTTGTTAATGGGCTATCAGCGCCCTGTGTCCAGTCAGAAGAACGCATTTTCCCGTTGCGGGTGGCTCTCACCTCTTTCCAGCGCTCCTCAGTCACCGCCTCATCTGTAATGGCGTCCAAGAAGTCGGGGGACATTTCTGTGCCATCAACAGAAACAATAACTGTTGTGCCGTCCGTTTCAGTGCGGAGGCATTTATATTCAAAGCCTGTGTCCTTACAGTGCTTCGCAAGAGCCAGAGAATATTTTTCAAAATTAGGATTCATCGTGTGACCTCCCAGTACTCAACGACGGTGCTGAAAAGATACAACTGGTCATCAGTTGTGCCGCCAGTGTGGTATAGGTAAAGACGGAGTTCTAATTCGCCGCTGGCATTTAGATAATTGGAACGGTCATCAAGGTATGCAGAAGTCCAAGCAGACGCTTCTATATACCAGTTGGCACCACCGTCGTAGATGTAATTATGATGCCGACGTGGCTCTTCTAAGTTAGTCCATGTGCTGGTGGAATCTCTGTACTGAACCACCATCTCAAAGCCCATATTTCCGTTGTCGTGTCGCGCCCTGCCGTGGTAATGGATGTTGACGACTAGGCCGTTGTTGTCGCTGACGTAGGTGTATGCTGGCAAAGCCTCTTCATAAATACGGTCTGTCTGAGTTGTGCGGTTAGCGCCGTTGTAAGTTCTTTCAAAGTTTACGACTGTACCAGCGCCCCAGTCGTCGCCGAGGTATCGGCCGCCGCCGTGAACTACAATGTCAGTTGAGTTGACTTCAAAGCCTGTGGAGTTGCCTGCCCCACCGTTCACTGTCAGTTGGGTCTGTGCGTCCAAGATGCCGAACTGCCCTGAGTTTACAGAGTAGCCATTCATCAGTTCGTCCCAACCAGAAGTCGTGGGGCCATAAGCATTGCCGACACTGAAGGGACGCGATGCGGCGAGATATAAGTTGTCGTTGTATTTGACTATGTCGTACTTTTCATACTGTGTGGTGGCGTCCCAGTCACCAGCGTAGTTGAAGCTGTTTATAACTTCACTCCAATTAAAGGGGTCGGTTGTCGGGACAGTAAGGTCGGCGTCGCCAGTCTCCCAAGATTGGGTTTGGTCGGCTACCCAAATGGTGTTTTTGTACTTAACCATATCCCCCATGGCATACCCACGCTGGGCATCCCACGCACCGCGATAGGCGAAGCCTTGCGCCATCCTGTCCCAGTCGGCGGGGAAGTTTTCTGGGGGGCGGCTGAAGTTATTGGTAACGGCTATGTATGACGCGCCATTGCGTTCAACTACATCATCCTTAGTGTAGTTGGCCGATGCGTTCCATACGCCTGCCCAGTTAAATCTGAATTTTCCTAAGTCGAGAAGTGCCATAATATCTCCTACGGGTTAGCGTCTTCGTCGACGACGTTTATTGTCCCGCCGATACCAGCAACAGGGTCGGCGAAATAATACAGAGTGTCAGGAGTGCTTGCTGTCACCTTGATGCGGCTAACACTTCCAGTCGCGTTTAGAGTGACGTCAGACAAATAAGTTGTCCCTGTGGCTCCGTTAGCGTCTGTCCCATGAATGCCGTCCGCCACCTCAGAGAAGCGGAACTTAACCGTCGGCCGCTGGGCTGGGTCGTCCCAAGTCATGTCATCCAAACTTGTTGTGTATTCAAAGTCGTAGATATGCCCGCGAACAAGTGTAATGGTCTTTTGCTTTGTTTCGTTTAATGCAAAGACAGCTATGTTGTAGGCATTACTTGGTTGACCGGGGCTATTAGAGTTAGGGACGTACTCGGCTTGAAGGCTAACTTCAAAGCGTGGGTATCTGTGTTCGCCCAGCTTGACCTTTAGGTGTCCGTCACTGGCAAAGTAATATTGCTCATCTGAGCCACCCAAACGCTGAACTTCATAAGCATCTGTGTAATGCTCAATCTCTTTGTTGGTGAAGTCGTTTGTAATGGAAGCGTTCTTGGCAAGGTTAGGTACATCGTAATGGTCAAACGCTCTTATTGAAGTAGAGTCGCCTGCAACATTAGGGTCTATCTGCTGGAAGTTTTGGTAGTTCCTGTTCCAGCTAAGAGTCTTCTCAATGTTGTTTACATAATAAGTCGACGGATGCGGAAGGTCGTAGTCCAAGTCTTCAATCTGGAACTCCCAAAGCGTAGGCATATTCGCGCCGCGTATCTCTATCGTACCATTGTCGGAAGTATAAGAGTTATTCTGGCGGTGGAAGTACATGTTGAACTTACGGTTACGCCCAACAGGGATTTGAGAAGGGCTATTGATAAACACAGAACTAGAGCTATCAACATACTTATTATATGTGTATCTGCCGCCTTGATGATAAGTCCAGCCAGCGCCCTCTGAGAACAAGATAGTAGAGTTCATGGTTGTTTGATTATCAACGCCGCGTGAGTTCTGGTTGGCGAACATAAGAAATAAAGGTTCATCCACGCTTTGCAAGGTGAAGCAAACATTCCTGTCTGTTGTGCCAGCGTTGTAGGCAAGATACTGGCTTACAACGTAACTCCAACGGCTGTTGAGAGGAAGGTACGGAATCTCAATCTGTCCAGCGAAGACAGGGTTGGAGATGATTTGGCCAATAGTTCCAGTCCACCAACTTGGTACAGCCGTTGGGGTTGTCATGCCCCAGCTTGCCGATGAGTCTGCATCTCTATTTATTGGGACTGCGCTTGGTGGGACATCAATCCTAGTGGTAATTGCACAAGGTATGCGCTGGATGCGTGGGTACTCAGAGCGAGGGTCACGGTTTTCCCAACCGCTGTATGTGGAAACAGTTGTTGGACCCGGACCAGTCGTCCACTTGAGTTCGCCGTCTGCGGAACGCTCAAACCCGTGGAAGTAAGTCTCCGACTTAGTTGCTTCCAACTCGTCGGCCTTGGCGTCAATCGCTTGAATAAGTGTGTCGGCCGCAGATACAACTTGCCAGTTGGTGGCTGTGTCTAGGAATACACCTGTGCTACCTGAGTTGTGGTCTGCGTTGGATATGTAAAGATTGTTGTTGTGGGTTACTAGGTCGAGCCGCTTGTAATCAATGTCTTGCGCCCAGTTGCCTCGGAGCCGAAAAAGAAATGTATTCGTATCAATAAACGAACCAGCGACGGCCTGTGGACCCGGCGCATACTGTAGGACGTTTGTTGTGCCGTCTACATTGAACGTAACAAAGCCAGCGTCTACGTTGCCGTTGGCATCGAAGATGTCGTCTAGGAGAGCAGATAGAGGACGGCCGCCCTTCTCAGTGGCCTCCAGATATGTATCAAGAGTGTGGTTGCCTGTCTGAGAGGAGCGGAACCGTATCTGGTCTCCAGTGGGTTTTGTAAAGGCCATACTACAGTCCTTGCTCTTTCATGAATCTCAGCAATTTTGCACGAGTTAAGGTGAACTTGTCGTCCTCCTCATAGCGAGCAACCAAATCTTGTATGGCTCTTTCAGCGGCGGAAACCCTTGGCTCACACTGGCAACCACTGGCTTTGGTTATTTCTTCCAGCAGTTCGCTTTTAATTTTATGTATCTCTCCAGCCACAATCTCAGCAACGTAGGACTTCACCCAATCACGCTGTATGCCCGTCAGTTTTGTTGAGCCTTCTATGGCCTTTGCGTTTGGTAGTGTCATTCGCCCATCCTCTTTAGGTTGCCCTTTTCAATCTCACGTTCCATTTGCTCTTGAGGCATGATGTTCGCACCACGCATCTTTTCCATCATGGATATTTGCTGAGAGGGAGTTGGGCCTTGCTCTTGCTCTTGCTGGGTAATCTTGAACTGTTCTAAGTCGCTGACACCCATAGAACGGATAGCTTCTTCTGCAATCTTGCCGACTTTGTATTCCATGTTCAGTCCAGTCTGGCCCATGACTTGAAGCATGTTCATCCATGTCTCTGCATTGCGAGTTGGCTCAACCGGAAGCGTGCCGTCTACGACTAGGTAGTCGATGTCGCCTTGCAACATGCTGATGTCAAAGTCTAGGTAGTCGTCCTTAATCATGTTGGTCAGTTCGCCGGGGCTATCTCCGCCCGTAATGCGAAGTGAGCCTTCATATTCTAGGGCGTCTTGTAAGTTCCCGACCATCATCCTCACGAGAGGACGCACCGTAGTTGACGACATGATACGAGAAATAACACCAAGTCGTTGAGAGCCAAGCTGGGTAAGACGCTGGATTTCTGTGGCTGTCCGTATGCCATCCGCTGTAGGCATGCCCTGCTGGGCGTCTGAAGCGGCAGATACTCTTTGCTTTAAGTCGGACATAGCGCCAATGTCTTGCCAGTGGCCGCGTGTTACATCTGGTATCTCTGCGATGAACACACCGTCACCGGGCTTTGTACCGGGGAGAGTACGCACAAGCCCCCACGGATTTCTGTCAATTAAGTCTGGGACACTGACAGAGGTCGGGTCTACGAATATTAGGTTGTTTAGAGCCGCCTGCACGTTGTCGACACGGCTACGAAGTAGCCATGTGCTTATTTCGTGTAGAGGAAGTAGTAAGTCGTACAGTGATTGGCCGTATGTCTTGTGGCTGTCGTGGTACAGGCCGCCGATTGTGACGGGGAACTGCCGCCCATACGGGTTTAGACGGCAGTTAATAACCGCGCCTTCGTCCAGAATAGTCACTAGCAACCAAACTTGTTCTAGGTTGTCGAGGCCAAGCTCGTAACCATTGAAGCGTACCCACGCCTCATCGACTATGCGGCTGTCCTGTAGTGTGAAGTGGTAGCCGTTCTCTTGCCCTTGAGGTTCTTCGGGGTTGATTGAAAGGCCACGCCCTTCTTCTTTGAACCAGCCGTGAGCATCCCATGAATGACGTACACCTTCTTTGCGGCGTAGTCCCGGATACTTGGCGACTTTGGGGTATTGGTTAGAACCGAGCAGGGCATTGGTACTCATGTGGTCTGTAAAGACTATGAACTGCATCCTTTCCCAGTCTCCCCACTGAACACGGGGGTCTGGGAAGCATCTGCGCGGGTCAAAGTTCACAATGTCGTTTGTCTTTGTCGTAGCGTTCCACACACACTTAGTCGGAGCGAAGCCGTAGCGGATGGAGTCCAAGAGCATCTGTGCAAGCCGCGCCTCGCCTGCGGTGCGTCGCATGTGCTGGTGCAGTAGGCGCTCAAGTATCATACTTGATTGGCGCGACTTACGATTGAGTCCCTCTAATTGGAACATAGGGTTGCGGCCTGCTAGGGCAGACATGAGGTATGTGAGTACGGTGTCAGCGATAGCGCGTGTATCTGCTACGACTACCTTCTCGCGAAACTTTGTAGCGTTCTCTGGAACCCAAACGTCGTGTGCGCGGTCAGCATCCCGCCAATGGTCGTAGCGGCGAGAGATACGCTCATGAGACATCTTGGTGCAGGCGCGTACATAATCAATGAGTTTGGTCTCTTGGTCGTCAGAAAGCATGTCACTGATATCCTCGTAGGCCATTAAAGGCTCTGCGAGGTTGCTGAGGTCTACGACTACGTCGTTCTTTGAGGGGCTGGTCATAGTCTTATAGCGCATCAGATTTCTCCCCAGCCTCTAAAATTTTCGTCTTTACCAACTTGTCGTTCCCACCATTTGTCGTCGTTGCCTGTGTTAAATTGGGCAGACAATGAAGAACCCATATTGATAGGCGAGTTTAGTAGCTCGCTTGCTTGTCCGCCCATTTTTGATAAAGCGGCAAGCCCCATTGATAAGGCGTCAATCATGTCGTCGTGCTTCCCATTCGGAAATGACTGAGCCTCGTCCATGAAGCTATCAAGCCATAATGCCTCATTCGGTATGAAAACTCGTCCCCCCTCTACAAGAGGCAGTACAGAGTTTAATCTGGAGACCTTATCGGTTCCGACCTTCACGGGAATTACCGACATACCTGATTGAGTTCGTAGCTCTTGAATGAGGGATTGGCCTGACGCTTTGTCCTCGACATACATGCCGCGCAAGCCCCTGCCGCGCCATTTAGCGTTCAAGGTAATGGCGGCACGTTTAAGTTCTGGGAAGTCATACCTCTCACGAACAATGTCCAGAATGTGCATGTCCGCATTGTTGTCCATACCCAAGACCATCATTACGCTGTAGTCAGCGGTCTCTGTTTTCTTAAAGGCGGTATCGCAAGAGATAATGATGGTATTGCAATCTGGCTCCTCTGCCTTTCTCCACCATCCCGACTTAATAAGATTACCACCACGGATATAGGGAGATTGCTGATAGAGTGAGGCAAATTCTCTGGGGTCTAGTCTTTCTCGCTTTTTAAGCTCTTCGATTGGGAATCTGTCTGGCCACAGGGCTTCTTCTCTTGCTTCGTAGTAGTGACGTTTCGATGGTGATACTTTACTGAGTTCGCCCTGCGGTATGAAGCGAGGGTCTTCTTCTGGCAGTTCAGCCACACTCCTCTTGACATTAGTATCCTTACTCCTGATTGCTGGGAAGTTGATGTGCGCCCATGCGCCCTCCTTCCAGTCTTCAGTCTCCATGATACGCCCAGCCAAGTCGTCCGGGTGCCACCGCGTCAGGATAACTATTTCTATTGGTGCCGCGCCGTTTGGCTCTGGTTGCTTACGAGTGGTAAGAGCAGACACATAATATGACCAAGTCTTGTTGCGCTGAGTCGCGCTGTCGGCTTCTTCACGAGCTTTAACGGGGTCATCAATGAGCAAAAGAGTGGCCGCACGACCAGTCGTAGAGCCGCCCATGCCAGTTGCGTAGTATGAACCGCCGAATGTAGTGCGCCAGTCGTCTACTGCTTTGGATTCTTCCGACATATAAAAGTCAGGAAACGCTTGGCTAATGATTGGCTCACGCGCATGGTCTCTTGTCTGACGCCCGAAAGTTTTAGCAAGGTCTTGGTTGTAAGACGTCGCAAGAACATTTCTATTTGGTCGGCGAGCAAGGTAATACACCGGAAAAAGAGTTGACGCCAACCAAGATTTGCCATGTCGTGGCGGCATAGTAATAAGAAGACGTCGGCATCCAAGAGTGTCTTTCTCAAGCCTATCCAACGTGTCAATGAGTTCCATTTGGAAGTCGGCCAATTCAAAATCTGGGTAAAGTGCTTTAACAAATCCATGAAAATTATCCTTCGCTTGAGCTATTTTGAGCAGTCGTTGAGCCGCTTGCTGGGGTGTCAGTGCCATTTTCTACCTCTTCGTATTCTGCTTCGACGGCATCTACTTGCGACGCGATACGTTGCAGTTCATCTATTGTAAGTTCGTGCGCTTGTTTATTCTCAACAGTGTGTTCGTTGAACGAGTGGTGTAAGTCAGGCATGACTTTATTCAGCATCATGCCAAACAGTCTGGTTTGCTGAGCATCCCACTTCTTATTTCCGGCCAGCACCTCGCGCACCTCCGGCATTTGCTTGCGTACAACGTCCAGTACGCTCCGGCGGACTCTGTCGACTTCCAGCGGAGTTACTGCGGGCAGGCCAGTGCCTTTTGTGGAGCTAGGTTCTTTTCTTACGTTAGGCATGTATCTTTTCCGTCACAGTGTTTCCATTTTTTGGTGCGAAATATTTGTTAGTGGGACATGGCATATAGAAAACCCGGCGGCGGGACGGGGGCTACGCCCCCCCTGTTGGCCAAGTCGTGTTGCCCTATGGGCAAAAACGCGACAATCTGTAGTGTAAGTTACTGTATTTGTTATGATTTCATGTCCCTTCTGAGGGCATATTAGTGGTATTTTCCCCTCGTAATTTGAAAACCTACTGAAATCTCTACAATTCAATGGGTTATTGTAACTGTCTGGTAATCATAACAACTGGTTAGAGAGGATGTCGTCCTATACCCCAAAGGGGTATGGGGGGATTAGTTAGTGCCGCTCGGCGTTGTTGCTGAGATGAGGCGAACCAACCTGCATAGGAGGTAATCATGCAGAATACTACACACACACCTGACGTACATTCCGTGACCATGACCGCGATGGAAGCTAACGCTTCCAAGGGCAACGCCATCATAGCTGGCATCGGCTCAATGGCGGCCGCACGCGCCACGATTGCACACGACTCACCGTCCGACTTCGTGACGGCTGTGTCAGCTTCGCTGAAGCAACGCCTTGCGGATTACGATGCCAAGGGTCTCGCGCATAACTCGGCGCGCTTCGCATCAACGTCCAAGGCCATCGCGATGCTCACAGTTGCGCCTGCGCCAATCACACCGCCTGCGCCAGTGCATACTGCGCCATCTCGTGCGACCAAGGCCGAGTTGCAAGCTCAGCTTGCTGAGTTGCAGGCATTCGTGACTGCGCTTACCGCCAAGTAATCACGACTAACCCCAATAGCCCCTCTCACGCGCCGTGCGTGGGAGGGGCTTTTTTTTGTGACTACACCCTGTAGTCGCGCAACCAGCCATAGGAGGACATCATCATGGCAACAGTACAAATCGGCGTTCACACGCAAATCGACGGCATCGAGCATGAACTTGCAGACGTCGTACACAATCACGCAAACCTCGACTTCAATGACGCTCAGTGGGTTGCGAACCAGTCGCTCGTGGGCGACGTCACCATCATGGACGCATCACCAGCAATGGAAGATGCAGTCAAATCATGCGGTCTTGCGGCATTCGTATCATTCACAACGCTTGACTAACTGTGACACAACTGTCACACATATATAACACGACTTAGGAGAGTCATTTATGCAAGAATTTCTATCACCGGACGACTTGGACAAGGTCTATCACGTTGTCAAAGCCGTCATCACCTATCTGTTCGGGAGTTAATCATGAGCAAACGCACACGAATGACAGTATCGCTGTCACCATCACAATACGCACAACTTCACACCCGCAAGTCGCTTGCGCGACGACTGCTGGAAATCTTCGGTTACTTCGCAGTGGGCATGGCTATCTATGGTTTGGTCATGCTAGTCGCCACCAACCTCGTAACTGGTTGTGGCCAAGCGACTTACCACGCAGACAGGACATGGGAGACAGGCACTTGTCACCCTGCATGGCTGTTCCCCGATTCAAAGCAGAGCGTGAAGGGAACGTGGTAGTGAGAGACCACGACATAAAGCGCTATGCAATCGAGTTTTGCATAGTCGCAATGCTTGCATGGGCAATGTGTCCCTGCAACGGAGCGTGACATGGTTGGAAAATATCACGTCATCACCACGCCTCGCGGCTACGCCGTGAGGTGCATCTTAACCGGATACATCGAAGCCAAGTCGCGTACACGCGCACAGGCTGAGCGTATCTGCAATCTCATGAACAAAGGGAGTTCAACATGAAATCGAAAGTAATCTCACGCACCAATCGCGAAAGACTGGCAACCATCCTGACTGTGTTCGCTTGCAAGGACGAGTTCAAGCCCATTATGGACAAGTACAACGAGGCTTGCGACTTGCTGACACCAATACACGATAAAATCCTCGACGACATTGACGCCTTGCCCGACTTGGCCAAGCGATTTGTCAGAGTTCATGTGGATGAGAGTATGGAAGTTGACATGGACAAGCCTGTGTACGACTTGCGTACAGTCTACAACATGGTCAATCCATTCTATGGCGACGAACAACGATACGGACAGATGGCCTTTGGTGATGGCGACGTCATTGAGGTCACGAGTGCGGAGCGGTTCGGCTTCAATGTTGAGCAAGACCAGTTTGATTGGGACAAGTCTCTGTTCCCAAAAGACCGCCATTTTAGTTGCGTCTTTAGCGACATGCGCTACGCGTATGTGAAGTCCAACCGCACAATCTCGTCACGAAGCGGAACCACCGTCCCTGATGAGTACCTAGCAGACTTGCAACCAGCCCTAGCCGCCAAGGCTTGGGCAACCAGCATGCACTGTGCCTTGTCCGACAACATGCGGAGTATGGCTCGTGAACTGACCGAGAACATCGAGACTGCCAAGACTACGAAGAATCTCGTAGCCGCATGGCCGGAGGCCGAGCCATTCGTGGCCAAGTTGTACCCCGAATGCACAGACAGTGGGGTGCAGTCGACTTGCGAGACACCGCTCGGCAACATCATCTTGCGTCACATCAAGCAACTGCCAGCACCAGCACAGGCGGCTGAGTAATGGAAGCATTCGTCATAGACAAAACCAACAGTGGCGACGACTACCTATACGTCGACGTTCCCTCGCATGGTTTGACAGTAATGATAGGCAACGGAGATGACGGCGTCACTGTCGACATGTATCCGATGGCCGAAGTTTGGGATGAACCAATCGCCGCAATCTGGGCGACAACTACGGAAGGAGCAAACCATCAATGAACCGATTTGTCACGAACCTTTGTCCAAAGATTGCCGCGCAAGACCAGTGTGACAAACATCTACGCAAAATGCTTATCGAAGAAGCGCAGATGTTGTCGACTGCACTGCATGACAATCACCCGCACATGTATCGTGACGACTTATACAAGCCAGTCCATCAGGGGCATCCATGCACCCTGTGGGCAGGTGAGTCATGTTCAAACTGGCTGTGGGCATACAAGCATTGGCAAGGTCTTGCCGATGAGTATGAGTTCCGGTTCGGTAATGCCGACCACAAAACCATTCGTATCATGCGGCCACTGTTGCATGAGGTACGAAACCGCGTTGACTTCATGACTTCATGGGACAACGTCAACCACACACCACACCCACAATGCTTTGGCGACTGGCCTCACAAGACTAAGGAGGACTGGCCTGTCACGGCATACCGTTCATACATTCGCGACTACAAAACCACAGTAATGAAGGAGATGAAGTGGACACGTCGCACTCAACCCCAATGGTTCACAAGGAGGCCATAATGAATATCAACAACTATGAATCACCACGACTAGCGTGGCACGAGGCTTCGGCAGTGCTTCAGTATCAAATCTGCAAACTCGTGGCAGAAAACGACAGCTTTGTGAAACAAGCAGTCGAACTCGCACGCAAGGAGCGCCGCATAAACAAGCAATGCCATGCCGTGGCTCGTCACCGCCTCATCCAAGCGAAGGAAGTACGCGATGAAAGTCGTGTTCTTATCGCCAGCCTCGAAACAATGATGAGGGGGGTCTAGCGCAATAAAACCCCGAAGGGGTTTGGGGAGAACAGTGAGTGGCTGTTCTGCCAAATCAACCAAGCATTCAAAGGAGATACACACACATGCTTGATACCATCACAATCGCATCGGAAGCAGTCAAGGCTTCCCACACCACCGACAACACAAGTCGTGCCGCGCTTCGCAAGATTGCTCGCACGGTCATCAACGATAGCAGTGTTGTTACCACCGACATGAAGTCGAACTTCCAAGCGCGGACTGGCGAGAGTTTCAACGGCATGATTGACAAGGTGCATCGCAACGTACTCTTGAACATCATCTCCGATGGCTTGTCCACTGCGACTGGCATCCCTGACTCCATGCAAAAGTGCATGGACAAGATAGCTGAATCTTGGAACGACGACAGCAAATGCCAACCAGCCGAGCGAGGTGGCGGCGTAAGTCGTGGCTATCATAAAGACTTCCAGCGAGTCGAGAATGCTGTCGCTCACATCAATGGTCACGCTGGTAAGCATGACATTCACAAAGGGCTTTGGCGCAGTGACATGAAACTCAACGCCTTTGGTGACGCCATACAGTGTGCGGCTAGTATGATAATCGACCAGTTCGGTTTGCCTAAACCTACGCACTTTGACGTTAATACCCCTGACGTCAAGTCTCGTTACAACATGCGTATCGTCAACCGCATGATGGACGACTTGCCAATCGACAGGAGCAACAACGACCTTGTCGATGGCATACAGGATAACATCTATAGTCGCGACTATGACAATGCGCCAGTCGATTACGATTCACTCAGCACCGCACAGCAAGAGCGTGTCGAAGACCTAACCAAGCGTTACATCCAGATGTATGACATATCTGGTGAGTTGAACGCCGACGATGGCCAACGCCTTGAGAAGAATGAATCACCCAACAACAACAGCATTGTGGTTGACCCCAACCTCAAGCAAGGCGTTGACCTCATGCTCAACCAAGCGACACAGGGTAAGGTGACTGACATCAACGTGTTGATTGAGGGCATCGCTCGTAACACTCAGCTTGAGGAAGAGTTGAGTAAGCTACGCGATGCACAGATGGTGCCTAACTTCGCAACGTCTGGCACTGATGTCGTTGATGAGTCGACGCTGACTTACGAAGTCGTGATGCGTAAGGCCAGTGACATCTTCCTCTCGCCTGCTGGCAAGAAGTCACCCAAGCTAGACTTCGATGTGCCAACGCTAGTCTGGCGCAACGATGCTGGTGATGAGGTTCGTCACCCTATGTGTCCTGAGATTGACCACACCTACCAGTTCCGGCAGTACATGCTCATTAAGTTCTTGTCGGCCATCAAGTTTGGTCACAACTCATGGCTCCACGGTCACACTGGTACTGGCAAGACGACATTCGTCGAGCAGGTAGCCGCTTGGTGTGGCGTTCCAGTCGAGCGACTTAACCTTGACTCGAATCTTGAGCGGGCTGACGTCATTGGTGGCAAAGAGATTGAGGTCGATAACGGTTCGCCTATCACGGTGTATCGTGAGGGTATCTTGCCTCGTGCTATGGCCAAGCCATGTTGGTTTATCTGCGATGAGATTGATGCTGGTCGTGCCGACATGTTGTTCGTCTTGCAACGTGCGCTTGAGGGCAAGGGGCTGACAATCACCGAGGATGCAGGACGTGTCGTCAAACCACACGACTTGTTCCGCTTCGTCGCAACAGCCAACAGTCGTGGGCAGGGTGATGAGTTCGGGTTCTATGCTGGTGTTCGCCCCATGAACATCGCCATGCTCGACAGGTTCACCATGTTTATTGAGGTTCCGTATCTCGACAAGGACGATGAGATGCGGTTGCTCAAGACTGCGTATCCCAAGATGACAGAGAATGAGCGGTCAGAGTTCTGCGAGTTCAGTCAGAAGGTACGTCAGGCATTCTGCAACGGCGAGATTAGCAAGACGCTATCGCCTCGTGGTCTGCACTCAATGGCGAGTTACTATCTGCACTTCAAATCGTTGATGCCTAACGACGAGGCACGACTTGAGGCCGCCAAGGTGGCTGTGATTGATGCGGCCCCGGCTGACAATCGTCACACCATTGAGCAGATGTTCACAACTCTAGTCGGGTAAGGAGGAAGCGATGCCTAGATACGAAGTAACCCGAAGCTATACTGTTATATGCGTAGCTACAGTTGAAGCTGATACGCATGACCATGCAGAAGAAATAGCTTGTGATTCTGGTGACATACACTGGAAAGAATATGATGGTGACTATGATACCGAAGTATATGTAGAGGAGATTGTAAATGACTAAATACATACCAGAAACAGCGGCACTCGACGACGTCGTCATGACAGGTGATGACTTGATGGATGCTACCAGTAAGAACGTGCGGACGTTCTCGACTGACCATGACACTGACTGCATATTCGTCGGTGATGGTGCGGCAACCGATGGTGACACGGTGTATCTGCCTAGTCTGAATGGCGATGCCGATGTGACCAAGCGGCAAGCACTCGTGCTTGGTGGGTTCGCACTGCACGAGACACTGCACAAACTACTGACCGACTTCCGATGGTTCAAGAAGAAGGTCAAGGGCTGGTCGGTATTCACCAAGTCTATGCACAATGCCATTGAGGATGTGCGTATCGAGAATGGTGGGCGTGTTCTATATAATGGCTTGCCCAAACAGGTCGACAAGACTGCGCGTGAGGTCAACCGCAAGTTCATTGATGAAGTGTATCGTGACCGCCCCGAATGCGTGAAAGACTTTGGGGTTATCGGGCCAGTCGCAGTGACGTGGGCGGGCCGCAAGGCGCTTGGCTATGACGACCCATCCAATGAGGAAGCGCTAAGTCTTCTGCCCAATGACATCCGCAAGCGTGTCGAGCGCATCGCACAGCAAGCCATGAAGCTGGATACTGGTGTCCGTGGCATGGGTCAAGTCGACCAACGTGCGGCATTCAATGGATGTAAGAAGGGTGGCTTGCTTGCCGAGCGTATCACCAAGCAGTTGGAAGAAGAGTTGGAAGAGAAACAGAAACAGAAACAGCGTGTGGGAGAAGAAGGTAATGGCACAACGGAACAGCAACGTGATGAGAACGAACAAGGGCAAGAACAATCTGGCACCGGAGGGTCAGAGCAGACGTCAGGCGAGAAGACACTTGGCGAAGATGGAGCGGGTCAAGGCGAGGAAGCAGGCAAGTCTCGCGACAAAATGAAAGACACCGATGGCAAACCGTCCGACAGCCAACAGAAGTCTGGCAATGGCATCGGCAACGGTGGCAACGATACCTACGGTGAGATGGTCAAGGACATCGACCCGATTGACCCGAACATCGACGCCGCCGCTAGTCGTATCGTCGATGAGATAAATCAGTCTGACCCAACAGGCTATCGTGTTTGGTGTCCATCTGCTGATGAGTTGCACACTCGGTACAATGATAACCGACTTAATGGTTTACGCTTTGGGCAAGGCGGTGGTCGCAAGCTGTTCGATGAATCCAAGAAGCGAAGCGGCGGTGCCTTGTCGACTATCCGTCGTAAGTTGGAGCGTGTGTTGCTCGAAGCCAAGGAATCCATGTGGGAAAACGGCAAGCGTTCTGGTCGCATGGATGTGCAACGCAACGCGACTAAGATAGTTCAGCTACGTCCCAATGTGTTCCGTCGTCGTGAGACAGAGCAGGCTGTGAACAGTGCGCTTACCATCCTGATTGACCAGTCGGGTTCAATGGATGATGGCGTCAAGATTGAGTTGGCACAGCAGACAACCATCGCAATCTTGGAAGCCCTTGAGCCAACACAAGTACCAGTCGAGGTGATTGGTCACAACACTGGCGGCGTACCTAATCGCACCGACTACGACAGGAAGAAACGTCAGCAGAAACGCAAGGCCAGTATAAATGCGGCTGAGTATGGTCGTGGCAGAGTTACAGTCGACAAAGATTATGGTCGGTACAACAAGATTGATTACTTCTTGTACAAGTCTTTTGAGGACAGCTTGTCTGTGTGTCGTGAGTCACTAGGCTGGATGGTTCAAACGACTAAGGGTTCCAATGCTGACGGCGATGCCGTCCGGTATGCGGCAAAGCGTTTGCTTCAGAGACAAGAGCCTCGCAAGATACTGTTCGTGTTGAGTGACGGTGCGCCAGCTTGGTACAGCGACACACATGACAAGCACCAATGGACTAGAGATTGTGTTGAATGGTGCAAGCATCAGGGCATTCATGTTGTCGGGCTTGGCATGTTGGATGGCTCGGTTGCTAGTTATTACCCCGACTACATTGTAGTTCACAACATTGATGACTTCGCCAAGACCTACATAAATAAGATTGCCAAGATGTTGCTTGGCAAGGGTGAGATTAACCACGATGCAATGAAGACAGGGGTTCGCCGTGGCACGAAAATGTAGTGGCATCGCTCGTATCCCTGCTTACTGGTTCAACTGGTATCCATACTCACGAAGCACAGAGTTTTATGTGCGTGTGTATTGGCAGTGCCGCAGACGTGGCATCCGCAAATCTAATAAGTCAGACGTGTTAAGGGTGATGCGTCTGGTTGACAACTGTGACATATCTGATACAACTAAAAACATGTGTTAATCAGGAGACTAGAATGAATGAACATACTTTGTCAGGAATCAGGCGAGTTCTGCGTGACATGGCGGAAGCGAATGATGACATATCAATCGCAAATGTTACCGCCTACTTAGGCGGCGGCCACAAGGTCGAGAACATAATTGAAGTAGAGACCGTAGGAGATGTAGCAGTTCTTCACAGCGATGAGGGTTGTTGCATCACACACCATCACATCGACCCGAAAAACATCATCGGGTTTAGCCACGTTAAATTTTAGGAGACACACACATGAATACCATCACAGAAACCATCGTTGATAAAACACTTTCCGATTTGGGTGTAGTCGAATTGCCCAAGCAAACACCTGTCCCAACCTACAACCCTGTACAGACCAGCCGCAAGACCAAGGTTCTTGACGCGAGAGACAAGTCGTGGACACCGAAGACATCACGCGCTGTATCACCAGAGGATTGGAAGAAAGACACAGTGCTTGAGTTGCTTGACACCATTCGCAAGGATGCCTTTGAGGCCAGCAAGGGAGAGGCAGACGCAGTAATATCGCAGAAGCACATGGCACAAATCGTACATCTTGTTGCGACTGATGTGGCCAATGGGCTTGAGCATGCAGGGCTAGTCTATATGGATGGCGAAGCGCCAGCCATGTTGAGGAAACTGCTTACGACTTTCATTACATCGCAGACCAAGCACTATAATGGTTCGATGTACCGCTTCGTTAAGGTAGTCGACAATGGGTAAGGCAACTGCACAGGATGTGGCCTACCAAAACTGGAAGGCTGACAAGGACAATGAGGATAGCAAGAAGACTATCACTCTGCGGAACCATGAAGCATGTATCATCATAAAGCTGGACTTATCGGTCGAAACATACGTCAATATAACTCAAGACATACAAGAGCCAGAGCTTTTGGCGCTTGGTATTTCATGGGCTTTGGAGAATGCGGATTGGAAGAAGAAGATTACGCGGAAGGCGCGTGAGAAACTTCTGAAAATCTGTGACGAAGAAGGGGTGGCATACACCACCCCTTCACACACACACGAAGACTGACCATCACATCAGCAATCGTGTGATTACTTTAACTCAAACGTAACGAGGAGACAATGGATACAACGCAACAAATTGAGTCGCTGGAGTTCCGGCTTAACAAGTTAGAGAAACTTGTAGACTTGATTATTGTGCGCGAAGACAGCCACAAGATTAAGTCTGAAAAACTAGCTAGTCCTTTGGACTACACGTCGAAGCAACACGCCGTCATGCAAATGTTGTATGCGGGAATGTCGACTAAGGAAATGACTGACATGCTGATTGTGAGCGAAGGAACAATCAAGGTTCACATATCTTCCATCATGAAGAAGTCGGGAATGCGAAGCCGCTCCCAAATACCAGCCTTGTATGAGGACTGGTTGGATAGGCTATCGCCTGACCAATACCGACGCCAATCTGGTATCCCGATGGGATGGGCAACAGAGCCAGAGAAGTATGAGGCCGTCACCAAAATGTTAAGGATGAAAATGCGATGACACTAAGACTGAAGAAACAAAACGGTCAATGGTATGTCGATGGCACGATTGCCGGAGTGAGAGTCCGGCAGTCGACCAAGCTACCAGCGACACCGCAATACAAGGCGCTCGCAGAACGCGAGCGTCTAAAACTTGAGAGCGATGCCATACACGGTAGCTTGGGTGGCAATCGTATTAACGTGACATTCCGTGAGGCATGTGACGACTATATCAAATGGAAGCGAGTCGAGGGCAAGTCGACTTCACGCGCTGAGATTTCACTGGATAAAGTTTGCGAGACTCTGGGTTCGGTCAAGTTGCCAGACTTGTCGACTCAGACCTTGCAAGTCTTCGCCGCCGGGGCGTGGCCGGGATGCAAGCCCGGTACAGTTAAGCGCAACATGGGTGTGGTGAGGGCGGTGTTGAACTATGCGGCAAAGGTGAACCAAGGTTACACTGCTCCGCATGTCGAGATGCCCAAGGTGAATGATGCGAGAGACATCCACTTCGACGAGGGACAGGCGACTGCCTTTCTGAATTGGGTGCGTGACGAGTACCCGATGTTCGACATCCACTTCACGACTTTGGTTGATACTGGTGTGCGGCTCAACGAAATGCTTTCGATTCGCTCGACCAGCTTTGGCGATGATGTCGTGCGTATTCGTAAGAGAGTTGCGCTTAGTGGCAAGACTGTGAGCCGAGACATTCCACTGACCCCTGACATGTTAAGGGTGCGTGGGTTGTGTGTCCCGAAGAGGGCAACTGAGCCATTGTTCTTGTCGCTGACAGGGAGTGAACTTAACCCGATGCTTGCGACCAAGACGCTCAACAAAATATTGAAGCTGGGTTGCAAGGCTATGGGCTTACCACATGAGGGCGATGCGGCCATGAGAGTGCATGACCTACGCCATACGTTTGCTTATCTCACAGCAAAAGCAGGGGCAGATATAGGTGACTTACAATATTTATTAGGGCATGAAGACATCAGTCAGACAATGCGCTATAGGGGCTTTATCCAAAGCCGAGCAAGGACTTTTGTTAGTAGCATGCGTTGTGCATGAGTAGCCTACTGGCAGAGAATTGACAAACACGTTTCAAAAAAAATTCAAAAAATTTTCTAAGTCGTTGAAAAGATTGGCGCACTCGACAGGACTTGAACCTGTGACCTCTGCCTTCGGAGGGGGATGAAAACACATCTGTTCGTCCCCCTTTTATTATTTTATCAATCAATACAATAGACTAGCAGACTTGTAGGATGTGCCTCTGGACACAACCGCACACATCTAATGACGTTTTATTGTCCACATTTTTGTGTGACAGATGGTTGACAGTTGTGTTGGTTGTGTCCATATTCAAGTTATAAATGTAACTTGTAGAAGGTACTATCAAATGGCTAAAACAGCACACACAAACCGCAAGACGCGGGTCTGCATCACACCAACCGAAGTTATCAGCTTACAAACTGATTACCGCAACGGCGTAAACCGTGAGAGAATCCAGAAGAAATACAAAATCTCACAGGGTTCTTACTATAAGTATGTAAAGGCCGAGCGAGAGAGAATGTTGAGAGCCGCTCTTGATGGTAAGCGCGAGGCGTCTAGTGTGGCGCATGTCAACGTCATGTCGGCTGGCTCTTACGGCATTGCTTACAATGAACTTGCAATGAAGTCTTCCAACTACCTCAAAGGTATGTCGCTCACCTTTGGCGTGACCGAAGCAGAAATTCTGGATGACCTCGTCAACCTCGCTCTCGATTTGGGAGCAATGGAAATTCATGGCAAGAAGTAAACAGCCAACCGATACACTCAGGGTCGACCCTCTTGTCCGTAGGTTTTTTGAATTAGCTAAAGAACACGAACTTGATTACAGCAACATAGCTTACAAGGCAGGGGTGTCGAGCGAGACTATTTATCGGTGGCAAAAAAGCAACGTGCCAAACCTCGTGACCTTCTCAGCATGCCTTGAAGCTATGGGTTACGAACTCACTATTAAAAACCGCTAGGGGGTTCCTCCCTTGACCCTCGCGGTGGTGACGCCCCTGATGTTTTTCGTCGGGGGCGTTACTGTATGAAGTCCTCTTCAAATTCCACAGCCATCTGAAGCATAGCGCCCTCAACGATTATGTCGGACAGGGCGACTGCACTATCTGTTGTTAAGTACATGTTGATGTCGCCAATGGTTAGAATAATACCATCATGAATTACCTCTACTTGAGGCACTATCTTTATCGGTTCGTTCTCCGAAATCACTGCGGTTGAATGCGACTGCCCGACATAGTCGGATGAACTCGTTGTCATCTAATGTTCCCTTCATCATGTTTGCGGCTTGGCACACCAGTTGGATATTGTCTGGTGTGTAGGGCAAGTCGGGTTCGATACGGTCTATCGAAATGTTGTATGGGTTTTTGATACCTGAACCATCACGGTAGTTTTCCATCTTTAATCCAGACAAGGCGCACTTACCATCTTGCAAGTCGTACTTGTGCCAGACATCTTCATGAGTGATGCCGAAGTGTATGTTGGGGTCGCGCTTCAGTCGGGCATAACGTAACTGTTGCAATGCTCTTTGCATGTAATGCTTCGGGTCGGAGTTGCACTTTCTGTTTCGCGCTGTGTTCTTACAGCTACGGCATTGCGGTTGAACTTTCGGACGACCTCCGTGTCGGCGTGAGTTGTAACTGTAAAATTCTTGTAACGCTAATTTTCTATGACAAGAGGTACACTCTCGTACCTCTGGCAAAACCTATACGGATACCTTCTTGCTAGTCTTGCGGCTTGTAATAACCATCTGCTTGCCTTGGTTCATCATCGGTCTGGGTGCGGCATTGACCGCATTCTGCTGGCAACCTTTGCGACTACAAGTCTCTTTGGTTGGACAGCTATGTCCATAGCAATTCATGTCGGCGTTCCTTTCGATATACATTTGAGGTATCCTCTCGTTGGGATACCTGTTTGGTCGGCGGCGTCTTGAACTATCTCTTGTGTCGCAGGGCGACCAGCTTCTAGGCACTCTTGTTTAGTCGGCCAGCTTTTCCCTGACTCCATCCAGTGTTGTTGACCAGTCGCAAACTGAACCAGTATGACAAACACGAACTCCATATCAGCAGTTCCAAGCCCGACGTGACCAGTAATTGGCCGACAACTTATTCTTCTTGCCCTTGATGCCACCACTGCGGGCGCAGTAAGATTTTTTTCTCGCTGGCTGCGATTTTTTTATGGTCATGTTGGCGTCACCAAAGCGAATGATTTTCTCCTTACCATTCTGGCAAGCCTTGACCACAAACTTCTTGCCGCCAGAGACCTGACGCTTGGGCTTGTTGCAAGGCATAGAC
>VMHT01048637.1_pt1 | contig 20486 bp, 33 predicted proteins | sample 4693611 | NCBI WGS metagenome assembly VMHT01 (sample SAMN12280063, study PRJNA550983) | marine metagenome | isolation source: seawater sampled from same location over 5 years 0.02-0.2 micron viral filtrate | place: USA: collected off the coast of southern California halfway between the port... ...
TCGGGGGCATCTAGTAGCTTTTCACCATGAAAAGGGTAGAAGGTAGCCCTGATTTGACTATGCTGCTTTTACATAGCCTACGCCTTCAACGTATCTTCTTTCACCCATAATACCTGAACCTTTATCTTCTTTTACAGGTATTGCTGATGCTCCTCTATCACTATCTAGGATACTTGCTGCATAACCTAGTTTTTGAGGATCAGCAGGTCCATCTAAATCATAAGACTTAATTGCTGCCTTATATTCTTCTGTAGCTTCAGGATTAAAATTATCTGGATCTTGATTTATTATACCAGTTATTTTATCATTAGCTTGGTAGTTATTATAATCTAATTCTGCACCAAAGTCATCAATTTCATTAAAGAATATTTTCTTTAACATATCTCTATTGGTAGCACCTTCAGGTATATCTTCAGCTTTTATACCATCTCTAAGCATTCTACGTTTATCTGTTAATGCATCTAAACCATTTTTTAACTGTTCGTTTAATGTGCTTGGACCCTGACCAAGTAAATCATTTGAACCAGTTTTGTATTGATCCATTACGTCAACAAAATTTTCACTGTCTACTCCTGCTTTTCTTAATAACACTTGCAATTCTTGATCGTTATTGTATGCATTATTTCTATCTTGATTAGGTCTATATACAAGGTCAGCTTTTTCTTGACGTTGTTTAAACAAATCACCCTGTAGTTTACGACCATAATAGTTCTCACTATCAGGATCTGTACTAGCTGTATTTAATTCAGGAAACTCAAATCCTTGTATATCCCCTTTTATTTCGTCATACGTTTTAGGTTTAGGTAAGGCTTCTGCCATTTCATTCATAGCACCTTGAGTAAGATTACCACCTACTTGACCTACACCAGCTATGTTATAGTTTACTGAACCACCATTAGCATAACCTTTACGTTGCATGAGTCCACCTTTATTTATTTCCGCACCACCACCCATGCCACCATCTTCTTGTCCTTCTCCTGTATCATCTCCTGCTGATTCCTGATCAGTTGCACCTAAACCATGTTGAGGTGACTGAGTTTCATCTTCATCACCAGGATCTACTTCTGATTGTGGATCGTAACCTAAGCTAATAGCTTTGTCATCATCGCTTACAGTATCGTCATCACCTGACATACCAATGATATCTTTAAGAGATTTAATTGCTGCTTTTTTAAAATCTTCAAATGTTTCATACTCTTTTTCAATGCCTTGATTTTTTCCACCAGGATCGCCTTGATCCCCAGATTGATCAGGATCTTGATTATAATTAACTATAGTATCATCCATAGTAATATTACCACTAGGAGTTTTTATGTTTATAATACCTACATCACGATCATAGGTAGTAGTAAATCCTTGTGGGGATCTTTCACTAGCAATGTTTTCTCGTAGATCTCCTATATCTACATTTCTATTTATGGCAGCACCCTCATTAAGTTTAGGTGGACACATCATACCTTCTTTAGGTTTACCTGCAATAATTATAGTTTCATGCATTACACCTTCTTTAGGCTCTAGAAAAGTCATTTCTTTATCATCATCTTCAGGCTTGCCATTCTCATCAACATTCTGGATCATACCTAGATCCTCCATCTGTTGTATCTCACGTAGCACACCTCTATGCATATCCATGATACGCTCTAAGCCTATATACTTTACAACATTAGCAGGTAATACATACTCACCTTCAGATAACATAGCAGGTATATCATCAGCTACTTCTTCTGGTGTAGCTCCTGGTGGAGGATCATTCTTCTCAGACTTTTCTTTTACAAAATCTACTTCTTTAACTGATCCACCTTCTTTAAGGTTTAGCTCATCTGCTTCAAATACTTCATCTTCATCACTAACATCACCTAGACTAGAAAAGAACTCAGTAAATATACTGTCACCTGTAGGTATTTCTTCCATTTCTTCTTCTGAAGGTATCAGAGTTCTATCCTCTGGTGCTTCTATTTGAGGCGGTATGTCTTTAAATTTTCTAGGTGACTCCTCATTAATTAACATTTTTAAAGTATCATCTATGGGTTTTACTATAGGCATAGGTACAACTTCTCTATCATCATTTATAGTTGTAGTTGCTTCAAACTCAGGATCAATATCAGAAAATTCCTTTAATGGATCATTAGTTTCATTAGCAACAAACTCAGGATCAATATCAGAAAATTCCTTTAATGGATCATTAGTTTCATTAGCAACAAACTCAGGATCAATTAAGTTTCTTTCTCTAGGAGTTATTGCTTGAGGAGGTAAATCTAATTGTGTTCTAGGATTTTCTTCATCTCCAGAATCTACTTCTAATGTAGGTTCTGGTATTCTCTCTTCTTCTAACATTCTGTCTGTATCAGACATAGTTTGCTCTGTAAATTCTTGAGCTAATTTTACATCTTCTGGTAATACATCTACTTTATCTAAACCGTATTTAGCAACATCATTAGGATTTGAAATAATTCCTACCATAGTAGCTAATTTACCTACTCTGTTATCTAATCCTTTAACTGTTTTACCTTTTGAAATTCTTCTAGATTCTTTTATTACATCATATAATGTATCTTCATTTTTATCTGACATATACGTAGTAGATGCTTTTATTAAATTTTTAAACATTTTACCAGTGTTAAACATAGCATCGATAACTAATGTTTTAAGATTGTCTGATAAATCTGCATACTCTTTTCCTACTTTTGAATCTTCAGATAATTCTTTATCTATATCGTTTGATATTTTAGTAGCGACTTCTTTTGCTTGATCAATGGTTAAATCATTTAAATTATAACCTAAACTTTTAGCAGCTTTTTTATTTCTAGTAGTAGCCGTTGGATTTTTATCTGGATCGTTTACAATACCATAAGGTAAAGTTTTAATTTTTTTTAAATCTTTATGCTTTACAGTGCCTTCTAAAGTAGGTAATGTTTTTATATGTAATTCTACTGCTGTAGCCATATCAAGTTCCTTTTAATACTGTCTGTACTTCTACTTGCATAGACTTTAACTTTCTAAGCATAGCAATAGCACCTTGCGCTCTGTATATCTCTACTTCATCATCACTCTGCTCTAGCACACGTAGCGCATCGTGTCTCTTAGAGTCTAAGTATAAACTAAATAGTTCCTCAAAATCTGGTGTATTGACTAACGGTAAAATGTCTCTAGCAGTTTTAACGTCAAGCATTACCACCACCTCCTTGCTGTAGCATAGCCATTAGCTCTGGTGGTATTTGTTCTCCACCACCTTGCGGTGCTTGTGCTTGTTGTTGTTGCTGTTGTGTTCCTGCATTAGGTCCACCACCTGTAGCAAATCCCTGTTCTCCTGGTGCTGGTGCTTGACCAGTTCCTATATTACCACCTCCTGCACCTGTAGGATCTTGTTGTGGTTGTGGGTTCTCTGCTACAATTTGTTGTTGCATCTGTTGTAATAGTAATGCCTGTCTAAATGCTTCTTCAGGATTGTTTGTTACCTTATCTACATCCAGATCCATAGTTGCTGCTATCTCACGCATGATGTATGGGAACTTAGCAAATGGTGCTAGTACAGGACTGCTTGCAATCTGTAAGAAACTAATAAGACGCTGAGATCTAACTTCATTCTTCATAAAGCTTTCAGTACCTCTAGCCCTAATTTCTAAATCACCTTTTATCTCTGGATCAAAGTCAAACTGCATATTAAATGCAAACAATGCCTCACCCATAGGACGTAGCATATAGTCATCCATGTTTTTAATTACTGTACGGATAGCATTACTGGCTGCACCCATCAACATAGATATGCCTGATGCAGTTCTACCTGTACCTTGCACACCAGTTTGTCCATATGAATATGACGGTAATCCTGATGACTCATCTGATAATACTCTTGCCTTATCAAACAACATCATATTTTCACTTGACACGTTTGGAAATTTAGTACCAAATATAGCTTGACCAGGCGCACCACCTTGTCTTCTAAAAATTTTACCAGGATATACTGTAAGATCCTGACCAGGTGCTAGGTTTGTTTCATCTACCTCAATTAATAGATTACCAGATAGAATAGCATTGTCAACTGCTAATCTCATAAAGCCATTCATTAGTGTTTGAGTATCATCCATGTTTTCTGATAATCCTACACCAAAGAAACTATATGGGTTTAGTTCGTATGGACTAGCAACATAAGGAATACGTTTAGGTACAAACGGATTGATAACAAATCTTAGAATCTCATTATTACAGGTCCAACAGTTAATCTGTATCTCATCATCATTTAGATACTGCTTCGGTATTTCTAGTCCTTGATCTTCCGCTATCTCTTTATCTATTGTACCCCAGAACTCTAATACTTCAAAGCGTTCTACATCACTACCACCAGAATAGTTACCTGAACCAAACTCTGAGCTTACTTCATTGTCTGTTAGGCTTTCTTCCCACCATTCACGATCATAGTTCTCACCACCTAGTATAGCTTCTTCTATTGCAGAGGATCTAAAGAATGGACGTTTCTTTAATGCACGTAGTTGAGATCTGGTAAGTCTGTGTCTTTCTACTACATAGGTACAGTCTTCTATATTAAATGCATCTGGATCTGGATAAAAATCCCAAACTGATGTATGCTCTACTTTAGGTACAGTTACAATAGATGGATCGTAGTTACCCTCTTCATCCCAATTAGGATACTCTTTATCTACAGCAAACGGACCTTTCATTATTGCAGTACCAAACAATACACACTCAAATACAGAGTGCCTTAAATGTTTAGTTGCAGCGGATTCTTCTAGTTGATCTTTAATTTTCTTTTCCATCTTCTTAGCAGCAGCCATAGCTGGATGGAATGTAATAGCAGATTGTGTCTGTCCTGGTCCTTCTTTAAGACCTTCTAAATCTTCTAGGTCTTCCTGTAGTGAACCTAATCTTTCTTTTAGAATATCTGTGGTATCACCTGGTTGTAGATCATTACCATCACCAGGAGAACCATACATACTCCTAAACTCTTCCATAGCCTTTTCTTGTTCTTGTTCTTTGGGATCTATATGTACTGACTCTGCCACACCTTCAGGTATTGTAGTAGGCTCTACACCAATAGGAAATCTATTTTGACTAAATAGAACATCTATAATCTGACCATATGCAGCTAATACTTTAGTTTTAGTTACTTTAATAAATACTCTGGACTTCTCTGTTTCTGTAAACTGAACATCAGGACCGTACAATCCACGATAGTTTCTATATGCCTGAGTCCATCTTTCTTCATCTGAATACCTACTAGTCTTTGCTCTTTCAAATCTGGAGTTAACATAGCTAACTAGGTTATCATACTTTTTATCTGTCTTGGCATCGTCAAGAGCAGAGATTTCATTTTCATCTACCATTTTAACTCCTTTTAGTTCTTTTGGGTTGTAAGGTTCTGTTTCGTTTTTTAGTTATTACTTTTAGATTTGATCTTCTATTGTCTCTAGGATTACCATTCTTATGATGTACTTCCATACCTTTTTTAGGTTTTACAATTTTTCTAGCTTTGTTTCGACCTGCTCTATCTAGTTTACCTTTAGTAGTACCATGTGTCTTAGCATATTCTTTTTTGTAATCTCTAGTTTTTTTCATATCAATACCAATGACTATAAACAAACACACCGATGATAAGTATTAACCCAAGTATCATACCAGCATATGCCCAAAACATCTAATATCCAAACGTAGCATCCGATGCTTGGTAACGGTGTTTAGGTGTATTCTCATACGCTACTCTTATATTCGTAGGTCTAGACATTATCATATACCTTAGTGCATCATATAAGTGATCTTCAGACTTAGTATCAACATCTTCAGGGTTTCTAGCATCCACTGGTAATGCTGCTATCTGACTGATCAGGTTCTTACAATTCTTTAATATCTTTATCTTAGGCTCACCAGTATCTTCATCAATCATCAATCTCTTATGTAACTCTATCTTACCTGCTACCCTAGATCCTGGTGATCTGTCTGATGGTCTAAATCTACATCCTTCTCTATTCATAGTCTCTGCTATTGATGGACCTGCATCACCTCTCTTAGCCCAACACGAACTATCTAGTAATGCATCCTGTATTCTACCATCGTTTTCTTCTACTTCTATAATCATCTGACCTAATCTATCTGCTGTCAAACGATTAACATATAACTCTCTGTATATCCACAAACACCCATCGTAATCTACTGCACCCCATAATATACCTGAATGTGCTGCATATCCAAAGTCTGCTGATCTTATCTTAGTCCATCCATTAGGTATCTCAAAACTATCACACGTATGTATTTCTTTATTAAACTCAGGGAATGCACCTTCATCTACTACATCCCAATCACCATACAGAAACTGCTTACGTTTTACTTCTGGTAGTGATGCCAACATAGCAACATAACTTTGATCTTGTGTGAGATACGGATTATCCCATACTGATGCTGCTATAAACTTTCTTGTTATTTCGCTTGACAGTGTTCTACCATCTAGCTCATACTCTATCTTCTCAGTTATTCTAGTGTTTGGTTCAGCAGGATCTATAAATAACTTCTTAACCCATGCTGATCCTATATTACCTGGATTACCTGTAGCTCTCATATGCAAAGGTATACTAGGATCTGTAGTACGTAACGATGATTTTAAGAACTGCCATATATCTGAATTAGCATACTGAGGTAACTCGTCTATACCAATCCATGAATAGGACTGTCCTTGATATCTTAACACATCTTGTAAGTTTTCGCAATACCCAAATTCTATTCTGGCTCCACTTGGAAAGTACCACGTATTCTCCTGACTTTTAAACTTAGCACCAGATGCAGCTTTAGGATATATCTGTTGCGTCTGAAATATAACATCTCTTAGTTCTGGCATCGAACGTCTTATAAGCAACGCACGATGAGCAGGTTTATGTACATATCTTAATGGAGCTATAAGAAGAGAGTAAGTTTTACCACCACCTCTTGCACCTCCATAGAAAACTTCACGTTCATTAGCAGAAAGAAATTGTGTTTGAGGTCCAGGATTGGGCTTGAAAACAACTTCAGGTTCTTTCTGTTTAGTATCCGTAAAGTTTATAGATTCTTCTGGCTCCTTACCATTGTCTAATTCTTTACTTAATCGTCTCTTCGCTTGTTCTGCCTTGATTCGTGTTTGCTTTTCGGTATTTTTAAGGTCTTCGATTCTTCGTTGCTTGGGAGATAGTTTGCGTCTGCGAGTCTTTCTCCTAGCATCCAACTCTTCTTCAGTCCATGCCAACTTGTGTAACCTAGTAGCAGAAAGTTTTCTACCAGTTTCATTTTCTAACCACGCCGCCACCTTTCGTACAGAGTGATTACCTTCACGAATTTGAGTAACCGCTTCATCGAATTTACTAAGGACTCCTTCATTAGGCATATACCATGCCACATTCCTTTTGTCAACTTGATAATCATATCCGTATGGAATTTTACCAATTGCTTTAATTTTTCTACGACTTGCATGATCAATCCTTTTGAGTGTCATCATCTTCCTCTAGGGGAGGCAATATCACAACAGCAGAAGCTACGCCCTTATGCTCGATCTTCTCTGTTTTAACTATACCAGTACGGTCTAGGATTTCTTTGGCAGCAGCTAAACGATCTCTATTACCTAATGCACTAGGATCATCTAGTATGCCTGACATAGAGAGAACAGCTTTAGGAGCATTAGCTGCTAACATATTCTCTGCTCTCTCTATTATCTCACTCTTCATTTGGCGAATGAGTCTAGCAGGATACTCTGTTGGAGCATAACCTGCAATGTTCATAGCGTTACGGAAGTTACCTTGCGCTTCTCCAAACAAAGCATTTAGAAAAGCTTCTTGTTGCTCAGTCACATTAATAACCTTTCTTGTACATCCCACCTCGTTTGGTGAAACCACCTTCTCTCATGCCGTATTTCTTTTTAACAGCACCGCCTTTACGGAAGTTCATTTCTTCGTCTTCCATTTGTTGTCTTATCTCATCTTTAGTACCAAGAAACTTGCTCATACCCTCATCAGTAGAATCAATTGTAACATTACCAACTTTAGTTTTTTTCTGACCACCAGATAAAGCTCTAGCTAATTGTTTACCGATACCTTCTTCTTTAGGTAAGGTAGCTTGTCTTGATTTTTGATTAGGAGATACAGTAGCCTTACCACCCATTCCTTCTTTTTTCTTATCTTCTTTTTTCTTAGATCCTGCTGATGGTCCTAAAGGATCTTGTCCTACAGTTTGTTGAAGACCTCTTAATCTTTGTGTTCTAAATCTAGTTGGTTCTTTATCTCCTAAATCTGTTCTAGGAGCAGATCTGCTAGAACTGTTTTGTCTATCAGTTTGTTTTTTAGCGTTTAATCTTTTTGTACCTACTCCACTTAAACTAGATATTCCTGAGTCTGTAGTTTTTGTTAATTTTTCTTTAACAGCTTTTTTTATTTCTGGTGCAGATAAATCTGTCATGTTTTTTGATTCTGCTAATCTTTTTATTCTAGCTTTTTGAGCATCATAGTTAAAATCAAATTTCTTTTTTTTATTTTTTTTCTTTGAAAGATTTTTAAACCATGATGTTAAATCATTAAGTAGTTTTTCTGAAGCTTTTGCACCTTTGTTTTTAGTCTCTGCCATAATTATGTTCTCCTATATGATCGGGTCTTCCTTGCAATGCGCTTGGGTTGTTTTACGTGTTGCTTCCCTGCTTTTCTGCCTTTACGTTTTGCCTTAGTTGTAGCTGCATACTCAGCGGAACTAAGCGACTTAATTGCTGCTGAAGGAAGATACCTTTCACCAGTAGCTTTCGGACCTTGCGTAGATGGTTTACCTGACTTGGTACGCCACTTCTGCTTAGTCCATTTCTTTAAACTTCTTTGTGGTGCTTTCATTTTTCTCTAGAGTTCCATAAATCAAATAGTACTTTTACTTTTTCTTTAAGTGTATCTATCTCTCCATGCATTTTAGCTAACACTATAACTAAGGTTACGAAACCAAATGCTATAGGCCAACCAGATACGATTACCGACCAAGTATCATCCATGTCACGACTTATAACCTCCCCCAGCTTTTTTATAAGCTTTTGCTAACATCTGAGCTTTTCTCGCTGACCATTGTCCACTAGCACCACCCTTACTACCTGCTTTAATACGATTGAATATCTTTTTACGCATACCAGGCTTAGTATAATTACCTGATTTATTTACTGTGCTTTTGCTTTTTGTTTTTGCTGCCATCTGAATACAAGTTGTTAAAAGTGGTATTTGGATCTAGATAGGATTCATGTCCTTCTGCTGAATGAACCCATTGAGAAGGAGCAAAATCTGGTACACCTTCACCTGTTCTCCACAAAGCAGGACTCGTAGCTCTTACTCTATTGTTTGGTAACGCTACAAAGTTACCTGTCCATTTACCTGCGTCAGTCAAGTATAACACATGAGACTGCTTATGTTGTGCAGGATCATCAGCTATATCATTGCCTGTATAATCTACAGTAAATAAATATTTACCTGTATGAAACTCCCCATCAATCTTACATATCCAAGGTGATGAGCTAACCCTGTCCATTGTTATTACACTATGCTCTCTCGATTCACAATCCCAAGGCTGACACAAATGGTCTTGCATTGGTTTAGGCCATTTCTTTAAGGGGATATCAGCTACTAATGCTTCAATTGGAAGTCTTGCCCACATTGCTCCACCATGTATATTTTCTTCTGGCCCACCTTCCAGATCTGCCTCACAACCAGTAAACACTACTTGAAAGCTTAATGATCTATCTGGTATTGTATTAACCGCGATAGCGATTGCATGAAGAAACTCACCGTGATATTCAGTATGATTACTAGTGAACTCCCTCCGTACCCAACAATTAAAATGGGGTACATTACTTATGAGGTAAGACATTACTTACGTTTAGCTGCTCCACCCTTTGACATTTTCTTAGTTTTCTTTTTACCCATAGCACCACCATACATCATTTTTTTAGTAGTACCACCCTTTGACATTTTTTTAGTCTTTTTCATAGTCTTACCTTTCTTATTACGGAGCATAGCCAGATCTTTACCAGTGATCTTTCCATCTCCATCCTTGTCTAATTTTTTTCTATTACCTGTTGCGTTAGCCATATATAATCCTTTTCAAATAGTCACTGCTAAATATAAAAGCCCCCACCTATATGACTACCTTGCCCACGTTATCAACCTCTATTACGCCAAAACTCTTTACTCTTAACGTATTTATTAACATCTACCATTTCTTTATTAGCTTTATGACAGTCACATCTACATATATTTGGATCACACCCACATTCAATACAACTATCACAATGCGTTCCATTAGTTGTTAGAGTATCACACTCACATATTTGACCTTCTGCTGCATCATCACACTCGCATAACTTAACTGAATCTACTTTTACCCATTCTTCATCAAGTAATAACTGTTCACCTTTGTCTTTCACTGCATAATCCCTTTGCATATAGTATCTTCTGTAATAACTCATCTACCACTTCACTTTATGACTCCAGTATTTAGCAGAGAGTTTACTTTTAGGCTTACCTTGTGCATTATGTCTTGCGTAATACGACTTCTTCCTGGCTTTATCTTTAGCAGTTTTAGGATTCTTACCTGCTCCACGCACTCCTTGCTGACCAAATCTAATTAATCTGATCTTATCACCCTCTTTTGCAAGCACTGCATGGCTTTTCTTAGGATGTTTCGGTGTTCTTTTAGGCTTATTGTAGCCAGAAAACTTCTCTCCACTCTTTTCAACCATAACATCTCCATAAAAATAAGGGAGTTACCTACTACACTTTGGAAGACTCCCTTAAAAATCTGTTTTTCGCTGCAATCACTAGCCTAATCACCGTATACTCCGCAGAAATATAGATAATATAGTCGCAGTAGGTATTATGGTACGGAGTATATCACATTTACGCTAAATTGTCAAGCAAAATTACGGAATTACTGCTTAAAATACGCAAAATACGTCTATACGTGAGGTCCAGCCCTCAAAGGCTGGGCCGATCTACTGTTAATAATGTTAATAAACTATTTATTTATGCTAATATGTGTTTACAATGTTAATATTTTATGATATTATATATAATATATAGGGTTCCCGTTGCAACCCTTAGTAAGATACTCCGTTGGAGCTTCGTATCCAACTAAGATTACGAATCTTACCATACTTTTATCCATTTGTCAAATCACAAATTGTTACAATGACTGTAATATTTCGTGATAATTCTGTATTAACTACTTGTTTACATTGAATTTTAGACAATTTTTCATAATCACATAATACGTATCCCCTAGGCAGCACGTGGCGACTGCCCGCCCTTAATCGTCGCAGGGTTCATCAGGGAATATATGATGATAGGGTGATAGGAATAGATATTATTGAGCTATTTTAAGACCATCAAACATTATTGGGATCTATTCGGAATGGTTTCGGCTCTTTCTGTGGATATATCCCCTTATTTGAGAGCAGATACATATCCCCTTAGATAATACGGATGTTATTAATAGGTTCCGTGATTTCTCTTATCACTCTCTCTTATCACTCTCTCTTTCTTATCGTTAATCATCGTTAATTGTATCGATTTAATAGCGTTAAAAAATGGGTGGTAGCCTGGATTTCATGCTGCGAAATAGGCTAAATAACTTAATAAAAACAATAACTTAACCTAATTTCACTCTCTCTTTGATATAATTAATTTTAATCTTTTTTATTTTTATGCTTGCTAATGAATAAGAACTAGTATCTATTAGCAGTCAGGGAATAAACCCTATTGAGAACAAAATGAGAACAAAGGAAAAACAGATGATTATAGGTAACGCAGAATACTTTGAAAACTTGAACAAAGAGATCAAAGAAAAGCAAAACGAACTATCTCTATCAAATAGCAAAGTTGTCGCAATGAAACAAATGATTGCAGATAGAGATCAAGAGATTGAAACATTAAAAGAAGATCTAAAGAGATCCGAAGGAATGCATCAATATTGCTTACATAGAGAAATGGTATTATCTAGAAAAGCAATGGAGATGGGATATAATCCAATGATTGGTGCAAATTTATTTAAAGATGGTTTCGTAACATTAGAAGAAGAACCATTGACTGATAAAATGATTGAGATCTATAACGACCCAATCTGGAATGACTAATCAACAATCGGGGAAAGTAATCAAGCTTTCCCCTAACTTAGGAGAAAACCAATGAACGTATTATCTTTATTTGACGGAATGTCAGGAACTCAACTAGCACTCAAAAAACTAGGTATCAAAGTTGATAACTATTATGCTAGTGAAATTGACAAGTATGCTATCAAAGTAACGCAAGCAAACTTTCCCAATACTAAACAATTAGGAGATGTTACTAAGCTTTGTTTTGATGTTCATATTGATCTATTGGTTATGGGTTCACCTTGTCAGGATCTAAGCTTTGCTTCGCGTGATAAGAAGGGATTAGAAGGAGAAAGATCGGGCCTATTCTTTGAAGGTCTAAGACTTGTCAAAGCTTGTTTAGCTATCAATCCCGATCTAAAGATATTAGTTGAAAATGTAAGAATGACTAAAGCTAATCAAGATCGAATGACTAAGGCCTTATCGGATGTTATGGGGCAAGTCATAGAACCCGTAGCAATTAATTCTAATATCTTTTCGGCCCAAAACAGATATAGATTGTATTGGACTAACTTGAATATCCCAACGCTACCAAGTGACAAGGGAATAGTTATGAATGATATTCTTGAAGATGGTTTTTCTGATAGAGACAAATCTCATTGTTTAGATGCTAATTATTTTAAAGGCGGTAATCTAAAATCATACTTTGAAAAGAATAGAAGACAATTAAAATTTTCTGATAGCAGCTGCAAAGAATATTCTAAATTGTCGGTTATAGAATGCGAGCGATTGCAAACGGTTCCAGATAACTATACAAACCACGTAAGCAATACCCAAAGATACAAGATGTTAGGTAATGGATTTACAATAGATACAATCTGCCATATTCTAACTGAACTTAAATAATCTTAACTCATAGGAGAGACACAATGACTATATCAAACACAATCAAAACAATCACTGAAGAAGATTCACTAGTTATCAAATCCCGTCATAGTGCAAAGATGAAGATAGCACGTGCTACCAATAAAGACGGCTCACTTGATTGGTCGAAGCTTCCAAAGCTTGTCACTACTAACACCAAGCTAGAAAAGCATAGCGACGATATCAAATATTTAACGGCAGGCTTTCAGTTAGCACCTACATGGGTATCTGGATATAATACTTGCGCCGGTGCTAGTCTTGGATGTGCGAAAGCTTGCCTAGTATTTTCGGGTCATGGTCAACGGCATATGGTTCACGATGGAAACCATACAGTATTGATTGCGCGTATCACTCGAACAATCCTATGGTTTGATTATCGCGATCAATTCATTGGACAAGCTTTGAAAGAGATCGAAGCAATGAAAAGAAAAGCATTACGATTGCAAGCAAAGACCGCATTTAGACCAAACGTAATTAGTGACATAAATTTCTATTTTTTATTCCCCCAATTATGGGATATGGGATTGGATGCGATCTATGATTATACAAAAGTAATTAAGCATACTAAGCTTAATCTTATCGGACGTTATAGCGTTACCTTATCGCGCACGGAGACAACTACAGATAAGACTATACACGATGCTATCAAGTCAGGCGTTAATGTGGCTGTAGTCTTTGATACTAAGAAGGGTCAAGACTTGCCAATCAAATATCTAGGTCATCGTGTTATAGACGGCGATCTAACTGATAACAGGTTCTTAGATGATCAAGGCGTTATAGTAGGATTACGTGAAAAGAAAACGGGCAACACCGATAAGACTGGATTTGTTGTAAATGTTTGAACTAGTAGTAACGGCGATAATGATAACGATGTTTATTGTTATCGCCATAACCGCAATAATAATATCTAGATGATAGGAGAGTAAACAATGACATATATTAAGATAGAGATACCAACAGAATGCAAAGAGTTTACCCAATTAGATTGTGAGGAACTAGAACAGTTCATAAGAGATAAACAGTCTGATAGAGTAGCCGATGATTTAACTACTAAAATAAAAAATACATTTGGCAGCAAAGTCAAAGAAGTTGAAAGTAGAGTTTTTGATATAATCCAATTACATAAATTTCTAGACAATAAAGAGGGGATCTAAACAATGAAACGGATTAGAGTTAAACTAAAAGAAATCAAACATCTTTTAAGACTTAATAGTGATGCTGTTAAACATGGTTTAAGTGAGGGATACTTCCAACAATCCAGACCTGAGACTATAATTGATTGGCATATTAATAAAACCAGGAAAATCATGCATGAACAATTAAGGGATATACACAATGTCTGATTTATCTGATGCAATTACAGAAATGATCTGGACGGCAGCCCATAATAATAAAGATTATGGATTGAAAGAAGCGAAGGTATTATCTGAGACTTTGAAAGTGCCAGTTAAGACTATAATGAAAATCATTCAACATGGCAGAAGAACGCCTAAAGGTGTTGATTGGGATATTGTAAAGAGTAGGAAAATAAATTAATGATGTATCTTATTATTTGGTTTTGTGTTAGTACAATATTAATAAACTTATAGGAGAGTAAAATGGATAAAGTAACTAAAAAAGATGTAATGGATGCAATAGAGTATTTTTGGGCAGGTGGATATATTGATGAGTTGACAACTGATAAAAGATTTTATACAGAGATATTATTAAAATGTTGCGCTAAAAAATATAATGTAGTATTAGAAGATTAAAGGAGAGTAAAAATGGATTTAGATAAATTTACATTAATGAGTAAATTAAAACCAGTAGATAGATGGAGGCTTGAGAATATGTATGATGGCCCAATACCTATAGAAGTAATTAAAGGTAAGCTTGCATCATATGAAGGTGAGCCAGATATTGATAATGCTTACGGGTATAACGGAGCTACAGTAGATCCTAGAAATGAGATAGACGATGACTGATATTCTAATAGATATAATATTCAGTAATGAGTTTTTTATAATCATGTGTTGCATCGGATGTGTGGCAGCATACACTTTAGTTAAGATTTACAATGATAAATGGGAAGGATAAAGTAGATGTTTACTGAAAAGATAAGCCAGGAAAAAGTTGATGAAATAAGACTTGCATTAGAAGCATCTACAGGGTATAAGAGTTCATTAAGTAATTTAGAATTAAAAGCAATTATATACTTTGGTAATAAGATAGCAGAGAAAGGATTAAAAGTATGAATAAATTAACCGAAGATTTTGAATTAGTTTGGGATGTTCTACAGGAATATCGTGAAGAGACTAAGGCAGTAGGGTTTAAATCAAATGATCGGCGTTGGGAAAAACTCTGCAACGCAATGGCTAGGATTGAGGAGCGAGCCAATGGCTAAAACAACAACGGTAATCCAGAGAACCAATCGTTTCACTGGTGAGAAGGATGTAGTAGAGATTGAGAATAAGGCAGCATCGGCAGGCGGTGATGTAAATGGTAGGGTATATAAACAATACCTTACAAAGACTATCAAATATAAGTATAAGTTATTAGGTATTCGCGGAACTAAATTAGGAAGGTTTGTAGCGTGAAGATAGCAAGTAGTTATAATCCATTGTATAATGATTTTGCACCAGAGAAAAACTATAAAGATTTAGTTACAATAGGTGATGATCCAAAGATTGCATATCAAGAGAAGGAGATTAATGCTTTAATGGAAGAGAAAAAAATACTAAACGAACTGCTAACGAAGCAGGACCACATGATTGAAGAACTAGTTAGAAGATTAAAGGAGTTAACACCATGAGTATAGACCACATAGGCACTAGTACATTATTAAAACATCCTGTATACTCTCCGTCAGGAGACCTGGTTTTACATAAGAGTAAGCTTAGTCATGCACATAAAGCCCAATCAAATGTACCAGTTCCACCAGTAGAGAAAGCAGATTTCCTGCAGCCGACTAAAGATAATTCAAAATCAATCGGTAAAATTATAGATATAAAGGTATAAAAAATGAGTGATTTAACAGGCTATCAAATGTGGACGCAATCGACTGCGATATATACTAACCCAATTATCTATCCATCATTGGAGTTAGCAGGTGAAGTTGGAGAAGTATGTAACCAAGTTAAAAAGATTTATAGAGATGATAATGGAGAGGTTACTTACAAACGTAAAAAAGATTTAGAGAAAGAGTTAGGTGATGTTCTATGGGCATTAGCTAGACTGATTGATGATCTAGGTTTGGACTTTGATAAAGTTAAAGAACTAAACGTGATGAAGCTAGAAGATAGACTGCAAAGAAATGTTATCGGTGGAAGTGGAGATAATAGATGATTATGGATGGCGCAGCAGTATGGATTATATCATTATTAATATATGTATTTTTTATGTATAGTGTATATAAAATGGAGCAATGGAGAGAAGGGGATGGGAAATAAGTTAATAGATGATCCCCTCTCAGATATTATAGATGAATGGTTGGAGACTTTTGATGAGTGGGAAGAAGAAAACATTGATCAAGAGATCCAACCCTATCGCAAAAGACTTGAGAACATCAAAGTATCAGACCAGGATAATTAAAAATAAAAAGAAAGAGGCTAAGAATGATCCAAGATTTGATAGACGATCTATTCTTGAGTGATGGTGAAACTAAACGTATCAACTGCCCAAACTGTGCAGGGATAAAAACATTCACCATAACTTGTAAGGATGGTTTAGTAATCTGGAATTGCTATAAGGCATCGTGCAATGCTAAAGGTGCTACTGCTGTAGCCATGTCTAAAGATGCATTAGTAAATAGAATAACCAAACCAGTTGGACTTACAAAGAAAAGAGTAGTGCCGTTGGTAGTACCTTCACATTTCTCTTCTTATTTCCCAGAGAAGATGGTGAGATATATGGATAAGAATAATGTAACAAAAGCATGGCGAGAGGGGAGGGTAGAGTTATTCCATGATGTTATCCAAGATCGTGCTGTCTTTACAATAGCATCAGCAGGTAGAGCAGTTGATGCAGTTGGTAGGGCATTAAGTAGAGGAACCAAGTGGCATAAGTATGAGAACACTGGTGAGCCATTCATTGCAGGATATGGTGAGACACTATACATTGTAGAGGATGCAGCCAGTGCTTGTGCAATCAGTCATTATGGTACTGCTATGGCTTTACTTGGTACTGATCTATCAGACAGAGCAATAGGTATAGCTAAAGGATATTCTAATTGCGTTATCTGTTTAGATAAAGATGCAAGTAGAAAAGCTTTATCGTTGACTAAAAGATTAAAACAATTTACTGAAACAACCATGAAAGTATTAAAGTATGATCCCAAAGAATATCCACAAGGAGTATTAGCATGATGGCAGACATAGTACCATTCAATGAATCACCAAAGCCAGAAGATAGCGTAGCTAATATGTTACTAGAGTTATTTCTTAATCATAACTTCTGGCGTGATCACAATCACATGATATCAAAAGATTACTTTGAAAAAGAAAGCAAGAAGATCTTTGATGTAGTAAATAACTCTCACTCTAAGTATGAAAGAGATCTCACTGTAGCTGAAGTCGAGGCATTAATATTTGCAGAGAACCCTATGCTTACTGGATCTCAGAGGGCAGCCATACTTGATATAACAAGAAGAATGAAGGGTGAGATCAAACCAGACATAGGTTCAGATATTCTTCAGTCTGCATTCAGGGAACATCTAGGACAGACCATAGCTAACTTAGGTTTACAGTTAATGGATGGGTCAATTAAAAGTTTAGAACCTATTCAAGAACTGTTAGATCAATATGAAGGTGGTATAGAAGTTCAGGATGATATAGGTTTCATATCAAAAGAATGGGATGATATGTTTAATCCCACCAAACAAACTTATCCGTGGACTTGGAATTTATCTCAACTGCATATGTTATGTCCTGGAATTGGTGCAGGAACTTTAACTACTGTGTTTGCATTGGTCGAAACTGGTAAGTCTGCATTTGCAGTCAGCACTGCATTCTCTCCTAGAGGTTTTGCTGATCAAGGTGCAAGGGTACTCATGGTATGTAATGAAGAACCTGCTGAGAGAACTATGACAAGGGCAGGTTCTGCTTACTCTGCATTAGAAGTAGATGAAGCTATGACTGATGGAGTTATGGGTAAAACTTCATGGGCAAAAGTAAAAGATAATATTGAGATGATTAACAGTGACAAGTGTGAATCAATGGAGAAGCTTAACTCAATTATCGCAAGGTCAGGTCCATTTGATATTGTGATTATAGATCAGTTAGATAAGATGCAAGTAGGTGGTACTTTTCCCAGAGATGATTTAAGGTTAAGTGAAATTTATATTAAGGCTAGAACCATAGCTAAGAAACATGAGTTAGCATTGATTGCTGTATCTCAGGCTGATGCTACTGCTGATGGTAGAACGTCATTAAGGTTTACTCAGATGGCTAACTCTAAGATTGGTAAGGCAGCCGAAGCTGATGTAATCATTGGTATAGGTAAAGAGAATACAGAAGGTAAAGATGATAACTTCTTGAGGTATCTACACGTATCAAAGAACAAATTAGGAGGGTCACATGGTCGTGCTACAGTACGTATTGAACCAAAAATATCAAGATATGTTGATTGATAGTGCATTTTTTACTTGACATACCTTAAAATTCATGATATATGGGTGAGTTATCAGCTTTAGAGAACCCCTATATACTATATAATAATATATAATATAATACTATATAAGGATATATAATATGCCAAAGAGAAAAAAATCTGGTGCTACTTACACTTCAAAAGGAGAGAGAAGAAACGTAAAGAAATCAATATTAAAAGCAGTTAAGCGTGATCGTAGTGTTATAGATCGTGTGTTGGATAAACAGGCAGCAGGACTAAAACGATGACTGAATATGCAGTCGTATTAGATCTTGAAATAGATTTAGGAGGTGATCGTAAAGATCCCTCACCATACAACAAGGATAATACGTTCGTAGCATTAGGTTACACACTAAGATCTCCGCATGGTTATCTTCTTAATGGTAATACTGAAGTAGTTATTTTGAATGTAGAAGATAATAATTTTACTGAGTTTAATACTTTTAAACGTGTATTGAGTAATGCAAAGTATGTCGTAGCACACAATGCTAAGTTTGATGTTGCGTGGTTACGTGAGATTGGTATTGATTGTGATGTAAAGATTATTGATACCATGATTAATGAATATGTATTAAGTAAAGGTATCCGTAACAAGCTTAGTCTTGAAGCATTATCTCATAAGTATGATTCTATAAGAAAGCAGGACGTACTAAAGAATATGCTTGATAAAGGACTAAACTACAGCGATCTTCCTAAAAACCTACAGATCTCATACCTACGTGACGATATACTAGCTACTGCTGATATATTCCAGAAACAAGAAAGATTATTCAGAGAGGATGACAACATATCCCTGCTTCCTATAAGAGATCTTATGTGTGAGTTTTGCTCTGTCCTAACAGATATAGAAAGATCTGGTATGGCAATTGATATGAATGTCCTTGATCAGGTGGATATAGATTATCAAAGAGAACAGGAAGAACTTACTCGATATCTTCAAACAGAAACCAGGAAACTTATGGGTGATAAGGATATAAACTTATCTTCTCCTGAACAGTTATCTACTGTTGTGTATTCCTGTAACCTCACAGATAAGAAGCTCTGGAAAGAGGTAATGGATATAGGTGTAGATGATAAGGGAAAGCCCAAGAGAAGACCTTACATGAAGGATGAGGGTTTCAGATCAGCATTTAAATCTTGCTTCAGTGTTGCATTTAAAACCAGAGCGATTAAGTGTGGCAGCTGTTATGGTAAAGGACACTATTATAAAGTTAAGAAGAATGGAGAGAAGTTTAAGAAACCTACTAAATGCGAACACTGCGAAGGACTAGGTGTACTTTATCTAGAAGTAGATGAGGTAGCAGGGTTACGGATCAGACCTAAGTTAGAACTAGCATCAGCAGGTGGTTTTAAGACTGACAAGATAACATTAACTGAGAACATCAAGACAACTACTAATCCACAAGTTAAGAAGTTTCTTGAATCATTAGTTAGGTTGTCTGCAATAGATACTTATCGTGCATCATTTATTGAAGGTATAAAGAAAGGTATGAAATCAGATGGTTTACTTCATTCTAATTTTAATCAGTGCATTACTGCAACTGGTCGTTTAAGTAGTTCTAATCCCAATCTACAGAATATGCCTAAGGGTAGATTGTTTCCAGTTCGCAAGGCATTTGTAAGTAGATTTGAAGGGGGAACACTTGTCGAAATTGATTACAGTCAACTTGAGTTTAGAGTTGCAGGAATACTCGCCTCAGATGAAACAGTTAAACAAGAAGTCGAATCTGGTTTTGACGTTCACGCCTACACTGCCAAAGTCCTCTCCGACAATGGAGAAGTTACTGACAGAGGAGCAGCAAAAGCTTCTACCTTCCGTCCACTTTACGGTGGAACTCAAGGAACTCCTGCTCAA
>VMHT01167805.1_pt1 | contig 20486 bp, 48 predicted proteins | sample 4693611 | NCBI WGS metagenome assembly VMHT01 (sample SAMN12280063, study PRJNA550983) | marine metagenome | isolation source: seawater sampled from same location over 5 years 0.02-0.2 micron viral filtrate | place: USA: collected off the coast of southern California halfway between the port... ...
AACAGCACACATTTCGATGTGCACACATTCTAAGGAAGCAGCAAAAAAGAAGGAGCTATTTTCCTTTCTGGACGAGCAAAACAGAACTAAAGGGAACACTCTCAAAGTCGGTGCCTGACATAATAGTGCACATATCAGGCTCGCCCATCTTATAAGTAATCTTGTAAAGAACACCTGATACTTTTCTAGGAGGATCTTGTGAGTAAACTTTATAAGAGTAGCTAAGGACTAAATCCCCTAACGAGGGTTCAGCTATTTTACTTTTGACAAGTTGCTTAGGTGAAATTTTGACTGAGCTACATATGTCTTTGGGAACACGATATAAAATCTTGTGAAGCTCATCAGGACAAACCATAAGATCGTGTAGCCCAACTGCAACGACAGTGGCTATTGATCCGGTATTGGCAACACTTTTGTCTTTGCCTATTTCCCCGCCTGCAACTGCGACAAGATCGCCCTCTTTAAATGTCGACGCGTCACTCATATAGCTAAATATGCCTTAGAAGATGTCGATAATAAATTAGAACTTTCTGTTGGGGCGTGAAAGCTTAGGAACCATACTTAAATGTATGAAAAGGGTTTTATTTTTAACATCGTTTATTTTATTATCTTGCTTAGGTCCTAAGTGGACAGCTCGGCCACTACCTACCCACACTTTTAAAAGATGCAAACCAATGCACCCAATGCCTCAGATGACCCCAATACCGAGCTTTCCAGGCGTGTGGCAGGTTGTCAACTCTTGCGATGAGTACCCGCGCGAGAAGACTTCTATTGCTCTGACTATTTTTCTAAAAGAATGGCGAAAGGTTTTAGGAAACGACTACAGGGCTATGAAAGGCTTGTCTGACTTGATGATAGTTTGGCAAGATGAATCAGCTAATACACATTCAGGCTATTCTTCTATTGGAATATTTCATGAAAACGTTCGAATTCGAGGAGCGACAATGAATGACTCTTTAGTGATTATCTATCAAGACAAGAATGGTCCTGATCGTCATACACGCATATGCGAGAGCGCTTTAATCCATGAGCTTATTCATATCATTATCTGGAAACAAACTAGAAAACACGGAGATCCTGATCATTTGGGAAAAAAATACCTCGGGTGGACTGCTGATCACTCTATGATAATCCAGAGAACAAATGAATCACTCTGTATTTTGGGCATTTAAAAGTTTTTATTTTTAGTTACTAGTGCAAATATGTCATCCTTATGGTATAATATTACTATAAAGGAGGCAAGGAAACATGGCACGTAAACGACGCAAAGATAGGTACCACCTGGTTTACCAGCTGACGGCGCCTACCGGTGAGAAATACATCGGTGTTACGTTCGTTCGTGGCGACTCCCGCAGCATGAAGGCTCGCAAAAAGTCGGTTGATGCCCGGTTTGGTTGTCATACACGCAACGCGTTGGACTACGACCATAAGACACTCCTTGCAGAAGCTATTCGCGAACTGGGCCCTGATGCTTTCCTCAAAGATGTTCTTGAGGTTGTTAAGGGAAAACAGGCAGTTCACGATAGAGAACGAGAGCTTATTTCCACAATCGGACCTGAGCTTAATATGGAAGGTATGGGTCGAAAGATCTCTAGCAAGAAAGAGGTTGCATAATGAACAATAAGAATAAAATGATTTTTCTAGATACAGAAACTACAGGACTTGATGCCTGGAAGTATGGAAAGACGCATCACGAAATCACAGAGCTAGCTTTGATCGTTCACGAAGACGGCGAAGAAGTGTATAGAAACTGTTGGAAGTTTTTTCCTAGACGAATTGAAACCGCAGATCCTATGGCTTTAGAGATCGGAGGTTTCAATTTAGACGTCTGGGAAAAAGAAGCTATAGAGGTCCAGAAGAGTTTTATCGACAGCCTTTGTTCTATTATGGATGGCGGCATCGTCGTCGGTCATAATGTTAAGTTCGATATCGGCTTTCTTCGAGCGATGTTTAAGGACTTCGGTGTCAAGTTTAGATTTCCGCCAGAGCTTGACACAAAGACTTTGGCCCGAATGGTTTGGGGATTTGAAAGCCTCAAGATGGATGACATCCGAAAGAACGTCGATGGCATGACATGCGACGGTGCCCATCGTGCGCTAAAAGACACTGAGGACTGTGTATACATCTATGAACAGTTCCAACAAATGATGAAGGTGTCTGCGTGAAAATCGGTGATTTAGTAATACGAAAATTTAGTCCTGACGCAGGTGATCACTTAAACTCTTTGCAAGAAGCAGCTGCATATGAACAACGTCATAGGCTGGGTCACGGGCTTATCTTGGCTAATCAAATGAGCGGTACTCCAAGTCATTCGTGCATCACAGTATATTACCCAAAAACCGGGCAAATATATGATATCGCAGAATCGCTCATGGAGGTGATTAGTGAAAGTCGGTGACATGGTCAGGCAAATCCAGCCAAAGAGTACTGTTCCGGTTGGAGCTCTTGGAATCATAGTGGAAGAAGTCGCTCAGACTAATCTATCGAGGTACACGATTCTTTGGACAGCTGGCAACAAGCGGGATGAAGACCACGTAGTTACTGAGACAATCAGCTATGGCTACGGATGCGAGGTGATCAGTGAAAGTCGGTGATCTAGTTAAGCCTGCTCAATGTGACCCGGAACGCCCAACAACGATGGATAGCTGGACTGGTATTATAACGGGCTGGGAAGGCACTGAGCCTATTGTTTTTTGGAATGAAAGGTTCCCGGAAGAGGTAGAGTACAAAGACCAGCTGGAGGTGGTTGTTGAAAGTCGGTGATTTAGTACAGAGAAGAAGTAAGGCACACCCTGCGTTGGCCATGATAGTCGACTTTAAAAGTGTGTATGAAGATTGTGGCAACAACTACCCAATAATCATGTGGCTTGATAGCAACGAATTTGATTCATGTCATCACACTCGACTCGAGATAGTAAATGAGTGTTAAGGAAATCTTCGGCGCCGGAGGCGTTTTTTGGTGGTGCTTATTATCTTTTGGTATCGGGCTATTCATACACGCACAGTTTTTTCGAAAAGGTGACAAATGATTCTTAAGTCTTTTGTTCTAGTGGGAGTAATCATGTCTTACGACCCTATGTTTGCAACTGTTGAGTTCAATCTCAACCCAGCAACTAATGGTGGGCCTTCAATTGCGATTATACCTAAAACAGCAATTCCTTGCAAAATTTTAATAGGTACTACGATTTATGTAGTCAAAGATGAAAAAATGGAACAGCCTCATATTACATGCGAACTCGATACAAAATAAAAAGTCTAATTCTAGGAGTATCTTTTGTCCTGTCTGGATGCTATGTTCACTACCCTAGTATTGGTGTTCCGGGAAAAAGAATAAAGCCAACTAATATGTACGGAGAAGTTTTGCAACGCTGTTGTTATGTTGCAATCGACATAGACACAAATATGAAAGTCTATGATTGTGTAGATATGTACCCGTCGCAGTGTGCTAAGATCCTAGATAAATAATGAAGCTAGGTGACTTGGTCGTAAAAGCATATTCGCACAGTCCTGTTGTCACTGGTATTATTGTTGAAGAGGTTTTAGAAGACTGTATTGTGGATGTGGACGATGAAGAAGAGCAGCCATATGTGCTCACGTCATTTCAGGTTTTGTGGCCTGATGGTAGCGAAACAAATGAGCTATATGAAGAGCTTGATTACGCTGCAGACTTGGTAGATGTTTGGGACAAACTCTTAAATTAACTTTAAAACTAGTGCAAACCCTGATTGATTGGTGGTATAATAGATACATGGACGAGGGGAGGAACCTCTCAAAGGAGTAGAGAGAGATTTGGGTTACGGTTACCGAAACATGAGTCAGGATGAGCTGAAGGGCTTCACCATGGAGATCAACTTCGACGACGTGGGTTGCAATCTCACGCTGTTTGCCGGAGATGCTTGGCACTACACCAAGTACAAGATCACCTACCAGGAGCTCACCGAGTGGAAGAACTCGGGTAAGTACGCCGCTGACCTCGCATGGACCCAGTCGGAGTTCGTCCGGCAGTTTCTCGAGGACCCCAAGCGCGCTGACAGCATGCCCCACAACGGTGACCGCGAGTGGATGAACCCGGAAGACCAGGGCCGCTACAAGCCGAACCCATTTTGCATCTTCCTCTCCAAGTGGCAGGTGTCCTAATGCAAGTCGGTGATTTGGTAAAGTTTAAAAGCTCCGGAGCAATCGGAACAATAGTAAATGTATATGCTCCTGACAACCCGAAGGGGTTTGTAGACCTTTTGGTAACTGACGGAACATTGGACAATACAGCATGTTCAAGTGGCATCACTAGCATGTCTAACGGAATGTTGTGGAGAACTGCAGAGGTCGTCAATGAAGCCCGGTGATTTGGTAAGAGTTAAACATGACCCGAAGTACGAAGATTCCGATCATGTCGGGATTGTTGAATGGGTTAGCAAAAAATATCCTCCTACATGTTCTATTATCGTGAACGGAAGTGTGTCCATGTATGACACTCGGCTTCTGGAGGTCATTAATGAAAGTCGGTAGCATGGTGATTCCGGATTGGCCGGCCAATCGTCATGACTGGAGAGAAGATTGGCCTGAAAATATGGCTGGTGTGATTATCGAAGAAACAAAGTGGAATACATATGTGGTCATGACGCCTTTCCGAGCAGAGGAAGTTAATATTGAATATTTAGTGGAGATTGTATGAAAGTCGGTGATTTAGTATCAACAAAGTCTAGAAACTTTATAGGTGTCATCATTGATTCTAAGACTATGGTCGCAATAAGTGGTCTATCAACTGAGCAAATCCGCGCCAGGGGAAAAAACCTAAATAGTCATCAAGTATATTGGAGTGACCCAAAGGTAGAGAAGAACCCAGTATGGGTGAAAGAACGTGATTTGGTGAGGGCAGTATGAATAGAAATAATGACCAATACCACCGCGGCATTGCGAGGAGCGGTGTTAATCCTCTCCCACCCGTATTTCAAGTGGGTGATCTGGTAAGATACATGAGTAGAGTTGTGCTGATTGTCGACATGGACATCGACGGGCCCTGGGCATATGGCGTGGAGCTTGGCGAAACAGAAGTTGCAAAATATAAACGTCACGTGCTTAGGAATATTTAATATAACTAAAACTGAAAGGTTGACTTCATGACAACAGACAAATACAAGCTAACAGCACTGAACATAGACCAGCTCACTACTGTCCTTACTGACTTTGCGCAAGCTGAACAAAATATGATAATATACCCACTACAAAAAACAGGGTCGACGTTTGTTATTGAATATTGGAAAGTACCGATGTCTAAGCATGTGTTCTTTAACACAGACGTACCAGTTCCGAAACATGAATCATTGGACACCCGATGTATGGAGATAGATAGCTCTAAAAATGTTATTCCTGCTTCACTAATTAGACACCCATTTACCCTTTTTAAAAGTCATGCTATGCATGGTGCCTTTGGTGTTGATAATTGCACCCGCGGCACAAACATGACAAGACAACCGGAACTTTTTTTATGCGAAGAATCTCATATGAGACAATTTCTTAAAGGACCGTATGGATCGCTTCATACCAACACCGGCCACCTTCCTGTGCGCATTTTGTTTAAAACAGAGTTTTTGACATCTATTACTGACAATGTTATGGCTCAGCTTAAGTTAAAAGTTTTAGATAAAAGTGAGAGTTCAAAGATAATGCTACAGTCACATAAAAGCGAAGGGGCACAATTTTTTCGACAATTTGGGGATGCTCCAACGATCGCTGTAAATTCCTTTGCCCAAAACAAACACCCCGACATGCAGCCAATGTCTTATGATGAGTTCTTTTTTGCAAACGGGCAGAAGCCCCACACTGAGAGGCTATTTAAGAATTGGCAAAAATGGTTTGATCTATTTCATTACGATATTCACGGTAATTCTACTTCCGATGCTGCTGCCTTCTTAGTTCATGAAGTATAGCTGTTATTTTGACACATTCAGACATTGCAGACGCAGAATTTGAAGCATGATTAGACAACTAAAGTTAGGTGACCTAGTGAAATACGACAATCCTGAAGAAGGTTTTGCTGTCGAGCGTCTAGGATATATTACAGATATTATGGAATTTGATGACGGAAGCTTTCCTATGTACGAAGTTATGTGCACAGATCCGTATGATAGAGGGTGGTTTTCAGATTTGTCGCTAAAACTAATAAGTAAAAGAAAGTAGAGAAATATGATTATTTGGATTCTGACTGGGTTTGCAACTTTAGCTATTTTGTACGAGTGGATAAAAGATGAAAGTCGGTGATTTAATTTATGACTCCGCGTTCGGTATGAATGGTATTATCGTAGACAAACACGAAGATAGTTCTTACATGATTGTACTTTATGATGACGGCGAGCTCGGCGCTGGTGTAAGGGAGCATGATCCGGAAATTGAGGTAGTAAATGAAAATAGAAGATGATCTCAAGGTTGGCGACTTAGTCAGCGTCGGATATAATCAAGGACCTCGGTGCACGACAAAATATACAGGTGTTATAACAAGCATTGAAAAGCAGAAATCACTATTTAGTGAAAAATACGCTATCATGGAAACAAACACGTACATCCAGGTACTATGTGACGGAGAAATTAAGACCTTTGATTTAGAAGAAGATACTATTGGAGTAATCAATGAGAATAGGTGACACTATTGAGGCTACATGGTCCGACGGTCTTGTAATTACAGGAAGGTACATCGGAACAGAGCAAGGGTATATTATTCTTGTCGATGCAAAGGGTCGGAAAATAGTATGCGATTCATCTCATGTAATTTTTAAGATTCTTAGTAAGGGCTAGAATGAGTGCAAATTCTTTCTGCGTGTGATATAATAGTATTATAAAACAAGGAGCGGTTTATGAATAGAGCTACAATTAGAAAACTTTATCGAGATGCAATTATCACTGAGTTTGGCTGCGACGACAAAGAGATGGATGAATCTCTTATTGCTGCTGTAAAGAAAGATATTCATCTCAGCGATCAGGCACCAGGACAATGGTCACCTGATTCTGTTCTAGAGATTTACTGTGAAAGTGGAATCCCAAACGCGACAGATTATTTTGACCCAAGTTGGCACGGTTTTTCTGGAAAGGTTTCTTACAACTCTGATAAGTGGGCAACTGTTGATGGCATTGTAAACCTTATGCTAGAAGCAATGGGATCAACAAAAAGAGTTAATCATGAACCCTACAATTCAGCAGTTATCAATGTTTATTGGCAATAATGTATGAAAACAAATCTTTTGGCGTGTCTTTTAAAGACGGCTTAGTAGGAATGTAATGAAAGTTGGCGATATTGTTCAAAGAAAATATAGTGGATGGAATGCGCTTAGAACAAAAAACCATGCAGGCATTATTGTAAAGATTTTTGAAAAAAAGTGTTGGCGAACTCACGTTCTTGGTAGCGCCATTAACTGGGATTTAATCGAACCTGAGCCTCATGCTGAAGTTCTCATTAGAGACAATGTAGAAAGTATTCCGATATCAGACTTGGTAATATGCAAATAGGTGATTTGGTAAAATGCTTGATGCATAGTGAAGAGCTTCCCAGAGAAAGTACAGGTGTTATTATAGACATGACAGAGTTTTCAGGAGAGTACGGCCCTGGTGTGTCTGTATATGTTCAGTGGACAAATGAAGGTCTCTGGTATCATGATTGGGAGTTAGAGGTAATCAATGAAATCCGGTGATTTGGTAATGTGGAAGTACAATGGCAAACTAAACCCTAAAAAGGTGGGTATTATCGTTTCAGATTATGCACAGTCAAGATCGAAAGACGGCCTTATTCTCAAGAATGTATACTGGTCTGAATTTAAATGGGTCAGACCAATCGAACAACAATACTTGGAGGTTATCAATGAAAGCCGGTGATTTGGTAAAATGGTCACAAGGTCATTGCAATACTCCCGGGCTTATTTTGGATACACGACCAGCTAAAAAACTTAAGCATGCCAATTTGGCATTCTCACCGGTGGGGCTTGCTGTGCTGGCAATGCTGCCAGAATTAGGAAATGATCCAGAGTGGTTTCATGAATGTGAGCTAGAGGTTTTAGGATGACAAAAAATACAGTGATCATAGGTAAAAAAGTGCAGGATGATATCCTGGATGCCTTAGACAACAATAGAAAAATTGGTGCCATTAAACTCTTTAGAAACGAGACAGGCTGTGGTCTACGAGAATCAAAAGACGCAGTTGAACAGTTGTATTATTTAAAATCCGGGAAAGGCATTAACAATCCCAAGGCTATAAATGTTCTTGCATCTCCTGTTGTTAAAAAAATTATATGTGATTTCGGTTCAGGTGATGTTGAGATGGACCTGGAAACCATGGAATTAAAAGTGCTTACAGACTTGCATACAATCGGCCTAGACCAGTGTGCTAGACTTCTTGAGCTTTGTGAAACTTTAAAAAGATATTCTAGAGGTGAAATATGAAGACAGGTGATATTGTGCGATTTGCAAAATGGGAAGAAATAGACGTTGCAGACAGCAAAAACTGGCATAACGAACCTAAGCCTTATTTTGGTACACTTATTGAGCATGACAAGCTAATGGGTGTTGCCCATATTTTGTTTGAGGGGCAAGTTAGAAAACTCCGGGCTTGCTTCGTCGAGAAGGCAGGAAAAAAAGATCTACTAACAACAAAAGAAAGAGAAGACAATGAATATAAAGATTAGCGAACTCGACGGAAAGACACTAGTCTTAGAAGTCGAAGAAGGAGATACCGGGCCCATTGTTGAGATGCTTAACACACAAGAAAATGGCTATGCAATTATGGGTCCGAAGGTTGAAGTACCCATGGCAGTCGTTGATACTAGAATCTTAAAAGAAGACTGGGTTTCTTCTGATCATTTATTAGCAATTGAAGCACATGAGTTAGGTCATATCAGAATGAATTCTCCTGAAGAGCCTATCGCTGAAACTGAAGGGATTCGATTACTTAAAGCTAGCGGTTATCTCAGGGCATCTCAGCTTTTAGAAGATCGAGGAATTGTGTGATAAAAAAAGGTGATCTAGTGGAGTGGTATACTGAATCGTGGGTGTTTAAAAACGCAATACATGACTATACAAATCCAGGGCTAGTTCTTAATATTGAGTACAGACCTTTTCCTTGGACCCGAGGTCAAACAGATCACCAGGTTGCTGAAGTTTTATGGGCAGACAAGAAAATATCTAAAGAACATATATCTTACTTAAGAAAGGCAGATGATCAATGAATATAGACAATGCAAATTTTGGTTATGCGTGTATCAACACAACCTTACAAAACGAGGAAAAAGTTCAGTGTAACCGTGGAATGATTAAGCGTACGTTTAAGGCAAAGGGTATTAAATACGCAAGCGAGCTTGCACTTATCAACGTTACAGGACTTAAGCGTGTTATTGAGTGGAACAATGAAAGAGGCATAAAAGTGTATCGAATGACCTCGTGTTTATTTCCATGGCTTTCTGAGTACGAGCTGTCTGACCTGCCTAATATTACGAAGATAGCAAATATTTTGGCAGACTGCGGAAAGATTGCACAAGATGCAGGTCAAAGACTTAGCTTTCACCCAGGGCCGTTTAATTGTCTAGCATCAGCGTCAGAGAGTGTAGTGGCCAAAACCATCAAAGAGCTAGATAAACATTCAGAGCAGATGGACCTCATGAGCTTGCCTGTATCACCTATGGCAAAAATTAATATTCATGTTGGTGGTGCTTACGGCGAGCATGACAAAGCCCTCGCTCGATTCTGTAAAGCTTTTGAGCGTTTAAAGCCAAATACTCAGGCTCGCCTTACTGTAGAAAACGATGACAAACCTGCACTTTATTCTACAAAGATGCTCGTTGACGGTGTTTCTAAAAATACAGGTGTGCCTATTGTGTTTGATAGTCATCATCACGAACTCGGGCCTCAAGATGTAGACTATCACGAAGCATTTTATCTTGCACGTCAAACATGGCAAGCCCGTGGGGCTAAGCAGCAGTGTCATCACTCAAATTCACGTAAAAATTATGAAGAGCCTTCAGTCAATAGAGTGGCACATTCAGACTGGTACTATACACCTTTTGTAAACTACGGAGAAGAAACTGATGTTGTCTTAGAATGCAAGCAAAAAGAAAAAGCCTTGGCAAAATATGTAAAAGACTTTTCGCACACGTATAATAGGTAACAAAATACGGAAAGATACATGAAGCTACAACTAAATTTATTGATTTTACCTCTGTTGCTTATAGGAATAGTTGATCAAATCAACGGAGATGTTATTGAAATAGAGTACGTTGACAAGGGGCGTACACATTATTCAAAAGCACTGGTGTCCTTATCAGCTTGCAAGCCCGAAGAAGGTCAGCAGGTATACTTTTATAAAGACTATAAAGTTGTCACATGTGAAAGTGTGTATACACAGTGAAGATGGGTGATTTAGTCGAAACAGATAGTTACGGCCTAGTGTATTCACACATGTCAGGACTTGTAATTGAACAACACAGCCAGAAAAATAGTCCATCAGTGTATGATGTTTTATGGTCAAACGGAACGATACAGACTTATGTAGCAAGCAATTGGATTAAATCAATATGTACACTTTAGAGATCTGTAGTATTATTGATTAGGAGGTTTTGTTGTGCTAGTGTTCATTGTGACTTTGATGTCTTTGCCTGTATGTCCTGTCTGGCTGAGTGACAACTTAGATGTTGTTGCTCCTCCCGGAGTAGAAGTAGATAATACTCAAAAGATAAAAAACAAGCTAAGGTGTTATAACACGATAGTGAAGGAATGGTATCGAGAGTGCGCTGTAAGCAGAAGGAACGATTGTAAACGAATCGTTAACGAGTGGCTTTCACAAAATTTTACTGTATTGCCCACTTTGGCACAAAACTGCCCTAATCATCAAAGAAAAACTTTTATGTTAAACATAAGGACTGGACCATGAAAAAAGGTTATGCATTGGCAGCTGTAATGGCAGTTGCTGCATTATTATCTGCAATTGCTGTAATGACTTATAATTCATCGAATCTTCAAACAAAGATTGTGCATAATGACAAGCTATATCGACAGGCACGCCTAAATGCTCAGACTGGCATAACTTATTTTTTATCAAAACGACATCACTACGATGATTTAGTTGAACTAAGTTCGGGCCAGGAAGAATTTCTATTAATGAAAAACTCTTTGTCTGACAAAGACTATTATCAGGTTCATATAAAGCTGATGCCCAATGAGACGTTTGAAGTCACTAGTCATGGAATGATTATGAAAAAAGGGTCGCCAATATCGGCTGCTTCATTAAAAGCTACGTTTAAAAGCAAATGGATAACGAGCGCGCAGCAATAGGATAGCTTTCTGTATGGATAATTGGTCTTGTAAAAAATGCAAAACAGAAGATCTTCGTCTTCGATACCCATCTGGCAAAATGAACAAATGCATGGACTGCCAGCGCTGGTATAATGTTTCTGTAAACTCTAAAAGACCTAGAAAAAATAAGGCTTCTCCAAAGCTTAATATGTGTGAAGCTGATTTTTTAAAATGGTGTAGAAATCAAGATAGATCATGTGCTTATTGTGGAATTAAAGAATCCGATGTTAGATATATTAATCTTAAAACACAGACAGGGCATAAATTAGCTGCCTTGGGAATTGATCGTTTAGACTCAACAAAAGGATATTCAGAAGATAATATTGTTTTTTGTTGTTTTGCTTGCAACAAAGCCAAGGGTGATGTATTCACTCATGAAGAAATGATCACAATTGGTAGTGCCATATCTTCTGCGTGGAAGACTCGACTAGAAAGTTGTGGCAATGAAAATCGGTGATCTAATAATAATACGTCAAGACATACCGGAGTACGAAGAATATTATGGAACCTCGACTGGAGTAGTAATGTCAATTGACAAGTCTCAAAGTCCTGAATATCTAGAAGTGATGTGGCCGGATGGTGAATTTGAGTATCTATATTCAGACGAAGTTAACTTTATAGATTCTAGAGAGCTCGGAAAAGAATTATGAGAATTCGTGTAGGGGATTTAGTAAGAACATCAGCAAAGTGGATGCATCCTCATGTTTTAGGTGTAGTCGTTGATATAACTTCACAGTCTCATTTAAATCGTGTAGGTGTTTCATGGCCGGATGATTCTCAAAAAGTAGTATTTCAACCGATCGTATGGCTAGAAGTCGTTGATTCGCACGAGGGTGACAATTGAAAGTAGGGGATTTAGTAAGAGTTGCCATGTGTCATGATCATCCAAAGCTAGTGCAGGAATTGGCGCTAGATGCAGAAGGAAATCGAAATATTCCTTGTAGCTGTATTTTTTGCGTCAATGACAGTAACAGAATTGGATTAGTTTCTGAATCTTGGATCGATGAAGACGATGCAACCAGTATTATTGCAGAGTTCGATTTTGGAGAACAGACTTTTTGGTCATCTACAAGTGGAAAAAACAATACGGGCAGACTGGAAGTCATAGGAACCTTATAAGCATGGAAAATATAATTATGTGCTCATATTGCACAGATCGTTTTGGAAATTCAAAGCAAGCTTACCGCTCTAGGGAAGACGCATATAGATCAATTGAGTTAGGTGCTGCTAGAGACCCATCATTGCGACGATCATTAAGAATATACCCATGCCCTGAATCGATGTATTGGCACCTTACATTATCGACCTAGACAAAGAATCTAAAGTGGTCGCACCTAATTTGAGGTGCGACCACAAGAAAGATCTTAAACTAACTAAACTAACGTAGAAGCTTTTAACAATCAGCTTCTTAAGTTTCAACTATACATGTACATCTTACTCTGTAATTCATACACTTAACAGTTGAAAATAACTATAAGGAAATATACGTGTCTTATCAAGGTTACACACCTTTGATGGTTGACTATCTAGCCACGATCAAGCAAATTCACAAGGAGAATGGGGATGAATCTCCAGTTCGTATTCTTGAGATCGGTGTTGACCGCGGTCAAACATCATTGATTCTTATGTCAAGCTTAATTACAAAAGGTATTCCGTTTATTTGGACAGGAGTGGACATCCGACTAGATAAATGTCTAAGTCAGCAAATAACACTAATGGAAGGTGTAGATCATTACCAGTTTAAGAAAGACTCAAACGCAAAATCGTTTGCTGTATACACCGAACAAAATAGTCTAGACTTTCTTGAGAAAGCCCAGAATCGATATGATCTTGTTCTTATTGACGGTGATCACAATTACGACACAGTTTCTAAAGAGCTCTCCTACCTCGAGAAGATTACACATGATTTTAGTCTAGTTATTTGTGATGACTATGGAGGACGACACTCCGGCAAAGATTCATTTTACTCTGACTATGAGTCACACAAATCACTGAAAGACTTAAGCAGTCATCTACAAAAAGACACCAACATGGGTGGCGTCACAGCGGCCATTGATGAGTTTCTGATTGACAATGACGTTTTTTCGGGAAGTCACGATACGAGTTTTGAAGTATTTTTTCTGTGTAGAAGGCTAGGATTTGAATATAAGTTGCTCGAGAACATTTGTCAAAATGGCAAAGTGCTATTTCATCCTCAAAATTTTAAATGCAGTTTCCTTATACAGAAGGATTTAGTAAGTTCGAACTGAAATTCGTGCGCAACTAACAATAGAAACATATAAAATACTAAAGAAGCTAAGTGAACGAAGTAAACAAGCGCGAAGTACTCGAACGCATAAGAGAATCAGCTAAGCGCCTAGAGGGAAGACTACCCGACTCTTATAAGCATCCAAGGGGGCGGAATCCCTACGCGCATATCCCCAAAGTTATCAGACATCTATGCGGCATGAGCTATGCTGATCTACCCGACTCAGATCTGCCGATAGTCCTAGAGATCATCGAATACTGTGAAAAGAACCCTTTTTAAGTAGCACGGCATACCACTCTCAGCCCACGCTGTACCACCTCATAACACACTGTACTACTTTAGCACGCTGATTTGCTGCTATGCTCGAGACGCTGTGGCCACAGGACCACTGACAGGCGTTCAAGAGAGGTACTTCTGTGCGAACGTTGTAGAGGATACGATTTGCTGTGGAAGAAACACTACCAAAAATTGTCAGTCGAATGAGTAGACTGTTGACTTGGCCCGCCCACGCACAAATGTACACTCTTTTTTGCACTTTTTTACACTTTTATTCTGACGTGTGCTGGGAGGTAGACAGACAGTGAAAATCTAAATGTACAACCGACGAGTGCAATATTTGCGTGGGTGTGGTATAATAAAATCAAAAAGACCTGCTTCTGCGTTTCGGGAGAAGGAGTTTTGCGCGCCCTCAAGTAAACGCATGCTTGTACATTCAGGGCGTGCAGTCTATACTTCTATAGAGGTGAGGCAGGTATGGAAGAAAAAGACATCGCTCCTATGATAGAAATTGTGCTGGAGAGGTGGGCAAAAGTGCAAACTAATCTTGGCTCGCAGTGCGCCCGACAACTAATTGCCGCAGATTGCGCCAAGGAGATTGCTGAAGCTATGCCTGTCGCACCTTCTTATCACCAACGAAGAGACGCCATTTAGCGCGCCCTGGAGTGAATTACTTGGAGAGTACATATCATCCATTAGATTTCACCGGTGCGTTTTACGGCGTCATGACTGGGATTGCTGTCTTTGGCGCTATGATTGGCAGCATAAATATTTTTAAAAAAATTAATACAGAAACTTGTAAATCTAAGTTTCAGAACGTATACTTTACACACTTCCCCAGTGGTACGGGGAGAAAAAATGACGCAACAAACAAGGAGAAAACGTCACATGAGTAATTACTATAATGAGAAGAGCACCGCACGGTTTACTTTCGGCATGAGCCGCAACAACACTGCTAAGAAGGCCGGATCGAACACCGTCACGATTCAGACCAACCCATCAGAGGGACAGTACAGCATCGGTCAGACCAGCTTGACCATGACGGTCCGTGAGGCTAAGGCGCTTCAGTCGTTCCTTAACAGCTCGTTCGAAAAGAGCGACATGGGAATGGTATCTGACTCTGTTGACATCTAGTCAATAGCATCTTGTTGAGAAGGTGCGGGTCTGCACGAAATGTGGGCCCGCACTTTTTTCACCTGATACGTGTACAAACTTAAGTCTGTGTCTATATTTTAAATGTGGATAAAAGGTCGCCGATATTTGGGACCCAATATTCATGTTGAGTTCTTGCTTATAAAAGGAGAAATACAATGAACACAGCTCTTACAATCAGGCCTGGATTACTAGGTCGCCCAGTTTTTGACGATGTTTTTAACTCGTTCTTTAATGATTTTCCCACCCACCTGCGGCAATCGACGCAGGGATACCCCGTCGTTGATATCTATCATGACGGCCAAGGCAGCACTGTACTTGAATTTGCGCTAGCCGGCTTTTCCAAAGATCAACTTAAAATCGACGTGCTCCCCAGCGAGGGATCAATCACTGTCGAAGGAGAAGCGTCCACCGAATCCGACACCTCAGGTCGTCGTATTGCTAAGCGTTCTTTTAAGAAGACGTATGTAGATTTCGATAGGAATCTAGATTTGACATCAGTCTCTGCTTTATTTGAGAACGGTCTACTTACAGTAACCGTTCCCCAGCGGCCCGAGGTAACACCGCTGCAGGTTGAAATTAGTTAGCGGGGAACTAGCTACTTTTGACGGGGAGGGCTTCGGCCCTCCCTTTTTTTTATTTTTTTATACAATTCTTTGCAAACTTGTGCAAAAACCATCAATGCATGGTATAATAGATACATAAGGCAACAGGATATAAAGAAAATAAGGAGTCCTTCATGAAACGTTCAGAATTTGGTAAGAAAATTAAATCACACGACTGGTACTACGGTTACAGCGATGACCATCGCGTTTGGACCCGAGGTAAAGACGCGGCCCGCGTTCTTCGTGTGACTCATGAAGAGTTGGACTGCCCGTTCGATATGGGTCTGCTTGAGAAGTGGGCTCACAACATGGTCCTCGAGGAATTTGCTGAAGAAGCTGTTGGCGAATGGTATCGTCAGCCCCGCAAGTACAAGTGCGTTGCACCTACTAAGCGTGAAGGTTTGATTACTCAAGCACGTTACGATGAGATCTCTCAGTGGATGACACTGGGAGCTACCGTTGAAGACGTCGCTTCAGTAGCTTAAAAAGTTCAACGATTTCAAGGACTTATACACCAGAGTGGCGGAATTGGTATACGCAACAGACTTAAAATCTGTCGATCTTTGATCATACGGGTTCGACCCCCGTCTCTGGTACCATTTAAATAGTTTTAGAACTGGTGCAAATCAGTTCATTTAGTGTTATAATAGAAACATAAGGACGGAAGGCCGGCCTTCAAATACACTGCTCGCACCCACTGCTCGCGCCATTAAGTTGGCCGTCTGGATCCGAAAGGATAGGGGTCGTCTGGAGTCTTCGGACTAGGTATTTGTTGGCTTTGTTTAAGAGAGAATATGTTTTTTAAAAAGAAAAATCAAAGAATTAAAGAAGATCAGCCAGAGAGTTTGCTAGTACTAACTGTATCTTGCATCTTTTTTGTAATCTCTGGTTATATCCTTACATGCGCGGTGTTTGCACTATGAGTTTTGATAGAACAATCCAAACAATCATTGAGCTCCTGGTGACATACTGTTTCTGGTATTTCGCAGGCGTATGCTTTTCAGTGGGTATGGTTTTTTTAATGCTTTGGGCACTATAAAAATAGAAAACTGGTGCAAAAGACTCGCACATGGTGTATAATAGATACATGGAGACGGAGGGGATGCCGCCCCGCTCGTTGATTAGATAGTTAGATAGGAGACACACGTTATGGATATTAAAACTTTTAAAAGCTTGGCAGCTCAGCTTCCCCCACACATCGCAGTTCTGATGCGAGGACCTACCGGAGTTGGTAAGTCCCATATGGGCAAGGCCTTGGCTAAGGAGGTCGGTCTAGACTTCCTTGATGTTCGTGGTTCAACCATGGACGAATCACAGGTTAGTGGTATCCCTGATTTCGAAACATCTAAGACTAGCGGAGTGGCAACGTTCTGCTTGCCTTCCTGGTACGTGCGTGCATGCCGTGAGCCAGTGGTTCTGATGCTTGATGAGCTCAACCGTTCCATGCCGCAAGTCATGCAAAGCTTCTTCCAGGTCGTTCTAGACCGTCAGCTTGGTAATAACGTCGACGGAGAGCCGCTTACTCTGCATCCTGAGACTCGTGTTATTGCTGCTGTGAATCATGGCAGCGAATACGATGTTAACGATATGGATCCAGCATTGCTTCGTCGATTCTGGGTTGTGGACCTTGATCCTTCTGTAGGTGATTGGATTGATTGGGCAGGCGATAATGATATCGACCCTGTAACCATTGACTTCGTTCGTCAACACCCCGAGCACTTCCGAGTTGATCCCGGTTCAGTTGAGCCAGGTACAGTTATTCCAACTCCTGCTTCGTGGCATCGATTGGATGAATCACTGCGTCACATGGGAATGGCTCCTAGTGACATCGCAGGTAGTCGTCCTGAGGGTTTCTACGCCTTGTCCACTGGTTTCATCGGTAATGAGGCTGCAATCTCTTACGCTGACTTTGTCAACCGGTACGAGCGAGTTATCTCTGCTGAAGATGTTATGAAGGGCAACGTTTCTAGTGAAGTTGCTACTGAACTTCAAGCCTCTGAGGCACTAGCTGTTCTGGATAAGCTGGCTAATCACTGCAAGGATAACAAGTGGACTAAGAAGCAAGCTAAGAATATTACGAAGTTTGTAAAGGCCCGAGGCGGAGAACAGTTGGTATACTTCTGGAACTCCATTAGTAAGACCCAACAGCTGCACAACATTCAGCTTATCCACGGTGAGATTGGCCAAGAAGTTGTTAAGTTGGTCCGAGAAGCCCGCGGGTTGTCTAACTAATACTTGTAAAAATGAGCGCTCAGTACTACTATTAACAGTTGGCTACGAGCGTATAGATAACAAAGATAAAAAAGATAGATGTAATGGAAGAAAATTGACGAGATAGACGGTGTCTCTGATGCCCTAGGGTTACCGCTGCAATAGCAGCCAGATGTAACAAGAGGGAATATGATATTAGGAATCGAAGGGTGAACAAAGAGCCGATCCTCTTTAAGTAACCCGAACTATGCGCTCGTAGCTCAGCTGGATAGAGCATCGGCCTTCTAAGCCGAGGGTCACAGGTTCGAACCCTGTCGGGCGTGCCATTTGGAGAGAGTTGGTTGTTGCTGGGGTGAAGCGCCATAGGCAGGTGCACCGGGTTGTTACCCCGGCCGTTGTTGGTTCAAATCCAACCGCCCCAGCCAACCTAAGATGTGGGCCGTTAGCTCAGTTGGCAGAGCATCGGACTTTTAATCCGCAGGTCCTCGGTTCGAACCCGAGACGGCCCACCATTTTAAAAAGTGTAATAAAATCAAGGACTTAAAGGCAAGTAAATGAGACCATGGACAGCAGTAGCTACAGAAAAGACGACGTTAGATCGAATGACAATTGTGTTTCATGCTGATTGGGATGCACCAAAGGCAGCTACAGACTTTATGCTGCGATATGAGGCTTTAGACCTGGTAGCATTAATCCCAGGTGATCATAAAGAAGTGTACATTCAGCCTTATATTGCTACAAATAATAGAGGGCCTAAGATTCCACTAAACCAAATGTTTTCTGGATTTTAGCTATATGTTTTTAAGATTCTAGGAGGGAATCATGGCGAGCAGTAAGAATACTAATAAGTTAGGGTTTTCACCTAAGACTACGAATCAAGGGTCTGGTAAGAATTCCAAGGCTTATAGTAAGGGCGGCGGCCCGAATGGATCAACAATCTCGAAGAAGTACAAGAAAAAGTACAGAGGGCAGGGTAGATAATGAGTAAAGTACGTAGAGACCGATTGAAAGAGCGTCAAGAAGATGCTCTGGAACGTCAAGAAGCTCGAGCATCCAGGTCTAATAGTGAGCAGATTGCACACCTGGATAGGATTTTAGGAAAAGGAAAGGGAGCTGTAAAGGAACGAGCGCGTCTTGCTAAGCAAGAAGCTGCTCCTAAGAAAGCAACAAAGTCTAAAGCCAAGGCAAAAGATACCAATCCTAAGGTAAAGCAAAAAGCAAAAGACCGACGGGCTGCTGACAAGAAAAGTAAGTAACATTCGGGCCTATAGCTCAATCAGGTTAGAGCAACGGTCTCATAAACCGTAGGTTCCCAGTTCGAGTCTGGGTGGGCCCACCATATATTTATAAAGGGTAGAGGATGATTGATTTTGTTCTAGACGTGACAGCAGTGGTGGTAGGGCTAGCTGTTTTCCGGTTGATAGGTAGAAAACTACATGAACGTAGATACTATACAAACTACAGTTCACACGACCGATGGGATAATTGGTAGAATTATCAAATAAACCTGTAAACTAGTGCAAATATCCTCTACATGATGTATAATAGTCATGTAATCAAGGAGGAAATATGGCTCTTACAGCACAAGAAATGGAAATGGTTCAAGATACTGACGTTGTGGCTCACATCGAGCGTCAAGCAGAGGCTATCCGAGCTCGCGCAAAGGCCGAGGGCTGGACCTTTTTTGGTGTCCCAACTACTGCGCATGCTGACGACTACGCTAACGTCTATGAATACGAGCTAAGCATGGCTCTGGGTCAGTTCAGCGACCTCCACAAAGAGGTATACGGTTTCCGGCCTCGAGGCATGGCGCCTAAACACCTCTCCCTTTCAGATGTTGATATTCTCATCAACGAGACCCTGGAACAGCAAGACCAGATGAACCGACGTCACGAAGACGATCATCAGGTCCTCGAGTCATGGAATGCTAAGCAGCTAAACATTGCTGTTGACCAGCTCGATGAGAACTGGGATAAGTACGACGCTCTTGCAGATCGGATGGGTTTCTAAGGTGAAGAAGGGCAGCAAAAAACGTATCACCACGAGGAACTGGGTTGCTGTGGCTGCATTTAAAATGACTGGTGGTGGTAAACATCATAGTCGAGATCTAGATGTCTCTAAGGGCCGTTCTAGAAAAGTGAAACATAAAAAAAATAAAGCAATTATTGATCAAAACGAGTGCAAATAGTACTAGTACGTGATATAATAGTTATGTAAACAAGGAGGGGATGCCGATCCCAACCTCGTTATTCGGTCCAACAACGTCAAAGGAGACACAATATGGCCACCATGAAGCTCAACGTTAAATCTGATGGAATCACCTTCGGTACCAACATCCTTAATGTTACAGTTCCCAAGGAACTTCGTAACAAGGTTAAATGTGGTATCGACTATATCGATTCTGCTCTTGGTGGTGAGGGATTCACTCCTTCCGCTGTAACCTTCTTTACTGGTACACCAGGTAGTGGTAAGACTACCATGATGCTTAAGATGGCTGACCAGCTTACCAAGCAAGGTGCTATCGTGGTCTTTAATACGGCAGAGGAAAGCCTCTTCCAGATCAAGCTCGTTGCTGAACGTCTTAATCTCAAGCACGGTTTCCATGCCGGCCAGGAGACTTCGGTCCCTGCTCTCCTGGAATACTGTGACACTCTGCGCAACAAGCGCGG
>VMHT01207611.1_pt1 | contig 20486 bp, 8 predicted proteins | sample 4693611 | NCBI WGS metagenome assembly VMHT01 (sample SAMN12280063, study PRJNA550983) | marine metagenome | isolation source: seawater sampled from same location over 5 years 0.02-0.2 micron viral filtrate | place: USA: collected off the coast of southern California halfway between the port... ...
GCCGCCTTTTTAGTATAATAAAAAATTAATATGGCAGTAAGCGTAAATACAGTATACCAAACAGTCTTGTATATATTAAACAAAGAACAAAGAGGATATATAACACCTGCTGAATTTAATAGTTTAGCTGCTCAAGTGCAAGATGAAATATTTCAATCTTATTTTCCAGATGGAAACCAAGTAAATAGACAAAATCAAAATAACACTCAAAACGATACAGAATTTTTTAACATGTTTAAAGACATAAGTTATAAACTACATCCTTTTGAAAAAGAATTAATTTTTACATATAATTCAAATGTTGAGTGTTTTTACAACAATACAAATTCTAAATTATTTAAAATAGGTGAAGTTATAACTAAATATAGTGGTCAACCACAATACGAATCAATAACTCAACTTGTTAGTAAAAAAGATTTTGACAAAATAACAAGATCGAAACTAACAGCTCCTACTAGAAAATATCCTTTATTTAGAACAACTAGTAGTGATTTGTTGGATGCTGAAGTTACTGTAAACAACGGAGGATCAGGATATGTAAATGGTTCCACTCATAGTACAACAGGTGGAACTGGAACTGGATTTAACGTTACAGTTGTGGCTGCAACTGGAACTGTTACATCTGTTACTGTAAATAATTATGGTTCAGGATATTCAGCAGGGAATGTATTAACAATAAGTGGCGGAACTGTTTCTGCACAAATAACAATAACCCCGTTAAATAGATTAGCTTTAAAAATATCACCAAATCCTAGTAATGCGCTTGACAGCGTTAATGTTAATTGTATATTAAAACCTACAGATCCAGTTTGGGGATTTACTACAGGTAATTTAGGTCAATATATATTCACAAGTGTAGGATCTACTGCTTCAAATTCTGTTGATTTTGAGCTAGACACATCAGAGCAAACTAACTTAATTATTGGTATATTAAAATATTGTGGAATTATTATAAATGATCCAACTGTAATTCAGTTAGCAGCTCAAGAATCTGCACAAGTAGAAGCTAACGAAAAATCTTAAATAAATGAGTTTAGTAACAGAAACAAATCAACAATACTATCAAGGTGCGCAAGTTTTTTTATCTGCAGCAGTACTGCCTAATCCAAACACACAGAGTTTTACAACAACGTTTGACACTGATTTAGTTTTTGGAAATGAAAATCCTGCTAATGTAGATTATGCTTTAAATAATTTTAAGATTTATACAAGTTCTTCTGGTTTACCAGGTAGCTTTAATGAATTAACATCTTATGGTTTAACTAATAATACATTTAAAATAACTGGTTTATTAGCTAACACAAGAATAGTTGTTCAGTTGAAAACAATAAATGGTGGTAAATATGGTAATACTGCTGCTGGAACTGGATTTGATGCTTTTGGTAATACTGTAGAAGAAAACTACGGTGGTTATGAGTATATAACTTTAAACGATGCTATAGACAACTTTATGGTTGGTTATGTTGGAGACGGTAAAATATTGCAAAATGCTAAAAAATCTGATGTATTGTTTTTTGCTAAAAGATCATTACAAGAATTTAGCTATGATACACTAAAAAGTATACACTCACAAGAATTAACAATACCAGCAAGTTTGAATGTAGTATTACCACAAGACTACGTAAATTATGTAAGCGTTTGCTACATTGATCAGTTGGGAGTTAAAAGACCTATATATCCAGCGAATAACCTAACAACAAGTCCATATGAAAATCCTGTACAAGACGCTACAGGTGTGCCAGTTCAAGACAATTTTGGCTCAACTGTAGAAGGAACTTCTATAACAGAAGAAAGATGGAAAAAAGCTAATGACGTTTTAATTAATCAAGGTATATTTGATAATTTAGATGATTATGCTTATTGGGCTAATTACTACGGCTTTGATAATACTATTGCCTATGGTCAACTGTATGGACTAGAACCTCAGTACGCGCAGGTAAATGGCTGGTTTAACCCTAATTACAGAGAAGGTAAAATGTCTTTTTCAAGTAATCTAGTAAATAAATTAATTGTATTAGAATACATATCAGACGGTTTAGCTTATGAAGGCGATAGTAAAGTCCCTAAACTAGCTGAAGATGCCTTATATGCATCTATAATGTATAATATAGTATCTGTAAGAGCCAATCAAGACCCTAATACCGTTATGAGACTTAAAAGAGACAAAAGCGCTAAACTTAGAAATGCTAAAATAAGATTATCCAACATAAAGCTTGATGAAATAGTACAAGTTATGCGTGGTAAATCTAAATGGATAAAACACTAAAATTAAATGGCTAAAGCTCAAAATACTTTTCTAGGGTCTAAAATGAATAAAGACATTGACGCTAGATTATTACAAAACGGCGATTATAGGGACGCTTTAAATGTTCAAATAAGTAGATCAGAAGGAGATGGAGTAGGATCTTTAGAAAATGTTTTAGGTAATTCTCTAGCTGTAGATTTTGAAATCTTAACAGGTATAAGTAATTTAACTTGTATAGGATTTTTCTCTGATGATATAAATAACATTATATATTTATTTCTAACGGACTACACAGACTTATCACCTGATAATTATATTTATAGCAAAGATGCTAATAATTTTATATACGCATATAACACCGTATCATTAAGCGCTACTAAATTAGTTGAAGGTAATTGGCTTAATTTTTCAAAAACAAATTTTATATATGCTGTTAATGTTTTAGAAGATTTTTTATTTTGGACAGACAATAGAAATCAACCTAGAAAAATAAACACAGTATCAGCATTTGGATCTAGCAGTTATTATCAAACAGAAGATCAAGTATCAGTTTCTACATACAATCCTTATCAAAGTATACTTCTTTTTAGACAAAGCCTATTAACTACAGGTGATTCCGCATATGAAACAACGATGCTTGATGTTGTAAGTAAATTCTACCCTAATGGTGGATCTGCAACAGCCACACCAAACACCTACGCGGCTGGCGTAGATGTTCCTATTACGTCCATACAAGGTAATATATATGTTGGAGCTACATTAAAATCATCTATAACACCCACTGTAATTCTTGCTTCTACAAAAGTTACTGAAGTTGAAAACGCAAATCCTCCAACTTATGTAAAATTAGACAAAGCAGTAACAATACATCCAGATGATGTTGAAATTGTATTTGAGCCAAATCCATATTATGAACCTTCTTACAATGGTGATCCTAATTATTTAGAAGATAAATTTGTAAGATTTGGATACAGATTTAATTATGTTGATGGAGAAAACTCTATATTCTCACCTTTTACACAACCAGCTTTTATTCCTAAGCAAGACGGTTATTTTATTACAGATAAAACCTTACTAACTACGCCTAATCCCCCGCAATCAGTTGGAGATGTTTACGCAAGTAGAGAAAAAAATGATCAAAAACTATCTTACCAAAGTACTATAGTTGAATTTATGGAAAATAAAGTAAACAAAATATTACTTTATGTGCCCCTTCCTTTCAATAATTATGATTTACTTAACGCTTTAAAAGTTGACTCTATAGATATTCTTTATAAAGAATCTAATCAAACTGCGGTAAAGGTTATAGAACAAGTATCTGCAGAAACTATATTTAATTCTGCTGGTGAAGCCGAAGCTACTGCCGCAGTAACTAATACCAACGCTTTTGCAGTTCAAAATGTTAAAGGCGGAATACTTGTAGGTTCTCAAGTTACTTTCCCTGGAAATCCACAGTCTGCAATTACAGTTACTGCATGGTCACCAACTAATCCAGCTGTACCTACATCTGGAAACATAACACTCAGCGATCCTGTAACTTTAGCTCAAGGAGATATAATAACCATAGGAAATCCTAAGTTCTACATATACGACTATCAATCTAGAAAACCCTTTAAGGTTTTACCAGAAGCAGATCTTATTAGAGTATACGATAAAACTCCAGTTAGATCACTGTCTCAGGAGGTTATAAGCAATAGAGTTGTTTATGGCAATTTTCAAAACAAACACACGCCACCTGCTTCTTTGGATTACAATGTTAATACTGGTCCGAAAGTGTCGTTTTTAATAAACACAGGATCTGCAACCGCTCTTGCTATTGGCCAAGATAAATCACAAGTAAATTTAGACGCTAATTCTAAAAAAGGAACAATATGGAATAGTAGCGGAACTGTTGTAGGCTCTATAGTAACAAGTCCTAGTTCCGGAACTACTTTTCCACCTGGCACTGTTGTTCAATTTTACGATCCTTCTACTAATGTCTTAACAGTAACAAATGGTGTAAATTATTCTGCTGGAGATATAATAGAATTAGCTCCCGCGAGTGATGTTCAAGACGCTACTAGTGTTATAGAATATCCTAACCACTCTGTGAAACAAAATAGAAACTATCAAGTAGGTTTTGTACTTTCAGACAGATACGGCAGACAATCTAGTGTTGTGTTGTCAGATAGTTTAAATTCTGTAATATCTAGCGGTGTAGAATTTAAAGGATCTACAATATATTCTTCTTATAATAACAATTTAGTACAACAAGCTAGATGGCCTGGAGATTCATTGAAAATATCTTTCAATAGTCCTATAGGACCTGTTAATAAAAACGCGTCTACTGGTTGGCCGGGATTGTGGAATGGTGACCCAACTAGCAATAGTTATAATCCTCTTGGTTGGTATTCTTATAAAATAGTTGTAAAACAAACTGAACAAGAATATTACAATGTTTATCTACCTGGTATAATGGCTGCTTATCCTGATGATTTAGTTAAAGAATTAGGTAAAACATCACATACTGTTCTTATAAATGATAATATAAATAAAATACCTAGAGATTTAAATGAAGTTGGTCCACAGCAAAAACAATTTAGAAGTTCTGTAGAGGTTTTTGGTAGAGTAGAAAACAACGCAAGTGTTAGCGCTACATATCCTAATATCTCTAAGAACTTACCTTATTATCCAGGAATTAAACCAGATACAGTATCTATTATATCTACATTAAACGACTTATTTGATTTTAGTCCTTTAATATCTAAAAGACCAGATTTTTTTCCACAACTTTATGCTTATACTTCAGATCCTCTTATAGCTAGAATATCAACTGAAAATAAAATAGGTCAAACAGCAGACACTGAATTTGTTACAGCTAGTGGAATTGTAGACACAGCACTCACTCCGGCTGGTAGTCCAGTCGACCCTAAACTAGTTACATTAGCAGATGTTCAGAACTCAAGCGCAATAGTTCCAAACATGCTAGTAAGAGGTGGTGGTTTAGCTGAAGGCACAACTGTTGGTCCTCTTGGAGCAGCTCTCAACGTAGTTCAATTAAGTGCTGAAGTTGGTAGTGCGGCAGGACAGAGTATATTTGAAAAAGGCGACGTATTAACTTTTTTCAAAAATCCTGAAACAGATCCGCCTGGAATACAATATTTGGCTGTGTATGAAACAACACCAGTTGAGAGTTTATTAGATATATTCTGGGAAACTTCATCTTCTGGACTTATATCTGAACTAAATTTAGCAGTATTAAGCGAAAACTCAGGAGGATTTAATCTTGTTGGGTTTAACGATGATTTATTTTTTGAAGATTTAACTATAGGTAGCAATATTATACAAGGAACAACAGCTGCGCCTGGTATGACAGTTCAAAATGTTTTTGGAGCCGATTTAGATCCTGCTACCTTTACTATGGCATTATTGTCACCCGATGGCGGTTTTGCTGTTACAGATCAAACTGGAGAAGATAGATCTAATGAATTTGAGCTAGTACCAACAAATGTGAATGGCTTTTTTCAAATTAGAACTACTGCTTTGTTTGTTTTTGGAGCTAACCCAGCTTTAAGAACTTTTTTCTTTAATATTACAGTAACAAACGTAGGTGATGGAACAAGTTCTTCTTTTTTAGAGCAAGTAATTCTTAAAAATAGACCTCCTGTGTTTTTATCATCAAGTTGTAATCCTGTTGCTATTGGCAACAACTCATTACCACTTCCACAGCCTTTTGTTCCTGATGTTACTATTGATGCAACAGACACTCTTGTAATCAACAAAATAGAAGTTGAAAATGGATCTGCTTTTTTTAGCAATGGAACAACTGGAGCTACTGGCAATAAATTTATAGGTGGACAAGATCTTAAGATTGAAGTATTCCGTCAAATAAAAGCAAAAGATTTAACAGATTATAACGGAGCTATCCCAGAACAGGCCGTTATAGCCGGTGAATACGACACAGGGTTTGGATTTATTTTATATTTTACCCCCGAAGGTTCAGGTGGTTTTTTTAGCGCAGGCATGGTAATAAATCAAACAACAGCCACTAGCAACTTAGTTAATAATGGTGTTACTTTTGGTACTTTAACTAAACCTAACACTTTTCAACCTATTTTTGATTCAAGTGATATTGAACTTGGATATATAGATTATATTGTTTACGCAAAAGTAACAGATGCTAATGGCGTAGCTGGTTCTTTAACTTCTCAAGATTCTTCTAGTACTCCTACTTTATGTAGATTACTTATTAGAATAAATTATTCTCTTATTCCTAATACTTTAGAACAATTATTTATAACTCCTAGAGAATTAGCTACAGGTACAGATACTTATGTAGACGCAACTGCAGAAATTGCTACAAATGGTATAATAAGTAGTACCGAGCTGAAATTAATAAATTTATCCGGTGATTCTGTTTTTTATGGTCCAATATATTCACCACTTGGGCAACCCGCTAGAGGTCCTATATGGAACGCTGGCGGAGCGCTAGGTACAGATGGTCCTAACGGTGACCAAGTTTACAGTAGTGATGCAGGTACAGCCAATCTTAATGAGTACATAACCTCAGGAGGTGTAATAAATTGGTGGCCACCTAATGCACAAATATTAAAAACAAACCCAACCACAGGAGCTTTAACCCCTACAGGACTTAGGGTTAAATCTGTAAGTTATACAGATATTCCTACCACTATTGTACCAGGCCAGTCAATTTATGGAACACAAGCTATTATTGAGACTTTTGATGACTTAAGTGGTGCTAATTTTAGCGCCGGTGACACACTTTCATTTTCAAGTGGTAGATGGCTTGTTCAAGCCCCAAACAATTCAGGTCAAATTCTAACTGCTCCTGTGTGGCCTAGGAAAACAATATCAATGAGACTTCCTTTCACGTCAACTACTACAGGGACTGAAAATACTCAACTAGAACTTTGTGGTTTAGTTCAGAATGCTAGTCCTGCAAAAAATCCTGATGATTGTAGTTTTTATCAGCAACCTACAATACTTGAAAATGTACTACCTTCTAATTGGATAAATCAACCACTTAGTCCAGAACAAGGTGGCGGTGCTACGTTTGGTTTTATGCAATCGCCTGGCGGTGTGGCATCTGGAACAATAACTAATTGTGAACAGAATTGCACTGAATTTGAATAGTGTTAAAATAAAAAAAATTAAGTGATAATATAATATGGCAGCAATAATAGAAGTAAAATTTTTTAACACTTTTATTCTTAAAAAGACTAACTCAGGCGGCATTAATGCTGGTAAAGGAACTGCTATGTGGAATGGTTCTTTTGGTATACCACAATCTATTGGTGGATATCCAAGAATTACTCCACAATTACCAGATTTAGATAATGATGCTGGTAATTGGTCGGTTGAAGAATCAAGGATTAGAGGCGGCTACAACAACACGTCTACAGATTACGGCGCAAAAGCATATTTAGTAGAAGATAAACCAAATCAGTCAAAAAGAGTAAATACTTTAATATACTCTGGTATATTTAATTCTAGAACAGGTATTAACAATACAAACGTTTTTAGCGTTGGAGAAGATATAACAAAAAGCTTAGATCCAGCAAACGGCTCTATACAGAAATTATATGCGGAAGACACTAATTTAAATATATTTCAAGAACTAAAAGTAAGTAGAGCTTTAATAGATAAAGATGCTATATACTCAGCAGAAGGTGGTGGCGCTGTCACTTCTGCTAATTTAGTTATAGGAGCTATACAACCTTATGCTGGCGAATATGGAATATCTAAAAATCCAGAAAGCTTTTCTATATACGGGTATAATAAGTATTTTGCAGATGCGAATAAAAATGTTATATTAAGATTGTCTCAAAGTGGTATTGATGAAATATCTTCAGTAGGTATGAAAGATTATTTTAGAGATGAACTAAATAGAATAAAAGTAGCTTTTACACCAGGAAGAATAATAGGTGGATGGGACGTATATACTAGTCAATATTTTGTTTCAACTCAAAAAAACATAGAATTGAATGACCCAAATCCAGCAAACATTAATACTACTGTGGCTTGGGACGAAAGAATAAAAGGGTGGACTAGCTTTTTTAGTTTTACTCCAGATCAAATATTTAGTATTAGAAATAAAATGTATACAACTCAAGGTGGTAAGCTTTGGTTACATAATTCTAATGAAAATTTAATAACTCAAGCTCTATCAGTTGGAAATACTAATAACAGTTCATTAATAACAATAGACAATATACAAGGAGAATTAAGAAAAGGAGACATTGTTTCTGGTTTAGGTATTACTAATGGAACTTTTATTGTTAATATAACAATAGGTGCTACAACTTTTATACAAGTTAATTCCGATCAAACGATACAAGATAATACTCAACTTAATTTTACTAGTTTAGCAAGAAATAAATTTTATGGTGTTAATAATGATTCAAACATAACTTTTGTTTTTAATGACAATGCCAGTATTTCTAAAAACTTTAAAACTGTAGAATATGAAGGCTACAATGGTTGGGAAGTTGATACTTTTATTTCAGATCCTACCGGAGAGGACGAGTTTAATAATTCTTATACTTTTTCAAATGACTCTACTTCAGAGGTTTTAAGTTATGAACAAGGTTTATATAGAATAGGTTCACAAGATTTTAGAGCAGGTTTTAATAGAAAAGAAAATAAATATTATGCTTATTTAAAAAACAAAAGCGCACCTGTAGTTGGTGAAATACATTTTGGTGATCAAATGACAGGTATAAAAGGATTCTACGCAGTAGTTACAATGTCAACAGATGGCACAACTGACTTTGGAGGTGAAAAACAGTTATTCCAGGTAGGAACAGAATACAGTTTTAATAATGGTTTTTATCAAAATGGATAAATTAATTAATAATAAAAATAAAAAATTATGGCAGTTGGAGCAATAATAGGCGGTGTTGCTAGCATAGCTGGCGGTATATTTGGCTCTAGAGCAGCTAAAAAAGCAGCTAGAAGAGCAGCTAGACAAGCTAGAAGATTAGAAAAAAAATTAGCTAAATTAGAGCGAAATAGACAGGCTATAATAGATCCTTATTCTAACGTAACAGATTTGTCTTCAATGATTAAAAATCCTTTTACACAGCTAGGTGTTGCGACGAAAGCTACTGAAATACAAATAGAGCAAGCTGATATATCATTAGCTAATACTTTAGACACTATAAGAGCAACTGGAGCTTCTGCTGGCGGCGCGACTGCGTTAGCTCAAGCCGCGCTGCAAAGTAAACAAGGGGTAGCTGCTAATATAGAGCAACAAGAAGCTAGAAATGAAAAATTAAGAGTTGAAGGCGAAAAACAAAAACAACAAGAGCTTATGTCAGAGCAGCAAAGACAACAGCAAGCTGATGTAGCTGGAGATCAATTTACTTTTCAAGTTAGAGAAGGTAGAGAAATGCAACAAATGGATAGGGTTTCTAATCAAATAGCTGCTTTAAGAGGTCAAGCCGCGGCGGCTAGAAGAGATAGCACAGCTGCTATAACCGGAGCTATAGGTGGAGTAGCTAGTGCACTTGGTGGTTTAGGTGGAGGAAAATAAAGAATAAAAAAATGGAAAATAAAAACATAATATACAACCTTTCTATACAGCAGGCAAATAAGAGTAATGCTTTAGCTTACAATAAAGATTATGTGGCTAATAACATAGACGCTTCTTTTAAAATATTAGACAATGCCTACGCGGGTACTGGTAAACAGTACGCTAAATTAAAAATGGCAATAGAATCAAGTAAATGTATTGACGAAAGGTGTGATTATGAAATTAATCAAATAGCAAGATTAAACGACGCCCCTGCTTTATCTATAGAGTTTTTACAACAAGTTGTAGATCAATTGTATATAACAGAAGATGATTATTATGACGTTAATAATGATTATTCTTTTATGGTTGCTAACTGTATTATAACTAACAAACCTGGTTTTTCTAAAACAGAAGGTTATAATGTTTATTTAGAACTGCTTGAAGATGGTTCTCAGGAAATAACATTTGAAGGGCCTTTACTTGAAAATCCTTTAAAAATAAACAGTAGCACTTTAGGAGCTCTTATAGAATCTAATTCTGATTTAGTTATAGAAACTCCTGATATAAATAAAGACATGTTAAGATTATTAGTTGATACTGGTGTTTTAGCAGAAGGATCTGCTGATGAAAATGGTGAACTATTACCAGAAGCGGCTTTAGCGGAAGAATTTATATTAAAAAATACTGACGGATCTTTTGATTATGAAATAATAGATATTGGCATGGGCAAAGGCAGAAACGTGCTGAAATTTGATTTAGATAAAATTATTAGAAAAACAAAACCTTTTATTAATGCAGAGGTTTCAGGTTTACTACAGCAAGAACAAAGTGTAGTTGCAGCTTGGAACGTTTTCATAGCTAGAGGATCTAGCGAAGAAGAAGATGATCAAATGTCTCAAAATGCTAATGCTGGTAGTTTAGCTTGGGACTACAAAGAAGTACTGCCTTTATCTCAAAAAAATAAAGAATTATTTGAAGAAAATTATGCTAAATATTTTGCTAAAAACTATTTAAAGCAATTTATAACAAACAAGCTTCCAGTAGTAGAACAAGATGCTGCAGTATTTGATCTAGAAGAAGCTAAGCAAGCAAAGGCAGATAAATTTTTACAAGACAATAACTTAAATTAATTTAAATGACAGTACGTGAATATGCTAGATCTTTAGCAGATCAAAACTTATCTCAAACAGAAATGTATGATAAGATTCGTGCTTACTCTAATTCTTTAAAGTCTAAAGAAGAAGTAAAGAAGAAAGACTCCAAGACGGCGGACCCGAGCTCGGAGTCAAGCGACAATACAGGGTCCAAATCGGAAACTGGATCTTCAGTGCCACCAGGTCAAACAATTGACAGAGGCGATGGCTATGAATATAAGTTTGAAATAGATCCAAACGACAAATCAAAAGGCGTTTATTATACTAGAAAAACAGGTGCAGATAATTGGACAAATGCTAGTGCTAACAATAGTACCGATGAGGGTAAAATAGCAGAAGCATCTATAGCTAATCTTTTTGGCCACTCTGATTTTGATGATGCTAAAAGAGAACAGTATTTTAGCGCTCAACAACAACAGAAAAAACAAACAGAAGATCAAAGAAAAAAGAAAATAGAAGCCGTAAAGCAAAGACTTAAAGATGATAAGTACGAAGGAGAGGTGCTTGGACTTGCTAAAGGAGTTGCCGGTGTTTTAGCTGGAGATGATGATAAGTTTTTTGGTAATTTTGGTTTTGGCGAAGGAAAAGAATTAAGTTGGGACGCTCTTACTAAAGACTTTTCTGATTTAAAGTTTACAGAAGCCGCTGCTAGATATGTCGGTGAATATGTAGAAGAAGGTTTAGACATGGCTGACACGTTGGTAGATGTAGTAGCCGAACCTATAGCGGGCGCTTTAAACTTTATAGGCGTAATGGATTTTAGTGATTATGAAGATGATTCTTGGGACGGTATAAGCTTTGACAATGTTGTCAATGATATAGTTACTAAGTACGCTTTAGAAGAAGGAGCTATTCCTGGTGCTTACGGCGAAGGATATGATTTTGCTGAAGAAACAGGAGACCAAATAGAGGCTGGAGTTTTAAATATAGCAGCTAATATGATGGCTGTTCCAAAACTAATAGCTGATACTAAAAAAGTTATAGGTGATACCGCGGGTAATATTCTACCTGAAGGCGCACAGAGTTTTCTCAACAATCCTTTCATGAAATCTGTTTTAAATGCGTCTACTGGAGGTGTTTTAGGCATGGTAGATGTTATGAGTCAAAAGCAATTAGTTGAAGCTGGAGAGGTGGCTTATGATAATTTCAGTGAAAAGGCAGAGGGTTTAAACCTTACTTTAATGGACTTTGGTCCTGTTGGTATGGTAGAAACTAGCTGGAAAGGAATTACTGGTCAAGAAAATAAAAAAGATGCTTTTGGAAAAGATATAATAGGTAAAGATGGTAAGCCAGTAAAAATTGATTTAACTCCAGAACAACGCATTGGCGCTTTTGTAACAGGAGCCGCAAGAACAACATCTGCAGCTTTAGGATCACTTCCTTCCGTTGCGCAATCAATGATACCTTATGTAGGCATTGCCTCTATAGTAGCTGGTGAAGCAGCTGCTACTAATATGGAAAGTGCAAAAGATGGTAGACCTTTAGATTATGCTAGACTTGGGCATGCTTACGTAGTAGGGGCAGCAGAAGGATTATTAGAAATGACCACTAAAAAAATTGGTGGTAAAATGTTTAAAAGTTTATCAGGAGCACCAAAAGATGTAATTCAAAAAAGCTTATTAAAATATGGAACTGATATAGTAAAAGATTTTGGATCTGAAGGTTTGTCAGAAACAGCAACACTTTTAATAACTCAATTAGCCGATGCAGTTTATAAAGATGAAGTGGAAAACTTCTTACCAACATTCAGCGAGGTATTAGATACTTTCATGATAGGTGGTCTTATGGGTGGTGGTATGGCTTCTGTTGGAGCCGGTTCAAGTATAATAAAAAGTACTATAGGTTACAAAAATATAAAAAGTAATTTAAAAGAAACTAAGTATAAAGACTTAAGTGGAATGTTTGATCCTAACGCTGATATAGTAGACGCTGATGCCACTACTGACACGGTAGTTGAAGATGAAACAGCGACTCAAACAGAAGGCGAAATAGAAGTTGATCAAACTACAGAGCAACCAGCCTCTAACAAAGATGTAACAGACAAAACAAGATCTAATAGAAGTTCAAAAACTAGCAAGCAAGATAATGTAGAAAATACTATAACTACAGAAAAATCTAATCAAGTAAGAAATGAAGTAGAATTCATGGATAAGCAGAGAGCTGAAGATGCTAAAAATAATGCTGTTAGAAATACTAAAAATCAAACTGCTGACACGAATCTTGATCAGCAAGCTGACAATGCTTTTAACGTTCTTCAAAATCCTCAAACAGAAAAGTTTTTAAATACTGAGTTAAAAAGAAAAGTAGAGTCTGGTCAAATGACAACAGACAAATCTAATGAAATTAAAGCCAACTTTAAGGCTAAACAAGGCGCTGCTAATAGAATATCAAACTTAGGTTACACTGGTCAGAACAGAGCTAAAATTATAGATTTACTGGCTGAAAAATCAAGCTTAGAAGCTACTGTTAAGAAAACACAAGACGCGGAATTAACTAAAGCAGAATCAGACAGAATAAATGAAATAAATTCAGAGCTAAGACAAATGCCTAGATCTGAAGCTCAACAAGAAGCTATAGATCAACAAGTAGAAAAAGACGTAGCTTTTACAGAGAAGTTTAGAAACATTGGAACTAAAGACGGTGAGTTTGAAAATGCTGTAGGTGAAAACAAAGCAGTTCAATCTTTTGAATCAACAGCTGAGTTTAACGAGTTCTTAGCAGAAAACAATATAGCAGGAGATGCTAACACTGACGCGGTAATATTAGGAAATGGCCAGATAATCATAAACAAGCAACACATGCGTGAAGCTGGAGCTATTGGTGCTGGCAGGCATGAGATTTTACATAAAATACTTAAATCAGAATTTGCTGGACCTAACGGTGAAAAGCTTAAGAACGAGTTTTTAAAAATTTTAAAAGAAACAGATCCTGCTGGCCACAAGCTTCTTATAGATAAAATAAACAGCTTATACACTAAGAAAGAAATACAAGATGCTCCTGATGAGTATTTAACTCAATATGCATCTCTTCTAGCTGAGGGTGATATACCTTTAGAAACATTTGTAGAAAAGCCTTCATTAGTTAAAAGATTAGGTGATTTCTTTTCACGTGTGCTATCTGGCGCTGCTAATAAAAATACTACAGGGCAAGATGTAAAACCAACTGATGTTAGCTTTAAAGACGGACAAGATCTTTACGATTTTGTAAGAGGATACGTCAAAGACTCTGAGTCTGGTGTTTTATCTGAAAGATCTAAAGAACTAGCTGAAAGAGGTAGAGGCCAACAAGGCACTCAATCAGCTGCTAGAAAACTTACACCCGAACAAGATCAATTAGCTCAAGACAAAGTAAAAGAAATACAAGAGCTGCAAAAAGAAGGTGAGGCTTTAGCTAAGAAATTTGACAAGCCTTTTATCAAAAGCGCTAAACAACAAAGATTAGAAGCTGAATTAGCTGCAGAAATAAAGCCTACAGTTGATAGTTTTGTAGAAAGCAGAACTAAAGCTTTGTATGATCCTATACCAGCAGACGCTAAAAAAGGTGTTACGAGACAAGAGTTTATTCAGTCTATGAAGTCTGATATAGCCACAATGATCAACAATGAGTTTAAGGCTAAACAACCTCTAGAAAAGTTTATTACAAGTAGAGGTTTTGTAAGAGCAAATAGCTTAGCGCAAAGATTAGGTATTAAATCTGCTGAACAAGGCATTGATCAAGGTATAGATGCAGCTTCAAACATTACAAATAAAACAGATGGTGATGTAAAAACAGAGACTGAAACTAGAACAGCTCAATCACCAAGAGCTACTACTCAGTTTACGCCTGATTTTGTTGCAAACCTTGATGTTAATGCAGAAGGTAAAACAGAAGCAGAAGTAAACGAAGAAATACAAAAACAATTTGATGAGGCTATAGCTAAAGATTTAGAAGCTATGGGACCAGTTACAACATTTGGTCAAACTAAAGACATAGGACCTGCATTAGCTGCTTTAATGGAAAAAGCAACTCAAGGTAGAACTGAAAAAGTAGTAAACGGTGAGAAAAAAATAGTCAAAACACCTGGTATACCTGCTAAGGTTTTTATGGAAAAAAGTAAAAACATAGCAAAAAAATATGCTACTTCTGGTGCGCTAACCGCTGTTAAACAATATCTAGATACTAATGCTCAAAGAGATTTTAATAATCTTCCAGACGCATTTGCTCCAGGCAGTGGAAAAGCAACTTTTATACCTGAAAACGTAAAAAAAGCTTTATATAAGAAAAACGATAAAGATCAATTTGTTTTAGATAAAAGCAAAACTCTTGCAGATTATAAGGCTTTATTAGGTGATATGGTAAAACCTGTTTATAGAGCTAGTGAAGCTACGACAATAAAAGGTTTAATAGCATTATCACTTAGAAACAGAATATTTGAACAAGCCGTACCTGACGCTGTAGCTAGAAAAATTACAGGTGTTAAGTTCGCTAAGTCTAAAATAAAAGGTAATCAATTAGATAAAGTTAAAGTTAACAGCGCAGAAGGTCAAAAGCAATTAACAGCTATAGCTAATGCTAGAACTAAAAAAGAGGTAAACAGAATACTAGGTCTAGCTAATATCACTGTGACCGCAGAAAACAGAGCGCAATTACAAGCTGAGCTTTTAGATCTTATTGAAAGTAATCCTGATTTTGATTTAGAGGTTTTTATGGCTTCTAAATTAGAAAACGGTGGAGCTTTAAGAGTTAAGCCAGGTTCAAAGTCAGAAAAAGCTACAGCTAAAAAATTAAAAGCTTGGGCTGCTAAAAACAACGTAAAATTAAGCAATAGTACGCCTTATTATTTGTTAAGCGATGGAACTTTTATTAAAGCCGCAAGAAGTCAAAGAAAAGAAACTTCTTACGTTTATAAGAAAAAAGTAAAAGAACTTACTGATAAAGGTTTAGATCTTAAGACCGCAGAAGAACAGGCTAAAATAGGTGATGCGTTCGTGCAACCAAAACTACCTAAAGGAGTTACTTTTGTTCCAGGTAAAAATAGTTTGTATTATGGCCAGTCTGATCCTAATTATCAAGCAGCTCTGGAAGCAGCAACAGAAAATACTAATCGAAGCGATAAACCATATCGAAAGGCTAGGCCAGTTCCACCTAAACTAGCTAAAACAGCAAAAGGTCAAGCTCAGTTTAAATTAAACCAAGAGATATTAGAAGATGTTGCTTTGAAGTTAGAAGCAATGGTTGAAGCTAATCCTGAAAACATGAAATTTGCGAGCATGGTTATAGAAGGTTCTTATCAAGCTACTTCTGGTCTGGTTAAAATATCTGCTCCAATAAACTCAGAGTCTAAGAATCCTCAATACTCTACGGATCCAAAGGCTAAGTCTAATCAAAGAGCTGAAGGTAAAGGTGAGAAATTTAGAGAAGAACATAGTCCACCTGCTTCCGTTGCAGGAGGTAGTTTAATTTGGGCAATTAAAAACGGTCAAGTTAAAGAAGTCATGAAAGGCGTTAAAGCTAATTATGGTCAAACACTTTTATCTAAAGTTGACGATGCTAAAATAGACAGAGCAGGCTTGGATTCTACATTGCCGCCAGGTGTTAATATCATGACACCAAACGCTGGCATAAGAAGATTAGCTGCAGTTCAAGGTCTTATAGAAGGACCAGGTATAAACTTAAACACTATTGTTGATTTTGAAACAGGTAAAACTTTTGCTGAAATAATGAATGTAGGCGTTAAAAGTAAAGCCAGTAAATCAAATCCTAATATAGTATATGCTCAAAACTCTTTAATAAGCGAACAAATAAAAGGTGACTTAGAAACAGATGTCACTATGGACAAAGCTGCTATTAAAAAGTTTGATCCGCATGGTATGATAGAAATTGTTTCAAATAGACTATTTGGTGAATCAAATTATTTTAAACTAAGCGATTCACAAAAAGAAGCTGTTCAAAAAGAAATGATTAGCAAGAACATAGGTAAGCTAACTCAGTCTAGAATAGAAGCTTATGAGCCTATAGCTGCATTAGAATTTAAGTCTAGTAAATCTAACGCTAATAATTTTGGTGATAAATTAAACGACAAAATGACTATAGCTGAGCAGTTGACAGTTTTAGGAGTATATGACAAAGCCGCTAGAAAAGCTAGAGCGCTAGATACACCTAAGAAAGGTATTAGTGTGTTTGATTTTGATGATACTCTTGCTAGAACTAAAGAGAAAGTTATAGTAAATAACCCAGATGGAACTAGTATAGAAATATCTGCTGCTAAGTTTGCTGAACTAGCAACTCAACTAGAATCAGAAGGTGCTACATTTGATTTTAGTAACTTTGAAGGTGTGTCTGATGGAACACAAAAAGGACCACTAGCAGATCTCGCACTGCGTAGACAAGATAAATTTGGTAGTAAAGACATATTTGTTTTAACAGCAAGACCTCAAGCCTCTGCCACTGCTATAAAAATATTCTTAGATGGTATTGGATTAAACTTGCCTATAGAAAACATAACAGGTCTAGCTGATGGCTCACCTGGAGCTAAAGGTAATTGGGTTGCTCAAAAAGCGGCTGACGGTTATAATGACTTCTACTTTGCAGATGATGCTTATAAAAACGTAGAAGCAGTACAAGAAGTGTTAAGTCAAGTTGATGTAGATTCAGAAGTGCAAATTGCTAAATTTAGTAAATCAAAAGTTTATGACCAAGTTGTTAACGAAATGATTGAAGATTCTACAGGTATTGGTGCTGAAAAAACATACTCAAAAGCAAGAGCACAAACCGTTGGCGCTAAAAAAGGTAGATTTAGTTTCTTTACAACTCCTTCGGCAGAAGACTTTTTAGGTTTAATGTATAATTTATTAGGCAAGGGTAAAAAAGGTGATGCTCAATTAAAGTTTATTAAAGATAACTTAATAGATCCATATAACAAAGCAGAACTATTGGTAACTAGAGCCAAGGTGCAAGCTGCTAAAGATTTTAGAGCTCTTAAAAGTAATTTAAAATCATTACCTAAGTCTTTGTCAAAGCAAACTGGTATTGGAGGATTTACTTTTTCTCATGCAGTAAGAGTTGCAGCATGGACTAGACAGGGTTTAACTGTGCCTGGATTATCTAAAAGAGACTTAAAAGAGTTAAATGACTTTGTTAATAACGACGCAGAACTAAACACCTTTGTTGATGAACTTATTAAGATACAAAAAGGAAAGCCATATCCTGCTCCTACTAAAGACTGGTTAGGAGGTAATATAACTTCTGATATATTAAACGATATAAATAAAGTAAATAGAAAAGAGTATTTACAAGAGTGGCAAGAAAATGTAGACATTATATTTTCTGAAAAAAACATGAACAAGCTTGAAGCAGCCTTTGGTCCTAGATATGTAGAAGCTCTGCGTGATCAATTGAGAAGAATGAAGTCAGGTTCAAATAGACCTATTGGTGGTTCTAGAGTTGTTAATCAGCTGTTAGATTGGCTTAATAATTCTGTTGGTGCTATTATGTTCTTAAACACTAGATCAGCCGTCTTACAGACTCTTTCTGCAGTTAACTTTATAGGCGTGGGCAATAATGGAGTTATAAACGCGGCTAAAGCTTTCGCTAATCAAAAACAGTTTTGGAAAGACTTTATGACTTTAATGAACTCTCCATATTTAGTTGAAAGAAGAAATGGATTAAAGATAAATGTAAGTGAATCTGAGATCGCTGATGCTGTAGCTGAAAGTTCTAATAAAGCTAAATCTGTTTTAGGTTTACTTCTTAATAAAGGTTTTGTACTTACAAGATTTGCTGATAGTTTTGCTATAGCTGTTGGTGGTTCTGCGTTTTATAGAAATCAACTACAGTCTTACTTAGACCAAGGTATGGATCAAAAACTTGCAGAGCAAAAAGCATTTGAAGATTTTTATGAAATAGCAGAGAAAAATCAGCAGTCAAGTAATCCTAGTAAAATATCACAACAGCAAGCTAGTGGCGCTGGTCGTGTCATATTAGCGTTTGCTAATACACCCATGCAGTATGCTCGTATAATAAAAAGGTCTACTCAAGATTTAATTAACGGCAGAGGCGACGCTTTAAAACACGTTGGTACAATTGCTTTTTACGGTGTAGTACAGAATCTTGTTTTTAATGCCTTGCAAAATGCTTTATTCGCATTAGGCTTTGGAGAAGATGATGAAGAAGATGATAAAGAAAAAGAAGAAAAAATGGGTAGAATAGCTAATGGTATGGCTGATTCATTATTGTCAGGTTTAGGTATACAAGGTAAAGCTGTATTAGCTCTTAAAAACTCTTTAATAACTTTAGCTAAAGAAAGCAACAAAGAGTCACCTAAGTTTGTAAAAGCTGTTTACGATTTATTTGATTTTTCGCCACCACTAGATTCTAAGTTTAGAAAATTAAGATCATCTGCAAATACATTTACATGGGAAAGAAAAAACATAATAGAAAAAGGGTTTAGTTTAGATAATCCTGCATACTTAGCTACAGCTCAAGTTATATCAGGTTTAACAAACCTACCTCTTGATAGAGCTGTTTCTAAAATGAATAATATTAGAGGTATAATGAGCGAGCAATCTGAAAAGTGGCAAAAAGTTGCTTTAGCTTTAGGTTGGTCAACATGGGATCTTGGATTAGGATATTATGGAGGATTTGATCCTGTAAAACCTTTAACACCAGAGCAACAATATGATTTAGATGTTTCTAATATGAAAAAAGACACAACATCTGCTCAACAAAAACAAACGCTTTTAGATTTAGGTTTAACTAGAGCTGAAATTAAAAAGCTAAAATACGAAGAAGATAGAGTTAAAAAAATAATCGCATTACAAAAAAAGAAAAAAGATGCCAGATCCAAGAAATAAAAAACACAGAGATACTATAAGAATTAATAAACCTAGTAAAATTTATAAGCCAAATGACTACGTTACAGAAGCTGATTTTGAAAAGCAATTTGCTCAAAAAGAAGGAGATGCATCTACTTTTCCTCAATATTCTGTTCAAGATTACTCTAATATACAAGTAGACGACAAAGGACCTTATGTTGTTAGAAATTCTTCTAATAAAATGAAAACAGAAGGCTCGGCTTTATACGCAAAACTAAGTGCAGGTTGTAAAGCAGCTGCAAGAAGAAAGTTTGACGTATATCCTAGTGCTTATGCTAACATGTGGGCTTCAAAGCAACAGAAAAAAGGTAAGTGCTAATGGCTTATAAACAAGAAACAGATTCGCCTTTAGGACACTGCTGGTCAGGTGTAATGCACACGCAACCTTGGAATAAGATGCGTGAAAGAACAGCTGCTGTAGCTGGTCGAGGTAAAGGTAATGACGCTAGTCTTGCTGAAGCAGAAAAGAAAAGAAAATCACCTTTTAATAAAGAGGTTAAAAAAGTTAAAGCAAAAGGAGGAGGTACAAAAAAAGTTTGTTTACCTAAAGCTAAAATTGCTAGCATGAGCAAGGAAGAAAGACAAAAGGTTATTAACGCTAAAAGATCTGCTGGAGCTAAAGGTAAATACAAAAGATCTAGTAAAAGCAATGTCAGCGGAACAAGTAGCGGTGGCAGTTTAAAAACTTGGGTTAAACAAGACTGGAGACAGGTTGGTGA
>VMHT01173082.1_pt1 | contig 20481 bp, 24 predicted proteins | sample 4693611 | NCBI WGS metagenome assembly VMHT01 (sample SAMN12280063, study PRJNA550983) | marine metagenome | isolation source: seawater sampled from same location over 5 years 0.02-0.2 micron viral filtrate | place: USA: collected off the coast of southern California halfway between the port... ...
ACAAGCCAATGCACTGACACAAAAAGGTCTTGACGAGATCTGGCAAAGAGAACGAGATATAATGGCATACGCTTTTACTTCTGCTGAAAATGCAGAGAACAGAAGAGTTGCTCTGATGCAAGAAAACTTAAATGCAGATGCAACTAGGGATTCAGCATTTTCTACAGCGTTGGGTTCTTTTGCCGGTGCTATTGTAAACGGTATATTTAACGTAGGGTAGGTTATAGAATGGATTATTTAAACTCTTTAAAACAACTAACCGAAAACTTCTTATCTGATTACTTTGACGGAGATAAAGAGGAGGATCAGAGTGTTAAAGAGTCTCTTGGCATAGGAGCAAAACAAACTAATGCCCCTACAGCAAAAGCTCAGGTTACAAATTTAGCTGATAACAAAAACGTAGAAGGTACGTCAAGGGTTGTTGCAAACGCTCTAGCGACAGCCTATGACAATGACGATGGTGACTACAAAACAGAAGAGTACGACTATCAGATACAATCTGGTGATACGCTAACACAGATAGCACAAAAAGCTAATATGACTATTAAACAGTTGCTCAAGCTAAACGAGGACAATCCTGCTATAAAAACTAGAGATCTTATATATGCAGGAGGCAACATAAAGCTAAGTCGTCCTGTGAAGACAAAAGAAGATATAATAAACTTTGACACAAAACCACCGGGTATCCTCACTAAAGAAAGTAACGTGGATAGAATACTCTATGAGATGTCTGAAAAGTACAATCTGCCCTTTGAGTTAGTAAAGGCTGTTGGTATAAAAGAGAGTGGTCTAAATCCTTTCACTGCAGCAGGAGATGCAGGAACAGCATTAGGTCTTATGCAGGTTAGAGGACTAGCACTAAAAGATGTTAATCAGGAGTATGGGCTAGATATAACAAGAGAACAACAGAATCCTAAGTCTAAAGAGTATGACATAAGAAAGTCTATTGAGTCTGGTGTTGCCTATCTAGCATTACAAAGAGACAAATACGGTGCTGAACCAACAGATTACTACAGGATGTTAGCACAGTACAACGGTGGTCCTACAGGCTTAAAGAAAGCACAAGCAAAGAAATACGCTGAAAGTGTTTTAGGTAACATGAAGAATGTAAAGCCTTTTGACTTTGATGCTGACACAATGAGGGCAGATAGAACACCTCCAAACGAAAAAGATTCTTTTGCTGTAGAAATGGATAATCTATCTAATGAAGTCGAAGCTTCTGGTGTAGCCGGTGTTGACTTCAAATTGTTAAAGTCTGCAACAGATTACGTAAAAGGTGTCAGTCTTGATAACTTACTCGTAAGTAGAGCAGATGCTATGTTTGCAAATCCTGCAGATTTAGAATCAGTAAAGCTTACAGATACAACAAAGAATGAAATACAAAGCACCATAAAAGAAATAGATCAAATAGAACAAAAGAACCTAAGCTCTATGGAAACAAAACTACAGCTAAGAGAAAAGCTAGACAATCTAAAGGTGGCTATAGAGAACATGTCCAGTAACTTAGGTGAAGTAAAAGATCAGACTTTACAGGCTTTGGGCAGTGGAGGATCTACTCAGAGTGGTATGCTTGGTTTAGGTGGGGAGTTTAAACCTAATGTTGATCTAAGTTTTTTAAATCCTTTTAAGAAAAAAGAAGGTGTTGAGGAAAGAACGGTAGATGAAAAACAAGGTGTAGTGACTGCAGGATTTTCTCTTCCTAGCCTAGATAATTTATTTGGTAAAGCACAGGCTTCTACTCCTAAGGATAATCAGATTGACAGTAGTTTAGTGCTAGATAAGAACTTAGATGAAAAAGGCATAGCTGATATACTTAAAAATGGATGGGATTCTGTTTTAGACTATGTGCCACCAAATGTTAGATTGTTCGCAACAGACGTTCTTGCAAGTGAAAAGATAAAAGACAATTACAAGTTTACAGAAAAGATGTTAAGCAAAGACTATAAAAATATATTAGCTGACATAGCTGTTGATATGCTTAGGAGAGATAATAATTTAGAAGGTAATGCAGGTATAAAAACTGGCATGACGGCAAAAATAGGTTATGATGATTGGAAAACGCAAAGAGATCTAGAAACAGGTGATAAATATTCTGATGTTCGCTATGATTCAACGGAGGAGCTTGCCTTGTCTGATAAAAGATTTAATTTAAAAACATCCTTTGGTCAAGCAGATGTTAAAATAAATGAAGATGGCGATTTAATAATAACAGATCGTTTTAACTTTAACGATGGACAAAAAGTAACCTCAGTAGCACAACTAATGAACATGATAAAAGAAATAGGTGGTGCAGCATACAGAGGAGAAGACTATAATCTTGTAAGGAAAATAGGTAAATGGTTTGGTTCTCCAGACGGTGAGGGGCAGTTTGTAGAAATAAACTTAGGAAGCTATGAAAAGTTTTTAAAACGAGGAGCTTTGGATGAGGTTAAACTACCTGAACCAAAACCAAAAGGATTGATGGAGAAATCATAGATGATACAAGAACCAAACTTTACTACAGCCATTCCTGGTCAGTCACTAACTGGTGAGCCAAAGCAATACGCTTGGGAGCGTCCACCAGAGTACGACACTCCAGAAGATGCTTTGAAGTTTTATCTGCCAAAGATAACAAACGATGAAACGGTTGACGACATAATGTTGGCTCTAGAAAACGACTTCCCTTTGTCCACTTTGGTAAGAGGTATATACATGAACGGTGTGATGGAGGGCTTACACAGCATTGATGTTGGACTACTCATAGCTCCTGTTCTACATGAAGTGATAAAGAGTACAGCAAAAACATATGATGTAGAGTTTAGAGAGATGCCTGTAACAGACGAGCAAAGATTGCAGGGTAAGGAGAAACAAAGGTTGGCTAGTTCTGTTAAGAGATTTTTGGAAAAGGTTGACGAAAAAGATCAAGGCACAGAGTTTGTGGTATCAGCTATGGAAGCCACAGAGCAAGAGTCACCACAAGAAGCACCACAAGAGATGCCTGAGCAAGAGCCTCAAGCAGGTGGTGGGTTAATGTCAAGGAGTATGTAATGGGTTTTGATGGTCAAGCGTTTGCTACAGCGTTTCTAAACTCTCTTACTGGAGGTATACAGGAGAGACAAAAGAAAGCACAGGAGTTTGGTGAAAGAGAAAGAGAACGAGCCAAGCGTAGCATGAAGGTATACAAAGAGAGAAAGATGAAGATGAAGGCAGCTCAAGGCTATGCTTCAGCTATACGAAAAGCTTTAGGCTCAGATCAACCAGACTTCAACGCTGACGAGGCTAATAGAGCTATCATGTTTTACGCTAAAGATGGATTACCTGCCCTACAGTCCCTATACGGTGTAATACAAAAGCAACAACTAAAAACACTAGATAACCCTAACGTAGAGTTTGGTCCTGCTGAAGTAAAATCATTAATGGATATACCAGAACAGTTTAAAACAGGTGACATAAAGATGGAGGACTTCTGGAAGCAGACCTTTAATCTGGCACAAGAGCATGACAGCGTACAAAAACCAGATAGTACAGAGGCTAACATGGGTAATCTGTTCATGGGAGCTATGGGTATCAACGCTAAAGAGAGAATGAAAAGAAAGCTTGAAACAGAGAAGTATCTTGGTAATATAAGTGTGGCTGAACTAAATAGAATGGCAGAAGATGATGACTACAGAAACATATTTGGTGACGGTACATTCCAAGTCGCTACTCCTTCAATAACTTCTCTACCAAAAGTAGTTGATGAACAGACAGCTAGACTTGCAGCAAGCAGATACTTTACTGAGTCTACGTCTTTTAAGAAAGCCTCAAATCATAGTGCTTTTCTAAGTACATTAACACTTACTGACAACGAAAGAGGTCAGGTGCAGAGGCAACTAGATAATGGCTCTGGAAAGTTTTATGACATGTTTGTTAAGTGGGCTGAGGGTAAGGCAAGAGATAAAGTAGCACAAGTATTTTTTCCAAACGGCATACCAGACTATGCAAAGAAGCAACTTTCCTTTTTAGTAGACGCTAAAGTTGAAGTGGAGAGTCCAGAACAAGAAGCAGAGAATATAACAAAGACTGTTGGTAGTGCAGTAGAGGCAACAAACAAACTGGAGACAGAGTTTGGTGAGCCTATTGAGTTAACAAAAGAGGAAGATATAAGTTCAGACAATGAGTTTATTTATTTCTATAGTTTGGATGTTGATAAGTTTAGAGGTAAGGCAGCCCCTAAAACATTACTAAGAGTAAAAGCTTCTCAAGCATATCTTTTAAACGATTACATAAAAAAGAAAGGTTTTAAAGATCCTATGATAGCTACAACTGTAGATCCTTTGGAAGAGCATATGGGTAAGATTCATAATAAAACTACACAAGAAATGCTCAAAGCAGGTAAAGGATATAAAATTCAAGATGTGGATTTAACTAAGGAGTTTAGACAAAAGGATCAGTCTGCAAAATATGATGCTACCTTTGATGGAGGAGAGTTTGTCGGAGTCACAATCAAAAACAATCAGGTAGTTCCTGTGTATAAAAAAGGAGATAAAATATTTAACGTAGCTCCTACAATAGATCCAAAAGCTTTTGAAAAGCTAAGACTTTTGATAAGACAAAACAGAGGAAAGGTTGGTGGAGAAGAAATAATTAATCAAGCAATACAAGACTTTAAAGATAAATTTGGTAGACTCCCTACTGAACAAGAACTTGTAATGGACACGAGGTAAAAGATGGGAATGTTTGATGAGTTTGAGACTACATACCAACCACCTAGAGCTAAACTAGATCTTACAACTAGAGCCGGTAACAATGGTGAAGCTTTAACCATAACAGACTTAGAAACTGATCCAGAGTTGTTAGAGCCTATACGAGCGTACATGATAGATCGTAAGGGTAAGCAGTTTGCCAACATGGACGGTGAAGAAGTTATTGATAAGTTCACAAAGCACATGAGGTTCTTTAACACTAACGAAGCTGTGACTGTAAGTGAGGCTTTGTATATGAAGAAAGCTGATGGGTTTGCCAAGCGTAGAGCAGGAGAAGCCTATTCCATATATGATAAACTAGGTAATGTATTTGTAAACGATGGGCTGTCAGGGGCTATTAGTGGTGTTGGAGACTACATACAGTCAATAGCAACATCACCCTCCACCTATTTTGGTCTTGGTGCAGGTAAAGTGGTTGGTGCAGTCGCAGGAAAAGCCGCTGTTCAAGGCGTTAAAAAAGCTGCTCAACAAGCCTACATGCAAGGCTTTAGAGAGAACGGCAAAGAGTTTGCTCAAAAAGCTTTTAATGATGTTGTTAAGAAAGCAGCCAACAAAAAAGCTTTCTACGCTGCAGGGTTAACAGGAGTGGCTGATGCCGGTGTGGTTGTAGGACAAGACGCAATGCTACAGACGACAGAAATAGACGCACAGTCTAGAGAGTTTTACGACCCTTTCCAAACATTGTTTTCTGCCGCAGGTTCTGGCTTAGGAACAGGCTTGGCTATGAGAGCTATTCCAGGAAGAAAAGAAAAAACAGATATATCTGGCATATACAAGAAAACTAAAAGAGCTAGATTTAAAACGCAACTAGGCATCAGCTTAAAGAAAGAACAAAAAGAAAAACTTTCAGGGGCAGTGTTAAAGAACGTGCAGAAGATGACTGAGAAGAGTGGCAAGTATGCTTTCTTTAGACAACAAGCTGCTAAGGGAGAAGAGTTTTTAAAAGGTGAGTCCTTCTTAGAACAGTTCAGAGGAACAAACAAGAAAGCTAAGTTCTTTAGAGAAGACGCTGATGGTAATCTGATAGTAGAAAAGTTTATACCTGCCACAAAAACTCTTCCTGCTGAACTTATAAAAGATAAAACACAGTTCTTATCCCATGATGCTCTAAGCACTATCATAGGCTCTAAGAAAGATGGTACGTATATACTAGATACATTGGACGAGCTAGAGATCAGCTTGCCCTCTGGCATGAGTGAGGGAGGCAAGATAGCATATGTTCTTCAACAAATGTCTGAGGGTGGTGCGTCACAACTAGGCAGGATTGTTTATCACGACACTGGTATACACTTGGGGGAGACAGCCGATATACTAGCTAGAAACCTCTCTAGTGTTGTTTCCAGAAGTATACAAAATGCAGCCCAGAGTTTAGCTGCAGTTCAAGGATCTGCAATCAATAGTTCTAAAGCTCTTGCGTCTGGTAATGTAAAGTTTAAACTAAATGAAACAGATGCATTAATAGAAGAAGCTGTTGAGCTTATGCAAGAAACACCACAGGGTAGTGTGATAAACCCTAGCTATATACAGAACACATGGAAACGATTGCTAGTATCTGCCCCACAGACAACAGCTGCAAACGTGTTAGGTTTTGGTGGCTACTACGCTGCGAATAGTGTGGCTGAGTTATTTCAAACAGGCACATATGGGATGATAGGTCTTATAAAGGGAGGACCTTTAACAGAGGGTGGCACAAAGAACCTTGCTCAGGCTAAAGCTTTGTTTGAACTACAGTCTATAAAACTAAAAAACTTCTTTGATCCATACACCACGTTTGATACTTACCTTGAAGTTCTTGAGGCTGACCCAAAAGCGAAACGAAGAATATTTGAAACATTTGCCGGAGGTATTGAGAGAACGGCAGATAGATTTAATATAGATAAAGCAAACTTAGCGTTTAATATTACAGAAGGCGTGGTTGACTTTGCTAACAAGGTGTCTGCTGTTAAGCTACAGGATAGTGTAACCAAGAGTCAAATGTTTATGGCTAGTATCGACAAACAGTTGCGCCTACAAAAGGCAACATCTTTTTCAGACGTTTTATCAAAGGGAGATTTAACAGCCGTTGATAACGACATCATGGATGCTGCTCTTGACGACACCATGAAGTCAGTGTTTGCATTTGACTATACTAGAAAAACTCAGAGTGCTAACTTTGGTGAGGCTTTCTTTCGTTCACCTGGAAATCTTGGATCGACAATAGCAAAGGGAGTTGAAACGGTTTCAAATATTCCTGGGTTTGGGTTCATACTTCCTTTTGGTAGGTTTGTAAACAACGTATTTTCTACAGCGTATCACTGGAATCCTATAACAGGTGCTATGCCTTTTATGGCAGCGGTGTGTGCAGGTAAAAAAGTAGAGGCTGTTGAAGCTGCGTCCAGAGGCTTTGTTGGAGGTATGGCATTAAAATTAGCCTCAGACTATCAGGCACAACAAGAGAAGAAAGGATATGCTTGGAACGAAATGGAAACAGGAAGTGGTGATGTTATTGATGTAACTAACATGTTCCCTTTCTCTTTAGCTATGGTTGCCGGAAGGTACATGAATGTATCAACAGCAGGTGGCGATACTAAAGATTTAACGATAGATCTTTTGCAACAGTTAGCTATTGGTCAAGCTGCCACAGACCTTCAGTTTGGCAGTGATCTAACTAAGATAGTCGCTATGGTGCAAGGCATGATAACTGAGGGAGATGGAGATGCCGTTAAAGCTCTTATGGGTGGTATGGGAGCAACTGTTGGTAACGTATTAGCAGGAGCAACACGACCATTCGACCCTGTAAATAGGCTTATAGGTATGGCTTCAGGCACTGACACAGCTATAGATAGACGACAGGCAGACGGTTTAGGGAAGCTAACCGTTAATGCTAGTCGTTATGTAGACAACATAGTGGAGATGCTGAGTGGCAAACTTATGGGAGAAGAGTTACGTGTTGGTGTACGAGAGGGAGAGGTATTTGATCCTAGTCCTATAAGAAGCATGACAGGCTTTAAGATAAAGCAACCAAGAACGGCTGCTAACATGGTGTTTGGTATGGTCAACCTACCTGATTGGAAAGTTAGCATGTACTCTGGTATCCCTGAGCATGACAACTTTGTAAACAAGGTTATGACTCCATTGTTAGAACAAGAGTCTGAGCTATTATTAAAGAATAAAAAGTTTATGAGAGGGGACATAGCCACTAAGAGGCTTCTAGCAGACGAAATGTTAAAAGGTGTTAAGGCTACCATAACAAAAACTATTACATATGAGCCTGATACGGAGCAAGGTTTAAACTATAGAAAGAAAAAACTAGACAGAGTGAAGGGTACTATCTTCAGAAAAGCTAGACGTATAATGGATATAAATACAGCTATAAGGGATATGACTTTGGAAGAGGTTGAACTTATGGAAGCCGGTATACAGGTAATCAAAGACGACATAAAAAATTAGGGGAGACTAAGCTCCCCCAAAAGTTTAATACCATTTGGTATATAATTTAAATGGATCTGATGTCCATGAAGATGTTGTAACTCCAAGAGCTTTTAACTCTTCTCGTACAGCTTCATCGGCAGACTTACGTGCTTCCATAGCAGATTTAAGACCTGCCATCTTTTTTTCACGATAAGCTTTTTTCATATCATTAAGTTGTGCCTCCAACTCATTGATCTGTTTTGCCATATCTTCAAGACCTATTTCACTTTCCATATCTACCTCCATTTTTTTGAAAGCTTTTTCTGCTTCTCTCCTCGCTGAAGTCATATTGCCTCCCCCAGTTGCGATAATACGCAGCGTTGAAGCCACGTTCCCATTCTTTAGAAGCTACACTTCCAAGGTGAAAGGGATTACCTCTCAGCATCTTTGTCCCCTCAGAGAGTTTACCTCTCACAAAGACGCTGTATCCTTGTTCATATGGTTTCATTTTGACCTGTAAAGTTACCACGTTCTGAACATCCTATGTATAAAACACTAGCACCATTTCTGTACGTTTGTTTTAGATGCTTATCTAATGTTTCGTTAATGTGTTTATTCTCCTTTACTAAATAGTGTAAACATTTATCTTGGTCTACAAATTGTTCACCTTTATATTCTATTACACTGACTATACCATTTATGAATATTGTGGCATATATTACAAACGCACTCATTACTAACTCCCTATATCTACTATTTCACATGAATCACCAGAGCAAGCAAATGTCTGAGAGGACTGTGTATTGTCCTCCTTCTCATAGCTCTGAAACTTATCCCAATTTATATGTCCGAACTTACTGCTAAACTCATTGTATACCTCTTCTGCACACTCTTGATAGGGTGCTTGCTGATAAGCATGATCGGAGTGTGGTAAGAACGACACACCAGACATTTCTTCAAAGTGGTTAAATACAAACGCACCTACTTCCATCCACTCGTCATCCCTCACAGAGATGGTCACTGACGGCTTGTGTTCACACCAATGCCTCTGGTATGTGAGCCACGTTTGTAGCTGTTCTATGGCTGTCATATCGTCCCTCATCACTGATTTACGAGGTGACTTCATAGGAAAGCTAAACACCGTTTGTGTATCTGGCTTCATTACGTCTGGTTCACTAGGTATATTGCTGTCAATCATAAACTGAGTGAGAGGATCTTTATTGTCACCACGCACAGTCCTAATGTAAAAAGAGCTATGACGAGGGTGTATGCCACTGCTTGAATCAACAAGTTGCGATACCGTTCCACTTGGTTTGACACACGTAATTGCTGTGCTTTGTGGAATACCGAAGATAGCTGACCATTCTTTGTTTGTTTCAACTGCAACCTCTCTGAGTTTAGTGAGGGTTTCTTTAAGCCCATGTTTTTTCCCACTTGTTAATTCGTTATCCATTATGCCTGTAAGACTAACACCTAGTAGTCTTTCCTCTTCAGTGTTATCCTTCCACACCTTACGCAGGTAAGGAAACTTAGTCAGCGTTGATTGTGCTGTACCAAGTATAGTGGCAAGCATTACCTTTCTTTTTAGATCATCATACTTATCCTTCTCTCGTATTACAACCTCTGTAAGGTTACAGAATTGATAGGGTCTAAGTATAATTTCACTACAAGGATTAGTGCCAAACTCATGGTTAGGATCTCTCCTGCCAAACTTCTTTGCTTGCTCCTTTGCTGATAGTCTATTAAAGATACCACGCTCTCCTGACTTAGACTCAACGAGAGATACCCACTCTCTCAGGAATGTCTCTCCGTCAGGCTTCTGTGTATAGGCTACAGAGTTATTAGATAGTGCCATCTGTGGTGCTGTCTCCCACCATTGTCCTGACTTAGCGTGTCGCATACGTCCGTCAGAAAGGTTAGACAGACTAATCATAGCTGAACGTCTAACACCTCCTGACACAACGACCTCCCCAACCTTGCACATCATATTATGACAGTCGTAGCTTGATAGTTTACGTCCTTGATTGTGTTTGAATAGAGACACAGTAAAGTTAAAAAGATCCACTAAAGGTGCAGGACCTGATGCCCTACCACCGAATATTTTTAGTCTAGCTCCTGCAGGTCTTACGTCTGACACATCCCATGAAGGTATTTCTCCCATATACAGATGCCCTATAAGTTTTCGTAAAGACTTTGCCCAACCCTCTTTACTGTCTTGTACTTTTATGACAGTATCAACAGGCTCTAGTCCCTCAGGTATATCAGGTAGCCTGTTAACGTAGTCTCTCTCTACAGAGAAGCCAACACCTGTACCACACAATAAGATATACATAGCCTCATCAAAAGACTTTGGGTCATCTACTGGTAGGTAGCTACAGTTATACCCTGCTGTATTATCTCTTTCCAACGCAAGTCCGGCTGTCATCAACGCTCTCATAGAAGGCATAACTTCTAGCTTAGTTATAGCATCTTTTAGTTGTGGTATGGGCAGATGTCCCTTGACCTTTAACGACATAAAGTCAACATACCTGCTGACAGTTTCTTCCCATGTTTCTCTTCTGTTTTCGTTTGGTAGCCATCTAGCGTATCTAGATATAGCTATAAATTTTTGATAGTCGTTCATATTCTTGTTACCTTTATGCTGTTAATTTCAATGTCGTCAATGTCGTAGAGAAGATCTTTAACTATATCAGATACAACTTTTTCACCTTCTTTTTTCTTAGATGCTGCATCGCAGGTTACAGGGAGATGACTTGACTCATCGTCTATCTCTACCTCTGCTACTATCTTAAATTTCATCTTCCCTCTCTTCTTTAAGCTTATCTATCATCCTTTGGATATACCACTTAGCTTTCTCTAAGTCCTCAATAGGTTTGCCTTTGTAATGCCATCTCCAAACGTATTTAAAAGTAGCTAACCAACAGTACGAAACAAAAGAAGATACGTTAGCACCTTCTGCCATAGCGTTCATAGCGTCAATACACTCTATACCTCCTGTTGTATAGTGTGGAGGACTGTTTACGGTATCTACTTCCACTTGCTCAGTGTTCCTAGTTGTATTCGCTTCTTCTTTTCTGTCAACCATTTTTTAGGTATCTCCTTATCTGTCCATTTAAATCCATACTTGTCGCACCAATCACAGTATCTAGTCTTTGATCCTTTGTTAATAGTGTTGTATGCGTTCTGAAATAGAAAGCGTATATCTAACTCTGGATACTGCTCCTGTATTAACAAATGCTTTACTCTGTCTCTTGATCTGAACCACCCTTTTGCCTCAATAATAATACCATTGTTAAGAACAAAGTCAGGCTTATAGAGTCTAAACATTTGTACTGCGTATCTGATTGACATCTTTTCATATCGAATCCTCTGTTTAAGGAGGCGCAACTCTTTGGCTACGCTCTCCTCAAACTTGCTCCTAAATTGTATCTTGGGCATCAGCTAACTTTACATAGTTTATCAAGGGTGGTGTTGCTGACCTAGAAACTTTTGATGGAAGAACCTGGAGATTATCCCAACACTTTTCTCTGTACGAGCATAGACTACACTCAATGCCTAGCTTCATATTACCACTAGGTTTGCCATAGTAAGTCTCAGCTACCGGTTCGTAGCATCTCTCAAATGGCTCGTCATTATTTATATAGTCTACTGTGTTTTGTATCTTACCCATTTCTTCTTTAACATCTACGCCACTAGCACTAACGTATTTAAAGTTTCCATTTGCTTTGTTAACAACCCACCATCCACCAACAGGAACACCCTTGGCTTTTGCGTATCCTACAAGCTGAGATACATAGCCAAAGCTATCTTTTCCTTTTAGTGTTTCAAAGTCTATGAACTTGTTCTCATATGCCCAAGGAGAGGCTGACTTAACATCGTCAACCTTTCCATTTAATACAAGGTCATACGTTCCATCAACAGACATGTCCTTTAGCTTTAGTGTCACCTGTTCACTATCACCAAAATCTACCTTGGCTGCCCTCAATAGCCCTTTAAAGACAGCCTCGACAATATCCCCTAGTATCATGTTGATAAGAAAGTAGGGGGAGTCAGAAAGCTTTTCCTCAGGCTGATTCTTATCGAACCAAAGCTGACACTTCTTACGTCCTATATTAGACATACGAAGTTTAAACTTTCTTTTTCCCCCTGAGAATTGACGATCCAATGACTCTTTCACATCATTAGCTACTGCATCAAGTATAGAACTATCCACCCTAGCCTTACCTGACATAACGCTTTGAAGGAAAGAATGGATCGCCAGTTCTGCAGGATGGTTCATCTACTACTCCTCTATCTCAACAATGTTAGAAACAATATCGTCTTCCTGATCGGAGAGTTCCTCAGGTCTACGATGTTCTTCCCACTTGCTGAGAGTAATGGAGTTCATAGATTCTACCCACTCGACAAAGTTGTTCAACACTTCCTGATCGTCAGTGGTGATGTCTACTACTTTACCTAGTGAAGGCTTCAAAACAGCATAAGTTGCCCCACTAGGAATACTCTTTACTTCTGACCCAAGATGTAACAGGTGTTGAATGGGAAGCCTATTCTTTCGCTGAATCTGATTAAACATATCAGTTATAGCATTAAAGCTATCTCTGTTTTTAATCCTCATCAGGAAAGGAAACTCTTTAACTTTCACAGGTTTACCATCGGCATCCTTAGCCTTGTCGAGAGTACACAGACCAAAGAGAACCTTGAACCTAGAGGTTGCTCTCATAAGGTCTTGTGTTTCTTGTGGCAACGATTTAAAATCCTTGATATAACCTGTTGGTCTACCACAGTTAAACCCACCGTAGTTGTCCTTCAGATCACCTGTCAAAGACGTTGCCATTACTGTTCGTAACATACGTCCCTCACCACCATCAGGTCTTGTGAAGTTCTTGTCATACCTCTGCCACTGAAAGCGTTGCATGAAAGATCGTATAGTTATCTTATCACTGTAGTACACAGTATCGTCAGGGAAAGTTACAGAGAAAGCACCTGCTTTTACTATGGCTACTTCCATAGCCTCGCCATCCACTTCCTTTGTACCCATCACATTCTGATGTACTTGCTTCACCTCTGCTAAAGCTGATGTGCTTTTTGCAGGTGTGTTCGACATTCCCATTAACTCTGCTAGATCAGCAGGGGACTTACCAATTACTTCTAATGCATTTTCCATATATTACTCCTGTTTAGAAATTGAATTTTATCAGAATACATCTTTAACGTCAAGCCAATTATCACCTATTTTTGATTCTAATAACATAGGAACATTGACTTCTATATCATAATGCTTTTCGATAATCCTTTTAAGATTGTCATTAACATCTTTGATAATATTTAAAACAGCTTCTTCCTCTAGTGGGTGAACATCCAACACCACAGAGTCATGCACTGTGTTTACTAAAACACTCTTTAACTTATCGTTACTCAAACGCTTCTCCATCTCTAATAATATAATAGGAACTATGTCACCTGTAGCAAAGCCTTGAACAGGGTAGTTCTTTATCATGGTAAAGTGGGTTGGAGTACCACTCGCCCTTCTCTCTACGTCAGGAAAAGCATACTGCCTACCTGAGGGTATCTTTATTCTACCAAGGTTGATAGCCTCATCACCTAGTTTCTTATGCCATTTAGCTATACCTTTATACTTATCCATAAAGTGTGTGTAATACTCAGCCTCAGCTTTTGTTCTACCGTATCCTGTAGCACCGTATAGAGGCGCAAAGGTGTGTGCCTTAGCTTCTTGTCTGGACGTAGGTTGTCCTGCCTCAGTGATGATCTGAGCCGTGTAGGAGTGAACATCAAAACCTGTAGATACTTCTTTCATCGCTACTTTGTCCTGCGATAATAAAGCTGCAACTCTAAATTCTAGCTGTGCAAAGTCAGCTTCAAGTATCTTACCCTTCATACCAAACTCTTTACTATTCCAACGAGACACAAACACCTTCTTAACAGGAAACGTACCACCTCTAGGCATGTTCTGCATGTTAGGGTTGCGTCCACTGAAACGTCCTGTAGCCGTAACGTGTTGCGTCAGGGTAACATGCAGGAAGCCATCCTCTTTTGTGTAATGCTCTATGCCATCAACAAAGGAAGAGAGATAACTGGACACAGCACTCTGTCTCTTTAGGTCTGTCAAGAACCTTTCTGCTGTATTCATCTCTTTTGTCTTAGCTATATTTATAAGATGCTCTAAGTTTCCCTTGCTCGTAGAGAAACCGTTGGCACTCACCCACTCTTTTGACGGTGGGAAGAACCCAAGACCTGCCATGTGCCGTAGCTTTTTAAGTTTGTACCCTCTCGTATCACACTCAGGGCATCTGTTTGGCTTGGCAAAAGGTGTACCATCCTTTTTAGTTTTAATTATTCTTCCCTTACCGTTACATGTAGGACACACACTAGCTTTTGTTTTGACCATCATGGCACTATTATCCTTGACAGCCTGTTTAAACTCTTCCTTTCCCTCCACTAAGTCAAAAGCAACTGCCCATTCTTTCTTGTTGTACAGTATTCTTGAATAAATAACCTGGCTAACCTGCTCTGGAGAGTTAAGATTTATAGGTGTATCACCCATCAACTCTCTAACCTGATCCTGTAAGCGTCTTTCTATGGCTATTAGTTCCTCTTCAAAGTCAGAGCGCACTATCTGTAAGGCTTCCTTGTCTATCTTAAACCCATTCATGTACATTCTAGTCAGCGTTTTACATACTTCATTAGTAAGATCCCTAACATTTACTAGAGATTTGGACTCAGGCTTGTCGTACTCCTCCATCAGTCGCCAGAATAGAGCCTTTGTTACCATTAAGTCTTGTCTAAGATACTCTGACAACTCCTCAAGAGGTATCTCGTCTGTCTGAAAGCCTCGCCTAAAGTAGTCTTTGAGTGTATCAGACTTTTTCATATCAAGGTTGTAGCGAATAGCACAGTTCTCAAGGCTAACAGACTCCTTCTGACCTCGCTGTAGTATGTATTCACCTAGCATAGTGTCGAATATATCCCCCTCATACTTAAAACCACATGCCCAAAGCCATTGAAGATCATACTGTAGGTTATGACCTATTAGTAATGTTGTGTTGTCAAGAACTCTTTGAAGCTTTTTATCTGATTCATCATCCTCTATTGTCTTTTCTTTGTGGTCAAACACAAACACAGTGCTTTCATCAGACAACCAATCCTGTACACCCACAAGTGTCAAAGAATTATCAGGCTCAAATGGGTCTAGATGTAACTTACCATCACGCTTAGTTGTTGTGTTCTCTACATCAAGTATTATCTTCATTTTCTTCCTTCTTATTAAATGGTTGCCCCACAAATTTATTTAAAAACCTAGTGCAAAAGTCTTCTATGCCCTTACTTTGATAGTGCATCTTTGGGTAGCCTCTATTAACTCTTTTACACCATCTTCCTGTGGTGTAGAAATACGCATAGTCTTTGCCTTCATCGTTGGTTATCCAATACATAAATGGCTTTTCACGATATTGATAAGGGATGTTTCTCTCATCTAAAAAACTGTCAACAAACTCCTTTGTTTCGTTAGTATCCCTTCTAAATATAGGCTCACCCTTACTATTAGTTCTAACATATTGCCACTCACTCATGCTGAATACCTTCCTGTTTCTACGTCTAGTTCTACATGCACCGTACCATGCCACCCTGTTAGTTTGTTCTTGGCTAACCGGATGTGTCGCTGAGGATCATTACTATCCTGCCCTTCAATGTCAGGGTTCTTACTAAGTAGTAACATCAAATCTGCTTCTGCTGCCTTTCCAGTTTTGCTACCCTCAAGCATAGATTGATTAACATTTATCTTACCCTCAGCCTCTGCTGATAGTTGGGACATCCAAATTATAACGCAATCATACTTCTTGGCAATGTTTCTTGCGTGAATTGCTGCCTCTTTGAGATAAATATCTGATCTTTCTGATCCGGCTGTTGCAAATTTGTCACCCATGTCAAGTATAATTATGTCAGGGTTAACACTTTTAGCAAGCTGTTCAACGTAATCCATGTTTTTATCTGTCGCATCCTTAATAGACAACAACTGTTTGATGGGTTCGTATCGTTTCAGTGCCATCGTCCTATTCTCTAAGACCTGATCGCTAGACATCTTAGACTTGCAGTACAGATACCTCAAGCCTACACGCTTGTATGCCTCTTCATTACACAGCACGACACACTTTGCACCTTGATCTATAAACCCACCCTCAGAGGCTAGAATACTAGCGTGGAAGGATGTCTTACCAGTGTTGGGTCTAGCACCTACTATAACAAAGTGACCACCACTCAGACCCTCTACTCGTCTGCACAGCGAGGGTATGTTAAACTTCCACTGAAACTTTAAGTTAAGGTGATCAACCAGAGTATCGAAACTAATGTCATCTCCCTCAAATCTAAAACTAGGAGTGAAGTCATCCTGATAGTTGTCAAGTATGTTTCGTAAAGGCTCAAGATTATTTTTTGTGCCATTCACATAGTCAAACCCAAGGTTAGCTACCTCTTCCCCAACCATCTGCTGAAACAACTTAGACAATACTTCCTTGGCTATCTCGTTATTCATAGCCTCTTCTTTAGCTATCTTGCTAAACAATATCTCAAAGGATGTTCTATTTGCTGATGTCAGTGTGCCATTATTAGCAAAGAATAACGCTTGTAGTTCTGTGAGTGTTACATCTCTCTCGTACTTACCCATAGTTTCATCAAGAGTATTCTTTATCTTTCTAATGTCCTTACTAAATAGTTTATCAGGACACTTACTGCCTTTGTGATCCTCGTAGAAGTCACGTTGCATAAGGCTTCTAATTAGTGCTAGTTCTATCATTCTGTATCTTCTCCTCTATTAACCCATCAATAAGACCTAACATCTTGTCAAAGTCTTCCTTCTCTAAATTCTCTATATAAAACCATTCGTTAGCTCTCTTACGACTTAAACCCTCAGCCAACGAGTGTGCCATCTTTTCTGCCACACCTCTATGCTTAAACTTTTTATAGGTGACTAACGTGTAATCCCTATGAGGACTACCTGTTTGATATTGATTACATCTATCCACAGACTCAATAGCTTTACCTATCTTGTACCAATTACTCCACGCAGGATTCCTAAGCACGTACACCTCCCCCTCAGTAGACAACACATAATTAACCAAAGAAGAGAAAGCTGCATCGTTAAAAGTTTTATATCTTCCTGGTTTGTATAATGGATGTGTTCTTGATATGTACTTGCCATCAACAAACATTCTTAACTTGTTAGTTCTAGGAGCGTGTATATGATTAAAGCTTGTTTGATTATCAGCATGACATCTCTTACATCTATAAACACGAGCCTTCCTACAAGACCCAGACCAATTAGTAGTAACGTCTAGCTCCTCTTTACAATCCCTGCAGTATCTAACCATTGATAAGCCTCCTTAGTTGATTAAAGTCGTTTTCTCTTTTGTATTTTAGATCGTCTTCAATGTGTAAAGCATACACTTCTGAAGGGTCACAGTAACTCTTTAACTCTTTGGTATACTCAATCGTCTTGCCTATAACATCAGGATCAAGAGCGACTATTACTTTGTCAAATGTATCCAAGTATTCTTTATGCTCTCTCATTAAATTTGTTCCAAGCAAAGCCACACCAGTTATACCCACCATAGTTTCTCCCACCACTGTAGCTGATACACAATCTTCTACCACAACAGCCACACTTTTGCAATCAGAAATCCTATGTGTGTACTGTTTAGCGTCACCACCGTATCTGTACCACTTAGGTTGACTATTATATAAGGCTCGTCCTATCGCATCTACGAGTCTGCCGTTACTGTAGATAGGAAATACGGCTCGTGAGTCTTTACAGTCATATAGTAAATCTATCGACAGATCCCATCGTCTTTTGAATCGCTGAACGTAAGCGTTATTGCCATCAGTTATACGCTCTGGCATGATGAACTTCTCTGGTGTTTTATTTTCTGCAACACCCTGCAGCTTTTTCTTTATCGTATCAGCTAACATATTTGTCATGTACGAACCTTTAACATCGCAAGAGGCTCTGTAACAGTTGTATAACAACAAGCCTTCCTGATTGCTAATAGAAAACTTCTTTACTCCATTACACTTAGGACAATCTAATGTGAGTGATTCTCCTTCCTTTACGTTAATACCTTCTAAAAAATTACGTGATGGTATGCTAGGCATCCTTATAACTCTCCCTTCTGTCTAGTGCATTACTTGCCGAATTAAATGTGTGCTTAATATATGGACGCATTGAGTTTGGACTGTTGTGTCCAGACACAGCCATGATCTGAGTGGTGTCTACTCCTGCCTCAACCATCTCTGTTATAGCTGTTCTTCTCATGTCCATAGCTGTCAGTTCCTTTGGTAGGTTTGCCTTCTCCTTTATCTGGTTTACAATATAGCTTATTTCTTTATCGTTGTAGTTAACATAGCTACCACTTCTAGGAAAGGGATGAGGTGCAACAAATTCTTGGAAACCAAAGTCCTTATGCTGTTGCTCTAGCATCCTAAACATGTTTATATTAATAGGAAGATGCACCTCTGCTCTCTTCTTTGATTGCTCTAAGTCTAGTCTACGCTCGTCAAAGTTTATACTATCCCACTTGAGTGAACGCATATCGCCTATCCTTTGAGCAAACGTGTATGCCATCTGAACTATAAGACCTATACTTCTCCACTTATACTCTGCGTAAGCCGTGTCGCAGAAGAGTCTAACCTGATCGGCTGTCCACATAACCTTGCGTGGTTTGGTTTGCATCTTCTTGACGCTACGCATTGGGTTACGGCTAACCAATTCAAACTCCTCTGCTAGATTAAATAGTAAAGAACTTAAAGTAGCAGACATATTAGCTGTCCTGACTCCACGATCTAGCCATTGTTGATACGCTGTCTTACAATCAGACACTGTTACCTTATCCACCTTTAACTCTCCTAGACTCTTGCCATGCCTTATAGGTGTAGCCATAACTCTTGATATGACATACTCATAGTCCTTCTGAGTTCTCCCCCTCAGCGATAAAAACTGGGGGGAATTTAGGTAGTAGTCAGCTAAAGACAGCATAGTCTTTATGTCTTTACTTGTCTGCATCGTTCAACCTCTTAACTCTCATAACGCTAGTGATAAATCCAACTAGCAGTATTATAGCATAGATAAATGCCCAAGTATATATTACTATCTCCATGCTCTTCTCCTTCCTCTCTCAAATCTCCACAGTATATAGAACAATAGTATTAAAGCCGGTTGTCCTATCACGAAAACTAATATGTTTAAGAGTTCGTAAGACAAACCAGTTATGCTGCAAATGTAATTTAGTATGTCTATACATCTCCAAAATATATAATCAATCTGTGCTTCTGTCATATTTACTTCTCCCATCTGTAAAAAATATGTTTATCAATTCGTGTCGTCCTAGTCTTAGTCTTTGCCCATGCAGGACGCACATAGGTTGCATGGTAGTGAGTCGCTCCCTCTGTTATATCAAGCACAATAGTCTTGGTCAACAGAATAGATGCGTGTTCTAATGCCAGACTCCAAGTCCTACTGTTAAAGTTAGGTTCATCCTTTTTGCCATCGCAAAACCAGGTGAACTGGCATTTCCAACGAACTGGCTTGTTCGTATTCTTATATGTTACAGCCTCTTTAACAACTTCACAAACTGTATCCGGGAATCTGTTATCGGCTACACGATTCAGAACTACTTGACCTACAGCCATCTGTCCTATCATGGATTGATTCCCTGCCTCGTGATATATGTTAAATGCCATACACATCAGTGCTGTCTCTAATAACATCAGCTATCTCCTTAAACTCGTTTATAATTTGTTTATCCTCCTCCTCTGTATTATCAAACTCTGGATCTATAAGATTCATTTCATCCATTGTTACCTCCCTCAATGTAATACTTCATAGTCAAACTCTGGATCATGCTCAACGTAACCCACTATCTTAGCATCAATAATAGTTTCATGCTCTATGTCCCAATCACATTCTCTAGCGATTAGCTCTGTATTGGGCGCATCATGCTCCACCTTTATTATTATATATGCCCATTTACTCATAGGATAAGCTGAACAACTGCGTTCAATCCCATAGTTAAGGTTATAGCTAAGGCTATAGTGAGCAGTAGAGCTATACCTTCATCATCATTATTATTCTTCATGGCAAAAGTTCCTCCAAAATTTACAGTTGTTATCTGACTTGCACACTCTCTCATGTTTAGATGTCTCCCAACATTCGGACTGCCAAGGGGAAAAGTATTTAGTTGTAAATCTGTCCACCCAATCCTGTCCGTCTACTGCCCACAGTCCTAGTATGGGTAAAGGTATGAGCAATAAGAACACTACAAAGAAAGCCATGCCAAAGCCTTTGTTATGATATGGTTTCATC
>VMHT01004446.1_pt1 | contig 20478 bp, 19 predicted proteins | sample 4693611 | NCBI WGS metagenome assembly VMHT01 (sample SAMN12280063, study PRJNA550983) | marine metagenome | isolation source: seawater sampled from same location over 5 years 0.02-0.2 micron viral filtrate | place: USA: collected off the coast of southern California halfway between the port... ...
CTCAAAGGTCAGCTCATATTGATCGCCCTTCCGCTCCAGATGGTAGGGTGGCAGGCGCATGCCTTCGAACCACTCCATGAAATCCGGGCGGAACATCTGGCGCTTGCCATAGAAGGTATTGCCGCGCAGCCAAGTGCTTTCGCCCCGGCTGAGACTGAGCGAGCGGATATGATCCAACTGCTCGCGCAGTTCGCCTTCGTCGATCAGCTTGGCCAGCGGGATATGGGTAGAGCGGTTGATCAGGCTAAAGGTGACCTGCGTGTCCGGCTTGTTGCGAAACACCGACTGGCACATCAGCAGCTTGTAGAAATCCGTGTCGATCAGCGACCGCACGATGGGGTCGATCTTCCACTTGTGGTTATAGACGCGGGTGGCGATGTCGACCATGGGAGGTTCCTTATTGCATGCCCCTTCATGCCAAGGGCGCGGGCAGATGGGCAAGGGGATAGCGGCGGATCAGGCCAGTGTCACCCCCGCCGCGCGCATGCCCTCGCGGGCTTTGGCCAGCGATCCATCCAGATCGATCGCGCGGCACAGGTCTTCGCGCACGTCGACCTTGAACCCCAGCTTTGCCGCGTCCACAGCCGAGAAGTTCACGCAGAAATCCAGCGCCAGCCCGACCATGGTCAGCCGTTCGATCCCGCGCGTGCGCAGGTACCCTTCAAGCCCCGTGGGGGTGCGGTGATCGTTCTCGAAAAACGCTGAATAGCTGTCGATGTCGGGGCTATAGCCCTTGCGGATGATCAGATCGGCCCGGTCGGTCTGCAAATCAGGATGAAACTGTGCGCCGATGCTGCCTTGGATACAGTGATCGGGCCAGAGCACCTGCGGGCCATAGGGCATGGTGACAACTTCATAAGGCGAATTGCCCTCATGCGAAGAAGCGAATGACGAATGCCCCGCCGGGTGCCAATCCTGCGTCAAGACCACGGCGTCGAACTCAGACATCAGCGCATTGATGCGGCGCAGAATCTCATCGCCTTGGGGCACTTCCAGCGCGCCACCGGGGCAGAAATCATTTTGGACATCGATCACGATCAGGGCATGGGTCATGGGCTGTCTCCTTCGTTCAAAGGGGTAGGGCTGTGCATGGGGTAGGTCAATGGCACGCCCCGGATTGAGCTTTGCGCCCGAAGCGCTTATTTGACGCTCATGTATACCATTGCCGCCCTATATCACTTCACCCGTTTTGAGGATCCCGCAGCGCTCAAGCCTGCGCTGCTGGCGCTTTGCGAGGCGCAATCGGTCATGGGCACGCTGCTTCTAGCGCCCGAAGGGGTGAACGGCACCATCGCCGGACCCCGCGCCGGGATCGACGCGGTAATCGCCCATCTGCGCGCCCTGCCCGGCTGCGCCGATCTGGAGTGGAAAGAGGCGACGAGCGACAAGCCGCCTTTTGGCAAGATGAAGGTCCGCATCAAGCGTGAGATCGTCACCATGGGCCAGCCCGATGTCGATCCGCGCGCCAAGGTTGGGCACTACGTCGACCCCAAAGAGTGGAACGAGTTGATCCGCTCGCCCGATGTGGCGGTGATCGACACGCGCAACAATTACGAAGTGGCCATCGGCACCTTTGAAGGGGCGGTCGACCCGCAGACCGAAAGTTTCGGCGAATTCCCCGAATGGTGGGAGGCGAACAAAGACCGTTTCCACAACAAGAAGATCGCGATGTTCTGCACCGGCGGCATCCGTTGCGAGAAATCGACCAATTATCTGATCGGTCAGGGGGTTGAGGATGTCTTTCACCTTAAGGGCGGCATCCTGAAATACCTCGAAGAGGTGCCCGAACAGGAAAGCACGTGGGAAGGCGATTGCTTTGTCTTTGACAACCGCGTCAGCGTCGGCCACGGGCTGCGCGAGGGGCCGCATATGCTCTGCCACGGCTGCCGCCGTCCGATCCTGCCTGAAGACACGAGACATGCCGCTTATGAGGCTGGTGTATCCTGCCATCAGTGTGTGGACGAGACTTCTGATGCCGACAAAGAGCGGTTTCGCGAACGGCAGCGGCAAATCATGCTGGCGAAAGAGCGTGCAGCGTCGGAGCAGGATTGAGCGCCTTTAACGGTCCGACAGCGCAAACCCCGCATAGGCAAAAGGCATGACCGCCCGGCGAAAGCGGCCCAACTCGAACCGCGCAAGCGGGGCGCGCATGGGGGCGGGATAGGGCTGCTCTGGCGTTTTTCCGCGCACCAGATCAGCCAAAAGCGCACCGGAATAGCTGGCCATCGCCACGCCATTGCCGTGGTAGCACAGCCCCGCAAACATGCCCGGCTGATCCGGCACCTCGCCCACAAAGGGCATCCGGTTGCGGGCGATACAGACCATGCCGGACCAGCCGTGCGGGGTCTCTACATTGCGCCACGCCGGGAACATCGCCTCGAAATCCGCGCGGGCACGGCGTAGGGCGCGCCTTTCGGAATTTGGGTTGGACATCAGACCGCCGCGCACACCGAACAACATGCGATTGTCAGGCATCAGCCGGAAGTAATGCAGCAGGTGGCGGCTGTCATAGCAGGCCTGTCGGCTGGTCCAGCCTTGGGCAGACAACTCTGCCTCGGTCATTGGGCGGGTCACGATCACGCTGGACTGCGTTGGCATGTAACGTGCGGCAAGCCACGGCGGCAGGTCTTCGGAGGAATAGCCGTTGGTGGCGATGATCACCCGCTCGGCGCGGATGCGGCCCTTGGGGGTGGTGACATCGAATGCACCGTCGCGCCGTGTCACGTTGAGGGCTAGGCTGTTGTGATAGACCGTGGCACCCGCCTCTTCGGCGGCCTGCGCTAGGGCGGTCACATATTTGCGGGGGTTGAGGCCAAAGCCAATTGGCACCGTGATCGCGCCTTCGAAGCCCGCGTTCAGCCCTTCGGCAGCAAGGTCGGTCTTTTCGGTCAGCCGTGCCGTGACACCGTAGTTCTCTGCGTAGTAATCCAGCTTGCCGCGCATCTCATCGAAATCGCGCGGGCGGTGGGCCAGTTGGGTTTCGCCTTGGGAATGACGATCTACGTCGACATCGCGGGTGGTGATGAAATCCTCTACCTGCCCTATCGCGGCCTTCTCGGTCTGCCGCCACGCAAGCCGCTCTTCCCGCCCGAATTTGCGATCGAGCGTGGCGTCATCCAACATCCCGCCGCCAAGACAACAAAAGCCCCCGTTGCGGCCGGATGCGCCAAAACTCACACGCTCGGCTTCCAGCACCGTGGCTCCCACCCCGGCCTGCGCCAGATGCAGCGCGGCGTTGAGACCGGTGAACCCGCCGCCGATGATCACCACATCGGCGCGCTCTTCTCCCTCCTGCGCCGCACGATCCGGCGCGGCGCAGGTTTCATCCCACCAGCAGCCCGCGCGCGGTGCCTCGGAATAGGCGAAATCCGCGTAGATGCGCCTCATGAGGCGGGCCGTTCCGCCGCACGGGCCTCCTCTTGCGCGCGTAGGCTGGAGCGTTTGCTGACCAACGACGCGGTGATGACCCCCACGGTGACAATGGCGATCATGATCGTCGACAGCGCGTTGATCTCAGGCGAGACCCCCAAACGCACGGCGCTGAAGATTTTGATCGGCAGCGTGGTCGCCGACGGCCCGGCGGTGAAGGAGGCGATCACCAGATCATCAAGGCTGAGCGTGAAGGCCAAAAGCCAGCCTGAGATCACCGCAGGCGCGATGATCGGCAGGGTGACCAGACGAAACGCCTCCCAAGGGGACGAACCCAGATCAAGCGCGGCCTCCTCCAACGAGCGGTCAAAAGACACCAGCCGCGAAGACACAACGACCGAGACGTAGCACATCGAAAAGGTCGTATGCGCCAGCACGATGGTCAGCACGCCGCGGTCCAGCCCGATGCCGATGAACAAGAGCAGCAGCGACAGGCCGGTGATGACTTCGGGCATCACCAGTGGCGCATAGATCATGCCGGAAAACAGCGTCCGCCCCATGAAACGCCCGCCGCGCACCAGCACATAGGCGGCCATCGTGCCCAGCACCGTGGCGATCGACGACGAAATCACCGCGACCTTGATTGTGACCCAAGCGGCATTCAAGAAGGCTTCGTTTTGCAGCAACTCGCTATACCAGCGGGTCGAAAAACCAGCCCAGACCGTCACCAGTTTCGAGGCGTTGAAGCTGTAGATCACCAGAATGATCATCGGCAGGTAAAGAAAGGCAAACCCCAGCGTCAGCGAGGTCACGTTGAACCATGTCATCCGCTTCATTGTTCGGCCTCCGCCTGTTTCTGCTGGTTGCGCTGGAAGAGGATGATCGGGATGATCAGGATCAGAAGCAAGATCACGGCAACCGCGCTCGCCACCGGCCAATCACGGTTGTTAAAGAACTCTTCCCAAAGCACCTTGCCGATCATCAGCGTGCCCGACCCGCCCAGTAGCGAGGGGATCACGAATTCGCCCAAAGCGGGGATGAAGACCAGAAAACTGCCCGCCACGATGCCATTGCGCGACAACGGGATCGTCACCAGCCAGAAGGCTTGCAGCCGCGAACAGCCCAAATCCTCAGCCGCCTCATTCAGCGATTCATCCAGACGGTCCAGCGCAGCGTAAATCGGCAAGATCATGAACGGCAGGTAGGTATAGACGATGCCGATATAGACTGCCGTATTGGTATTAAGGATCTGTAAAGGCTCTGCCGTTACACCCACCCACATCAGCAGTTGATTCAGCAGCCCTTCGTTGCTGAGAATGCCCATCCACGCATAGACGCGGATCAGGAAGGAGGTCCAGAAGGGTAAGATCACCAACATCATCAATGTGGCGCGCCACTCTTCGGGGGCGCGGGCCATGCCGTAGGCAATGGGATAGCCGACCAGCAGCGTAAAGACGGTCGAGACCACAGCGATGCGCAGCGAACTAAGGTAGGCTTTCCAATACAGATCGTCGGAGGCGAGGAAGGTGAAATTCTCGAAATCCAATTGAGCGATCAGCGCGCCGATGCCATCCTTGATGGTTGGCGTGTAGGGCGGGATCGCCAGCGCCGTGTCAGACAAGGAGATTTTGAAAACAATCAGGAAAGGCACCAGAAACAGCGCCAGCAGCCAGAAATAGGGGACCGCGATCAGGGCGAAGCGACGCATGTTCATTGCGCCAACAAGACGCCTGCGGTGGCGCTCCATGAAATCCAAACGGGGTCTTCCCAAGTGATGTCGCGCCGCGCGATGCGCCGGGTGTTAGCCGTCTGCGCTTTGATCACCTGCCCGCCGGGCAGTTCGACGTGATAGGTAGAGAGGTTGCCCAAATACGCGATGTCGAGCACTTTGCCCTGTAGCGCATTGGGGGCATCCTCGGGCCGGTCGGTCGAGATACGAATTTTCTCGGGCCGGATCGCCAGATGGGCCTGCTGCCCCTCGCTGAACGGCACGGCAGAGGTCGCGGTCAGCGGCGGCTGCCCGTCGATCCAGTTCAGATGAAATTGGTCTTGGCCAATGGCCTTGGTGCTGGCTTCGATGATATTCACGTCGCCGATGAAGTCGGCCACATAGACGGAATTCGGTGCCTCATAGATTTCAGCCGGGGTGGCCACCTGAATGACGCGCCCCTCGTCCATCACCGCCACGCGGGAGGCGACGGTCATCGCCTCTTCTTGGTCGTGGGTCACGATGACAAAAGTGGTTCCGGTGGATTCTTGAATATCCATCAGCTCGAACTGGGTGTCTTGGCGCAGCTTTTTATCGAGCGCGCCCAAGGGTTCATCCAAAAGCAAAAGCTTCGGCGCTTTTGCCAGCGACCGCGCCAGTGCAACGCGCTGCCGTTGGCCGCCGGAGATCTGATGCGGTTTGCGGCGGGCGAATTTCTCTAGCCGGGTGAGTTTCAGCATCTCGGCCACACGGGCCGCAATCGCGTCCTTGTCCATTTTGTCGCGGCGCAGACCAAAGGCGATGTTGTCCCAGATGCTGAGGTGCGGGAACAGCGCATAGGACTGGAACATCATGTTCACCGCCCGTTTGTTCGGCGGCACCGGGCCGATGTCTTGCCCGGCCAGTTCGATCCGCCCCGATGTCGGGTTTTCAAACCCCGCCAGCATCCGCATCATCGTCGTCTTACCGCAGCCCGACGGGCCCAGCAGAGCAAAGAATTCCTGCGCGTAGATGTCTAAAGACAGGTCGTCGATGGCGACGAATTCACCGAATTTCTTGGTTACATTCTTAAAGCGAATGAGCGGTTTTTCGTCGGGGTCGTTCCAGGGGGCGAAGACGGTTGGGCTCACGGTTGAGGCATCCTTTGATCGGGCTTTGCTCGGGCTTTGATCGGGTCGCGGGGCAAGAAAAAGGGGCGCGACCAGACTGGCCGCACCCCCTGTCTCGGATCAGGTACCAGACTTGATCTTGGTCCAGAGCCGGGTCACCACGCGCTGCACTTTCGGCGGGTAGGGTGTGGTGGTGAACAGGTTGTTCAGCGCCGCTTCGGAAGGGTAGATCGCCGGGTCGCCGATCACATCCTCGACCAAATGCTCTTGCGAGGCCTTGTTGCCGTTCGCGTAGTACACGTAGTTCGACGCTGCCGCCATATTCTCGGCGTCCATGATGAAGTTCAGAAACTTATGCGCGCCCTCGGGGTTTGGCGCGTCGACCGGGATGGCCATCTGGTCGAACCACATCTGCGCCCCTTCGGAGGGGGCGTTGTAGGCGATCTCAACGCCGTTGTCGGCTTCGGCCGCGCGGTCGCGGGCCTGCAGAATATCGCCGGACCAGCCGACTGCGACGCAGACATCACCGTTGGCCAAAGCATTGATATATTCCGAGGAGTGGAATTTTTGGATGTAGGGGCGGACCGGCATGAAGACCTCCTCCGCCTTTGCGATTACATCGGGGTCATGGCTGTTGGGGTCTTCGCCGATGTAGTTCAGCGCCGCCGGGATCATCTCGGCCGGGGCATCGAGGAAATGCACGCCGCAATCGGCCAGTTTCTCCATATTGGCAGGGTCGAAAACCAGATCCCAAGAATCGACCGGGGCGTCTTCGCCCAGAGCCTCTTTGACCTTGCCGAGGTTCACGCCGATGCCTGTGGTGCCCCACATGTAGTTGATCGAATGCGCGTTGTCGGGATCATATTGTTCGGTCCGCGAGGAAACCACATCCCACATATTTTCAAGGTTGGGCAGCTTGGAGGCATCCAGCGGCTGAAATGCCCCGGCAGTGATCTGGCGCTGCAGGAAGGTGCCCGAGGGGACAACCACGTCATAGCCCGACCCACCGGCCAGCATTTTGGTCTCTAGCACTTCGTTGCTGTCGAACACGTCATAGACCAGTTCGATGCCGGTCTCTTCTTCGAATTTATCCAGCAGGGATTCGTCGATATAGTCCGACCAGTTGTAGACGCGGACCGTTTCGGCAGTGGCGGCACCTGCCATCAAGGTGGCGACGGCGACGCTGCTTAGTAGCACATGTTTCATTTCATACTCCCGTTAGACAGGTCGGGTTGATCCCCACCTTTCGTCAATTTGATCAAGTTTTGCCTCCTCGGGCAAGATGGTTTATGCTTTCATGCAGAATGAAATGCTGCAACACACGGCGAAACAAGACGGAAAGACCGCTCCCATGGGTTCAGAAAAGACCGATCCGAGATTGCTTCCCGCCGCCGATGCGGCGGTCAAGACACCAATCCATCAGCATGTTTACGAGCGTCTGCGCAAGATGATTCTCTTTGGCGATTTGGCCCCCGGACAGGGGGTTACGATCCAAGGTCTGACCGCCGCGCTTGATGCAGGCATGACGCCCGTGCGCGAGGCCATCCGACGCCTGATCTCCGAAGGGGCGCTAACCCATTTGGGCAACCGCCGTGTCACCGTGCCAGAGCTGACCCACGCCGGGCTGGAAGAGCTGGGATTCATGCGTGAAACGCTAGAGCCGGAACTGACCAAACGCGCCGCAAACCGCATGACAGACGCGCGTTTAAACGCTTTGAAGGATTGCGACAACGCGCTGAACCTTGCCATTGATCGGGGCGATGTCGGTGGCTATCTGATGCAGAACTACAGCTTTCACAGGATGATCTACGACCTTGCAGAAGCGCCCATCATGGCCGCCACGGTGGACCGGTTGTGGCTGCGTTTCGGCCCCTCGCTTCGCGTGGTTTGCGGGCGCTATGGCACCAGCAATCTGCCCGATAAACACGCAGAACTTCTTGCGGCCTTTGCCGCCGGGGATGCCGCATTGGCGGGTGAGGTCATGGCAGGCGATGTTGCACAAGGAATGACCCAAATCCGCGCCGCCCTTGATGGGCTGCCCATTCCGCGTTGATTCGATTGACATGCTATAATTTGATCATATTCTGCAGCGAAGCTTATTTTTCACGCAGATAGAAGGTGCACAAACATGCCGCCCATTACGAATCACCTCCCCACCGCGGACCTTCAGGCGCTTGATGCGGCGCATCATATGCATCCTTTCACCACCAATGATGAATTGGGCGACAAGGGCGCACGCATCATCACACGGGCCAAGGGCATCTATCTGACCGACAGCGAGGGGAATGAAATCCTCGATGCGATGGCGGGGCTGTGGTGTGTGAACCTTGGCTATGGCCGCGAAGAGATGGGCAAGGTCGCCGCGCGGCAGATGAACGAACTGCCCTATTACAACACCTTCTTCCAAACGACCCATGTGCCCGCCATCGCGCTGGCCAAGGAACTGGCCGACCTCGCCCCCGGTGATCTGAACCACGTCTTTTTCGCCGGGTCCGGATCAGAGGCGAACGACACCAACCTGCGCATGGTCCGCACCTATTGGGCGCAAAAGGGCAAGCCCGAGAAGAGCCATATCATCAGCCGCAAGAATGCTTATCACGGCTCTTCGGTCGGGTCGGCCAGTCTGGGCGGCATGACCTATATGCATGAGCAAGGCGGCCTGCCGATCCCCGGCATCCATCACATCGGTCAGCCCGATTGGTATGCCGAGGGCGGGGATATGTCGCCCGAGGACTTCGGCCTGAAACGGGCGCAGGAGCTTGACGCGAAGATCGTCGAACTGGGTGCCGACAAGGTTGCCGCCTTCATTGCCGAACCCGTGCAGGGCGCCGGCGGGGTTGTCATTCCGCCCAGTACCTACTGGCCCGAGATTCAGCGCATTTGCGACAAACACGACATTCTGTTGATCGCCGACGAGGTGATCTGTGGCTTTGGCCGGACAGGGAACTGGTTCGGCTCGCAAACCATGGGGATCAAGCCGCATATCATGACCATCGCCAAGGGCCTCAGCTCGGGCTACGCGCCGATTGGCGGGTCGATTGTGTGTGACGAAGTGGCCGAGGTCATCAACGCCTGCGAATTCAACCATGGCTACACCTATTCCGGTCACCCGGTCTGTGCCGCCGTGGCGCTGGAAAACCTGCGCATCATGCAAGAAGAGAACATCGTCGACCATGTGCGAGACGTCGCCGCCCCCGCGCTGAAAGAGGCGCTGGATAAGCTGGGAGAGCATCCGCTGGTTGGCGGGGTTAACATCTCTGGCCTGATGGCGTCTCTGCCGCTGACGCCGGATAAGGAAAGCCGTGCGCAATTCGCGGATGGGGGCGTCGCTGGCTACACCTGCCGGGAGCATTGCTTTGCCAATAATCTGGTAATGCGCCATGTCGGCGACCGGATGATCATCTCTCCGCCGCTGGTCATCACGCCCGAAGAGATCAAGATCTTCGCCGAACGGGCGACCAAGGCACTGGATGCGACCTATGCCGACCTAAAAGACAAGGACGTGCTGAAAGCTGCGTCCTAAACGACCCGGGCTGCCCCCGTTTGGGGGTGGCCCTTTATTCGTTTCGCAGTCGGGCCAGCAGCCGGGGCGAAGCATAACCATCCGGCGCGATCCCCTCGGACTGCTGATAGCTGCGCACGGCATTGACGGTCAGCGGGCCGATCTTGGCGTCGATCTTTTGCGTGTCAAAACCCGCCTTCGTCAGCAGGGTCTGCAATTCGATCCGCTCATCAAAACTCAGCGCGCGGTCCTCGCGGGGCCACTCTTGCTTTATCTCCCCCGCGCCGCCGATCCGGTCGGCCAGATGGCCGACGCCGATGACATAGGCATCCGCCGTGTTATAGCGCTCGATCACCGCGAAATTCGGGAAGATCATAAAGGCCGCGCCCTGCGCACCTGCGGGCAGCAGGATCGACGCGGGCCCGTGATCCGCAACCGCGTCGCCATTCAACGCTGTCACGCCAAGGTCGGCCCATTCCGCCGGGGTCTTGGTCACCTCCCGGTCGGCCAGCAGATAGTCAAACCCCTCGGGCAGGGCCACTTCGACACCCCAAGGCTGGCCCGTCGTCCAGCCGAAATGCTTGAGATATGCCGCGGTAGAGGCCAGCGCATCGCTGGGGTTGTCGCCCCAAATGTCCCGCCGCCCGTCACCATCCCAATCGACGGCATGGGCGTGGAAGGACGACGGCATGAACTGCGTATGCCCCATCGCGCCCGCCCAAGAGCCACGCAACTGCTCAGCATCGGTATCGCCCGCCTGCAAAATGCGCAGAGCGTCCAGCAATTCGCCCTCGAAAAACTCCGCCCGCCGCGCGTCATAGGCAAGCGTGGCCAGCGAATTCAGCACGCTGTCGCCGCCTCGGAAACTGCCATAGGCGCTCTCTAGCCCCCAGATCGCGGTGACGATCTCTTTCTCTACGCCGTATTTGATTTCGATATCTTCCAGCGTGCGCTCCCACTGGGCCAACGCCTTTTGCCCATTCTGCACCCGCAGAGCCGAGGTCGCGGTGTCGAGGTAATCCCAGATCGTTTTGGTAAACTCGGACTGGTTGCGGTCGCGGCGGATCACCTCGGTATCATAGAGCACCGTATCCAGCGCGCGGTCAAAAACATCCGGGTCGATGCCCTGCTGCAGGGCGCGGGGCCGGAATTCCGTCACCCAAGCGCGCAGCCCGGCGTCATCGCCAGTAACCTCTGCAGGGGTGGTTTGCTCTGCCGGGGTGGCGGAAACAACCACGGCCTGCGACGTGCGCGGCGCGGGCCGCGTGGATTCAGAAGGGCCCGACCCAAAGGCCGGCGCCCCCATGCCTGCGGTCGCAAGAATGCCTGAAATCATCGCGTAGTGCCGGATCATAATCGCCTCACCTCATAGAGTTGCGACAAATCCTATGCCCGCCCCGCCCCGGTGGAAAGGGAGGGGCGCGGCCATCCGCGAAGCTCCGCCTGTTTGCCGTCTCAGCGGCGGGTGCGGGTCACTTTGCGCTTGATCTTGTCCTTCTTGCGCTTGGCTTTCACAGCCTTGCCGCGCGGGTTGCGCCCCGCCGGGCTGCGCCGACCAGCGCCCCCGCCTTGTTTTACCTTCTGATCTTCGATCTCAAGCAGTTCCAGCGCGATGCCCCCGGTCACCGGGACCGCTTCGGCCAAGCGCACGGTCACGCGCTGGCCGATGCCGATGATCATGCCGGTATCGGACCCCATCAGCGTCTGCGCCTCTGGATCATGGTGGAAATACTCGCGCCCCAAAGACCGCATCGGCACCAGCCCATCCGCGCCAGTCTCGTCCAGCTTCACGAAGGCCCCGAACCGGGCGATGCCGCTGATCCGACCGGTGAACTCATTGCCCACACGCTCCGACAAAAAGGCAGCGAGGTAGCGGTCGGTCGTGTCCCGCTCTGCCACCATCGAGCGCCGCTCGGTGTCCGAGATATGCGCGCCGGTCTGTTCCAGCCCTTCGATCTCTTCCGGGGTCAAACCGTCCTTGCCCCAGCCATGCGCCGTGATCAGGGCGCGGTGCACAATCAGGTCGGCATAGCGCCGGATCGGAGAGGTAAAATGTGCATAAGACCGCAGGGCGAGGCCAAAGTGCCCGATATGCGCGGGCCCGTAATAGGCCTGCGTCATCGACCGCAGGGTGCTGAGGTTGATCAGTTCCGCATCATTCGTCCCCGCCGCCTGATCCAACAGCCGGTTAAGATGCGCGGTTTGTAGCACCTGCCCCTTGGCCAGGGTAAAGCCTGCCGCCTGCGCCGTTTCGCGCAGGGATTCCAGTTTCTCCGGTGAGGGTTCCTCGTGAATGCGAAACAGCAGCGGTGTTTTCTTTTTCAGCAAGGTCTCGGCGGCAGCGACATTCGCCAGCACCATGAACTCTTCGATCAGCTTATGCGCGTCGAGCCTTTCGCGGAAGTTGACCGATTTCACCTTGCCGTCGTCGCCCAACTCAATCCGGCGCTCCGGTAGGTCCAACTCAAGCGGTTGCCGCTCGGCCCGCGCAGTTTTCAGTGCGCCGTAGGCGGCATAAAGCGGTTTCAGCACAGGCTCCAACAGCGGGCCGGTGCGGTCGTTGGGGTTGCCGTCAATGGCGTCCTGCACCTCTTCGTAATGCAAGGATGCGGGCGAGCGCATCAGCCCGCGATGGAACGTATGACCGATCTTGTTGCCCTTGGCATCCAGCACCATACGCACGGCGATACAGGCGCGCGGGACACCTTCGTGCAATGAGCACAGATCGCCCGACAGGCGATCCGGCAGCATCGGCACAACGCGGTCGGGGAAATAGGTGGAGTTGCCCCGTTTGCGCGCTTCGATATCCAACGCCGAACCGGGTGTGACATAGGCGGCCACATCGGCAATGGCGACCCAGACGACATGACCACCCTCGTTCTTGGGGTCCTCATCCGCATGGGCATAGCAGGCGTCATCATGGTCACGCGCATCCGACGGGTCGATGGTGACCAATGGCAGATCACGCAGGTCCTCGCGGCCCTTAAGGCCCTGCGGTTTCGCTGCATCGGCCTGCTCGATCACCTTATCGGGGAAATCATCGGGAATGCCGTGCTGATGGATCGCGATAAGTGACACCGCGCGCGGCTCTGAGGGGTCGCCCAACCGCTCGACAATTCGCGCACGGGGGGAGCCCATGCGCCCCTTTGGTCCGGCCTGCTCGGCCTCGACCAATTCGCCGTCCTTGGCCCCGTGGGTATGGTCTGCCCCGACGCGCCATTCACGGTCTGCGCCCTTGTCGATCGGCACGATCCGCCCGCCTTCGGCAGCCTTGCGGAAGATGCCCAACACCTTTTTCGGGTTGCTGCCAATGCGCCGGATCAGCCGCGCCTCATAGTGGTGGTCTTCGCCTTTCACCAGCGTCAGCCGCGCCAGAATGCGGTCGCCTTCGCCAAGGGCGGGGTCGCTGTCGCGCGGGATCAGCAACACGACGGGCTCTTTCCCCTCACCGTGCCACTCCATCGGCTTGGCAAACAGATCGCCATCCTTGTCCGGCCCCGTGACCAACAGCACCGAGACCGGCGGCAAGCGATCCGGGTCTTGATAGCTGCGCTTGCGCTTCTCCAGATGGCCTTCGGCCTCCAGCTCTTTCAGTACGCGCTTCAGATCGATCCGCGCCGCACCTTTGATGCCAAAGGCTTTGGCGATGTCGCGCTTGGCCGTCAGCGTGGGGTTCTGTTCGATCCAGTCGAGGATCTCGGATTTGCTGGGTATCTTGCTCATACCTCAGCAGGTAGCACGCAGCCCCCCTGTCGTCATGGCAAATCGTGAATTTCGTCCACGTCGCGCAGGGTTGAGACTTCGGCGATGCGGTAGCCCGGCAGGGTCGCACGGCTGTCGGCCAGCGCGTAAGGGCCGGACCAGCGCACAGCGTCGAAAAGGCTGGGCGGTGCGCGGCGGGGGTGTTTCAACCCCACCAGCCAATAGCCCCCATCGGGCGCGGGGCCAAAGACCGCGTCATGTCGTCCGAGCGCGTCGAAGGCCCGCGCAAGTTCCTTGCGGTTGATGCCCGGAATATCCGCCCCGATCACACAGGCCGGGCCGGGTGCGGCGCGTAGCATCCGTGCCATGCGGTCGCCCAGATTGCCCCTGCCCTGCGGCCAGCGGGGCAAATGCGCGGGCCAAACCCGGCTTTGCAGCCCTTCGACATCCGGCGCGACAGCCAGTACCACCTGCCAACGCGGATCTTCGATGCGGCGCAGCAGGCGGCGCGTCTGGTGGCGAAACCACCATGCCGCGCCCACCATGCCGAGGTCACGGCCCAGCCGGGTTTTCACCCGACCGGGATGCGGTTCTTTTACCATAACGATGAGCGTTGGTTTCACGTGAAATAATTCCGCAGCACGCGGCTGTAGATGGATTTGAGCTGTTCGATATGTTCAACCCGCACATGTTCATCGACTTGGTGCATGGACTGGCCGACCAGACCGAACTCGACCACCGGGCAATGCGCTTTGACGAAACGCGCATCCGAAGTGCCGCCGGTGGTAGAAAGCTCGGGCTGCACGCCCGTCTCCGCCTCCACCGCGCCCGCAACCAGATCGGACAGAGCGCCCGGCGGGGTGATAAAGCTCTCGCCGGAAATCTTGATCTCCACATCAACCTGCAGGCCAAATTCCCCTGCGATTTTATCCGCTTCGCCGCGCAGCCAATCGCTGAGGCTTGCGCCTGAATGGTGGTCATTGAACCGGATATTCACCGCGCCACGACACTGCGCCGGGATCACGTTGGTGGCCTTGTTGCCAGTGTCGACCGTCACAACCGCCAGCGTGGAAGGATCAAAATGATCGCTGCCCTGATCCAATTCATGGCTCGCCAAACGATCCATCAGCCGCATCATCGCAGGCAGCGGGTTGTTGGCCCGGTGCGGATAGGCCGCGTGGCCCTGTTTGCCCGTCACCTTGAAATGCGCGTTCATCGACCCGCGCCGCCCGATCTTGATCATGTCGCCCATGGTCTCGGGGCAAGTCGGCTCCCCCACAAGGCAGACATCCATCCGCTCGCCGTTTTCGGCCATAAAATCCAACAGCGCCGTGGTCCCGTCGAGGGCGTCGCCCTCTTCATCCCCGGTGATCGCCAGCACGATGGAGCCATCAGGCGGTGTGTCCTTCACGAAATCAACCGCCGCCGCGACAAAGGCCGCCACGCCGGATTTCATGTCGGTGGTGCCGCGGCCATACATGATGCCGTCTTTGATCTCGGCTCCGAAAGGGGGAATCGACCAGTCGGCCTCATCCCCGATGGGGACCACATCGGTGTGACCGTTAAAGCCGAAAGACTTGGTGTTGCCCTTGTTGCCCCAGCGGGCAAAAAGGTTGCAAATGCCGCCCCGGTCCACGCGCGTGCAGTCGAACCCAGCCGCGCCCAGCACCTCTTCCAGCACTTCCAACGCACCATCGTTAACGGGGGTGACAGAGGCGCAGCGCACCAGTTTTGCGGTGAGATCAACAGGGTCGAGACCGGACATATCGGCTCCTTTTCAGGGGTTATCGCTTGTCCGGTAACTTGTGTGGGCAAATTGCGCCGATGCCAAGGGGGCGCACTGCAATTCCCCGTGTGGGACCGTGGTCAGTCGAAAAACGGGGTCATTTGGGCGACGATGACCGAGTTTTCCTCTAGTGCGCGCTGCATCAACTCACGCTCTTCGCCGTCGATCTCTTGGCCCTCGGCCTCGCGCTCTTCCAGCGTGCCATAGCCGGTCACGTCCAGCGGGTTGGTGTCGGCCTGTTTGAGGATCGCCACGGTCTCTCGCACGGCTTCGGCCTCGTCGATACCAGAGGCGAAACACATCAGCGCGGCCCCGGTGGCCTTGTCGGGCAGGCCATCGCCATCCTTGCGACCGATCTGAACCAAAAGGGTAAAGACCTGCTGGCGCGAAGGTTTCTTGGTTTTCTTGGGTTCAGACATGATAAGGGCCGCCGATTGCTTTCGGCAGCCCTAACCTTTTCGCTCAGACTTGGAAAGGGGCCGCGCCCCTGCCCTTAGGTCTTGGCAATCAAGTCTTGCCGCGGACCAACCGTGTGACCCAGATCAGCAGGCAGGCACCGATAATACCGACCACCAACTGACCGAACCAACCGCCCAGCGTGCTGCCAACGATCAGCATCAAGAGCCAGTTCGCGACCAAGGCACCAACGATGCCGAGGATGATGTTCATGATCAGACCCATGTCCGATTTCATGATTTTTTCTGCGATCCAGCCTGCAAGGCCACCCACGATGATTGCGGCAAACCAACCGATACCCGTCATGTCGTCAATCTCCTTTGAATTCAGGTCTCAACGCTATGAAGGGGCATTTGGTTCCCTCAGTCGCGCAGCAACTCGTTGATCGAGGTTTTGGAGCGGGTCTTGGCGTCCACCCGTTTCACGATCACGGCGCAGTAAAGGTTCACGTTGTTCTTCGATGGCATGGTGCCTGCAACAACAACCGACCCTGCGGGCACTTCGCCATACATGATCTCACCAGTTTCGCGGTCGACGATCTTGGTCGACTGGCCGATGAAGACACCCATGCCCAGCACCGAACCTTCGCGCACGATGCAGCCTTCGACGACTTCCGACCGCGCCCCGATAAAGCAGTTGTCTTCGATGATAGTCGGGCCTGCCTGCATCGGTTCCAACACACCGCCGATGCCGACGCCGCCCGAGAGGTGCACGTTTTTGCCGATCTGCGCGCAGGAGCCGACGGTGGCCCATGTATCAACCATGGTGCCGCTGTCGACATAGGCGCCGATGTTCACGAAAGACGGCATCAGCACCACGCCGGGCGCGATATAGGCCGAGCGGCGCACGACGCAGTTGGGCACGGCGCGGAAACCGGCCTCTTTCCATTCGGCATCGCCCCAGCCTTTGAATTTGCTGTCGACCTTGTCCCACCAGCCAGCGCCCTGCGGGCCGCCTTCTTGATGTTCCATATCCTTGATGCGGAAGCCCAGCAGCACGGCCTTTTTGGCCCACTGATTGACATGCCACTGACCGTCGTCCTGCTTTTCCGCCACGCGCAGCTGGCCGCTGTCGAGCGCATTCAGCGTCTCTTCGATGGCGTCGCGCACCTCGCCGGTGGTGGCGGATGTGATCTGGTCGCGGGTATCCCAAGCGGCTTCGATGGCGGTTTCAAGTTGGGCGTTGGACATGGGGCAAGTCTCCGAATGTGAAAAGGCCTTTTGAGGGCTATAGCCTTGCACCGCCTAGGGTGCAATTGCCGGGCGATGAGGGGCGTGGTCATTCTGCGATCAACAATGCATGTTGACCTGAGCGGCCATCGCGCCACCTGAGCCAAGCCCTAGACCAAGGAAAGACCCGAGGATGACCGAGGAACACCGCCACCCCCTGCGCCGCGCCAATGTTGACCGCGCCAAGGCCCAAGACGCCCCCGACACGCCGCAAACCCGCGCGCCCGCCTACCGTCTGGCCTTTACCGACGATGACTTCATGTGCCGCGATGAGCTGCGCCCGGTGCGCCTGCAACTGGAATTGCTCAAGCCCGAACTGCTGCTCGATGCCCACGGCATCCAATCAACCATCGTGCTCTTTGGCGGCGCGCGCATTCCTGCACCAGCCGAGAAACACACCGCCCGCACCAAGACGCTGGCCGATCTGTCGCGTTTTTATGACGAGACGCGCACCTTTGCCCGGCTGATGACTGAAAAGTCGATGGAGACCGGCGGCGTGGAGAACGTCATCGTCACCGGCGGTGGGCCGGGTGTGATGGAGGCGGGCAACCGTGGCGCGTTGGACGCAGGCGGCCATTCCATCGGCCTGAATATCGTTCTGCCGTTTGAGCAGGCGCCCAACGAATATGTCACGCCGGAGCTTTGCTTTAACTTCCACTATTTCGCGATCCGCAAGATGCATTTCCTGATGCGCGCCCGCGCGATCTGCGTCTTCCCCGGTGGTTTCGGCACCATGGACGAGCTCTTTGAGGCCCTGACGCTGATCCAGACCGGCCGCATGAACCGCGTGCCCTTCTTGCTGTTTGGGCGCGAGTTCTGGGAAAAAATCATCAATTGGGACGCGCTGGCCGATGCCGGAACGATCTCTGCCGAAGACCTCGACCTGTTTCGCTTTGTCGAAAGCGCGGATGAGGCGATGGAGGTGATCGAGAATTGGGAAACCGCCCCCGCCCGCGAACATGTGCCGGGCCGGGAAGAGGTCGAAGATCATGGCTGATCGGGCTTTGCCCGGCCATGTCACCGGGTAAAGGTCTGGCCCAAGGCCATTTCGGCCCCTTGGACAATATCGCGCAGGATATCGGCGGCGGGTTTGACCGCGCCGATCAACCCTGCGACCTCTCCGACAAAGGCGTTGGCGGTGCGGGCATCGCCCTCTGCCACCGCCGCCTGCCAACGTGGCAACTCCTGCGCCAGCGCGGCGCGCAGCCCGGCAGGGTCATCATGCCAGCGGTCCGTAAACTCATTGCGCAGCACCCTGCCCGTGTAGCGTTTGGGCCAGTCATAGCCGCGCATGATGTCGGTCACCGTGCTGCGCAGCGTGTCATCGCCGCTGGCCTTGATCGCGGCCTCAAGCATCGCGGGATGCACCAGCGCCTCTTCCGAGGCCCAGAAACGCGAGCCGACGACCGCCCCATCGGCCCCGAGCATCAGCGCTGCAGCCAACCCGCGCCCATCCGCCACGCCGCCCGCCGCACAAAGCAGCACCTCGGGCGCATGGCGGGCGATGTGATCCGCGATTTCGGGCACCAGCGTAAAGGTCGCGCGTTTTTCGCCGTGGCCACCGGCTTCGGCCCCTTGGGCGACAATGATTTCAGCCCCCAGATCAATCGCATGGGCGGCATCGCGCAGGGTTTGCACCTGACAGATCAGAGGCACCTTGGCCGCTTGGATCGCGGGCACGAACTCTGCCGGATCGCCAAAAGACAGAAAGACCGCCGCCGGATCGCGGGCGAGCACCTGCTCTAACGCCTGCGGATGCTCCCGCAGTTTCCAAGTGATAAAGCCGCAGCCGACCGATTGGTTGCCCGCCAGATCTTGCTGCTCAGCGATCCATTCGCCGGAATCGTAAGCACCGCCGATCATACCCAAGCCCCCCGCGCTTGAGACCGCAGCCGCCAGCCGACCGCCCGCCGCAAAGGCCATGGGCGCTTGGATGATCGGATAGCTGATCCCCAGCCGTTTGGTCAGTCGCGTGGTCAGCATCCCCTACCGCCCCGCCAGAATGGCGTCAGCGGCCTTTTCGGCGATCATCACCGTCGGCGAAGCCGTGTTGCCCGAGACGATCTTGGGCATGATCGAGGCATCCACCACTCTGAGCCCCTGTAGCCCGTGCACCCGCAGATCGGCATCGACCACCGCCATCGGATCACTGCCCATCTTGCAAGTGCCAACGGGGTGGAAAATCGTCGTGGCAATATCGCGCGCCTTGTCGAGCAGGTCTTCGTCGCTCTGCACAGCCGGGCCGGGCAGAATTTCCTCGGGCTGATAGGGGTGCAGCGCCTTGGCTGTCATGATGTGCCGCGCCTGTTTCATGGCCGCGACCGCGACGCGCTTGTCGCTCTCGGCGGAAAGATAGTTCAGGCGTATGTCGGGCTGAACCGCACTGTCGCGGCTGGTCAGATGGCAAGAGCCGATACTCTCGGGCCGCAGGTTGCAGACCGAAACGGTAATCGCCGGGAACGGGTGCAGCGGGTCGCCCAGCTTATCCGTCGACAGGGGCTGCACGTGATATTCCAGATCGGGCGTCTCAAGTGCCGGATCGGACTTGGTGAACATGCCGAACTGGCTAGGCGCCATCGCCAATGGGCCGCTGCGCCGCATGAGATATTCCAGCCCCATGCGCCCCTTCCCCCAAAGCGAATGGGTCATCGTGTTGAGCGTCTTGGTGTTTTGAACTTTATAGACGGTGCGGATCTGCAAATGGTCCTGAAGGTTTTCCCCCACGCCGGGCAGTTCATGCAGCGTGGTGATGCCCATGCTACTCAAAAGCTCGCTTTGTCCAATGCCCGAGAGTTCGAGGATCTTGGGTGAGTTGATTGCCCCCGCCGACAACAGCACTTCGCCCTCGGCCACGGCCCTCAGGGCGCGGCCTTCGTGGGTAAAGCGCACGCCGGTCACGCGTTTGCCCTCTAGGATCAGCCCATTGGTATGGGCATGGGTCATCACCCGCAGGTTGGGCCGCTGCATCGCGGGGCGCAAGAAACCACGCGCCGTGTTCCAGCGCACGCCGCCATGTTGGTTCACCTCGAAAAAGCCCGAGCCTTCGTTGTCGCCATCGTTGAAATCGGCACGCGGTTCGATCCCGAACTCCCGCGCGCCGTCCTGCACGGCCTCCAGAATGTCCCACCGCAGGCGCTGTTTGCTGACCTTCCATTCACCACCGGCGCTGTGCATGTCATTGCCGCCCGCGTGGTGATCTTCGGACTTGAGGAAATAGGGCAGCACATCGTCCCAACTCCACCCGGTGTTGCCAAGTTGCCGCCAATGGTCATAGTCCGCCGCCTGCCCACGCATGTAAATCATGCCGTTGATGGAGCTACAGCCGCCCAGCACCTTGCCGCGTGGATAGGTCAAAGAGCGCCCGTTCAACCCCGGCTCGGGCGCGGTTTTCATCATCCAATCGGTGCGCGGATTGCCGATGCAATAGAGATACCCCACCGGCACCTTCACCCAGTGGTAGTTGTCATCCCCCCCGGCCTCAAGCAGCAGGACGTTATTGGCTGGATCAGCGCTGAGACGGTTGGCCAAAACACAGCCCGCGGTGCCCGCGCCGACGATGATATAGTCATAGTGACCCTCTAGCTGCGTCTCGTCATTCATGGTGATCTCTCCCGATA
>VMHT01061944.1_pt1 | contig 20478 bp, 23 predicted proteins | sample 4693611 | NCBI WGS metagenome assembly VMHT01 (sample SAMN12280063, study PRJNA550983) | marine metagenome | isolation source: seawater sampled from same location over 5 years 0.02-0.2 micron viral filtrate | place: USA: collected off the coast of southern California halfway between the port... ...
TCATACGGTAGCGCGATTCCTGTCCGAAAAAGTGTCAATGACAGAACAAAACAGCAATGAAACCCTTACAATATCCTTACACCCAGACGCACTAACCAGCGACAAGGCCCACCTAAAAGCCATAAACGATTGATTTTATAGCCTAAATTTGGTCGGGGCGGAGAGATTCGAACTCCCGACCCTCTGCTCCCAAATTTAGGTTATTTTTTTACTTGTAAATTTTATCGTTAGTTATGAGTCGGTTACGTTATAACCAAGTCGTCATAATTCCACCAAAAACCCTCAAAAACCACCGTTTTCGATACAAAAACCTTACAGTGCGGGCACGGTATAGATTTCCCGAGTTTTAATGTCGACATACGCTATGTAGACGTTTAGCCGTTTTTGCAAATCTGTTCGCCCCCGATAAATGCGATCGCGTTTTTTGCGACCTGTATTAACGCGGCTAGAGTCTTGCTTGGCGTCAAACATCAACACCTCACCGCTTTCGTTTATTGCAATAACGTCGACCGGCCCTTGCGCCGCTGGTGGGCGAAAAACCCAGTAACCAAGTCTAAGCAAATGCTCGCATAAAATCGTTTCGCAGATTTGCCCATTTTGCTGACGGTAATCAGGCAATCGACTCTAGCCGTATTGCGTGACGTTCTGTCCGGTTTGGTGTTTGTTGATATAAGCGGGAATTGCGTAGCTCTCGAGCGGCACCATACCAATCGCCAAGCAAAATACATTGCCGATGCTTTTGAAATTTTGTGTAGCGAGGCATCCCAAGCTGAAACATTAGACTCGCGCAGGTTACTTTTGCCTCGATAGGTAACTCGTCAAAGTCAGGAAATAAGTAATGCACGTCGCGTAAAACCGACTCTATATCGGCCTCAAATAGTTCTGTAACGCGTTTGTCATCGATCGGGGTCCCTACAGGCATTCCAAACTCTCGGTCGCTCTCGACAATAAGATGCCCAATACCGCACGTCTTATTCCCGAGGTGATCGTCGTAAATTTCTAATAGCTTGCCCTCGTCGACCTCGAGGGTAAGGCGGAGCTCGTCGTCGAAACTCACTTCGTTAACCCCTTCGTCTTTTCTAGTGTTCGAAGCGAACCGATGCCAAGTAAGGAACCAAGTACGAATAGAAGGCTATCCATATCGAAGCTTGGGACCGGTAGGTGAAAACCCCATAAGGCCCCTGCCCACTCGACGACCGGCGCGACGATAAAATGAAATGCTAAGGCGGCGGCGCATACCCATCCGACGCACGGACGCCACCCGGCGACGAATACCGATCGGTGCGCGGCTTCGACCTTATTTATTTCGAGTTGCCCTAGCTGACCTTTAACGGCGGCTTGGGCAAGCGTACGCTCGAGGTCGCTTTTAGCTTTTTCGTTACCGGCTTTATCGGGAACGACGCGATCGAGGACCTCGCCGACGATCGGTAATAGCGAAGAAACGAGAGGTATCATGGGTGCTTTCCATTGTGGATATGACGAAGGCCCGAAACTTCAGATTCGATGACGGAAAGACGCGCTTGGACATCAGCCATGACCATCGCCCGGTTTTCGCGCTCTTTTGGCGAAAGCATCTCTCCGTATGTGTTTAACGATTGAGCGTGATTACTCAGTTGGACCTCTTGTCTATCGGTAGATTTATCAAGACCCCGGATGCGGTCCTCTATGTCATTAATAATTTTATTGAGATTTCTGACTTCCCACCGAATAACACCAAAGGCAGCGGCCAAGGTACAAAGGGTCGTGCCAAGACTTATCAAAAGTCGCGGATCAAACTCCACGACCTGTAAACCTTTTTACGGTCTCAGATTCCCAAATTCTTAGACCTAACCAAACAATTGTAAAACCGGCTGCAATGTCAGGAAGCACAGAAAGCACCGCGCCCCCGGCTGCACCAACTGCAGACAAATCCAAAATTAACTTTGTTTCGTCTGTCATGTGGAAATACCTTTTTGAGGTTTTTTGACGCCAATCAACGCGGGAGATGTGCAAAATCCGGCGGCTGACTTTATAAAAATCGTCCAAGTTTTTTCACTGATAAAAAAAAACATCTCTATGCCAAGAAGGTTTGTACCTTCGTAAACCAACTTTTCGTCGTGTTCTGCCGCTTTTGATTCCGCTGTTTCAAAATCGGAAAAGCAATACATTGTTTCTTGAGCTTGTGACGGACGCATAAAAAAAACCGCGACAAACGCGGTTAAAATAGCGAGGCAAAAAAGTTTTGCTGTCATTCGATTTCCGGCCAATCGTAAAGCACGCCTGACTTTGTAACATTGCCGTCGTCTTCGCTCGTGTAAGTTACAAACAACTTAGCTATTGCGTCAGTATCGGCAGCGTCCGCAATCGCCTCTTCCATTTCTGTCGCCTTTGCGCGAATAGCCAACCGCCACGCCGCTATGTCGTCAGGTATTGTTGCGCCAGTGTCGGCGTTTCGGATTACAGCCCAATCGGTTTGAGATAGCAGTGCGCCTTGCTGTAATTTTACTTCAGCAATTAAATTTGATTTAACGCCCGCAATAACGACCTGATTGCCTTTGTCGTCGAGCACAGGGGCGTCGTTTTTGTCAACCGCGTTTATATCGTCGAGCAATTTTGCAACGGCGTTTACTGAACCGTCGTCGTTATAGCTCCACGTATAAAGTCGGCGATCTGGCGGCGCTTCCTGAACGATCTCGGTTATGCCGTGCTCGGCTTTTTCGTCAGCGGTCCAGATTTGCCAGTTAGCGGGATGCTGCGTGCCGTCGGCAGCAACCCACGCTTTACCCGGTCTGATGGTTTTACCGTCGACTTTAAATATTGTAGCCATTGCTCCTCCTAGCGCATAAAAAAAGCCGCGATAAACGCGACTGAAAGGGTAAGGTATAAAATTCTACTCATCTGGCAGTTGCTGTTTTAAACGGCGTCTCAGCAAATGCCATATATATTATAGTAGCACCGGATTCATTTACTGCGTGGTCTGTTGTTCTTGCTTTAAATCCATTACTTAACAAATCAATTTGATATCCTGTTGTTTCTGCAGTGGTAAGATTTGCAAATACAGTAGCATTAGCTACATTAAACGGTGATCTTACATTATCAGCAATAGGCCATGAATCTCCGGCGTTTGTTGCATTTTTTGTAAGAACGAAAGCAGGGGAAAATCCACAATCTACAAAAGGACCGTCTGCACTTCCATTTCCAGTGTAGCTTGAAAATTTTGAGTAGCCTTCCACCTCTGCAAAACAGTAAGCAACGAACTGACCACTGCTGACATTGACTGCCGAAGCGGTGCCTATTGAAAAAACTGATGACGTTGGACTTGTATCTTGCCAGCGTGTTGACGATGTCTGCGCTGCATCGCTTTTATTTAAAGATAAAGTTTTTGTTGGACCTATTGCACTAAAAAAACCTTCCCAGTTTGTAACGCTTCCTGAAGTCCGCTCTTTGACCAAAATAACATCAGGGGCAACACCAAGCCCGTGACCGACAGTAGCGTTCGATCCTGTACCTGTGTAGGTGCATATAGAAAATCCTGCCGTTGTATTTACAGATGTAGACGTTGTGTTGATTGTACCATCTGTGTTGCTGCTGCCGCTGCCGTTGGCTTTCCACTGCCATGCGACATAATTTTCAGATGAAGTATTTACTTTGTCATCATCACCCAATGCGAAACCGTCCGACTCGAAAGCCGTCAGCGTGTCAGCGTCGGTGCTTTCTGCCGACGTAGCGTCAGACGATATAATTTTCGTTGCGCCACGAACAGCATCCGTAAGGACATGACTGTCTGCTGCGCTGCGGTTTTTGATCCAGACCCAATCAGGTTGAAAAGTTGACAAATTACCAGATTGACTAATTGATTGCGTTGATCCGTTGCCCGTGTACAGAGTGCTTTGAAAATATTGGGATGGATCTGCAATTGCTGGGTCTGATAGGTTTGAGACATTCAGCGCTTTTGCACCTGTTGGTGGTGTGTATGTAAAACCTGTTTGACCAAAATTAGCAGTAATTTGTCCTCCTCCTTGCGATGAAAATGCAAACAGAAAGTTACCTGATAGTCCAGTGAATGCCACACCTTGGGATACGTTGTTATGATAAAAAGTTAAGCTTCCACCATTCAATTGAACGCCAATAACGTGACCGGCACTGCCAGCGCTTCCGTAGCTTGTTGCTGTGCCATTATTTACTTTGCTGGGAGCGGGTGACCCAGACCAATTTGTTCTATAGGAGAAACCATTTTCTTCATTGCCAAGCCTGCTTTCACTTGTTTGAGACAAGCCGGGATCGTCATCTGCAATAATGCCTACCTCCCAAACATGTGAACCCGACCCTGTGGCATCTATTGTAAATTCAGCATAAAAATTTTCAGTTGCTGGAAAACTAATCGTTGATCGCTCTATACCTGATCCGTTGCCGCTTCGAAGCGCCGTAAGATTACCATTAGATAGCGTTGCAGGATTTACAGTTGCTGATATCGCGTTGAATGTTGCAGTATTATTTGTCGGGCTATCGGTAACCTGATCCGCCGCAGTTAAGCCACTGCTGGTGAAATCATTGTTATTGCCTGAGAAGTCTTCCCCTAGATCACTAGCTGTTGCGCCTGTGATGTAGAAGCCGTTGGTTCCGTAAGCACCGCTGTACTTCTTCGGAATCCACACACCATCGTCTTTCGTTTCTCCGAAGCCGCTCGGTGCCAAACTTGACCCATCAACGTGATTTATTTCAGCAAGGTAGCCGTCAAGATACTGACCTGCGCCGACCAGTTTTCCAATATCGTGTTCGCCGGTATTGTTAAATGAAGTTTCAAAATTAAGTGTGGGATTGCTATCAGTTCCAAAGTCAGTGATCTCTGATCCATTGAGATAGAGACGAAGCCTGTCACCAGCAGTTGAATTAGTTGTATCAACTCGCAGCACTATGTGCATCCAAGCACCGGGATCACGGAATAGCTGAGTAGTAACGATGCGATAGTTTGATCCGCTGGTGTTAAAACCAAGCGTCTCCGCACTTAAAAACATGAGCCAATCATCAGCACCGGCTGAAAATATGGGCTGGTTTGCGCCGGTTAGATTTGCTCTTTTTACCCAACAGCTAAATGTAAACGTGCGGCGATCACCTGCGCTGCTGGGGGTACGATTAAGATAAGCAGAATCATCGTCATTAAACCTTATACTTTGATCAATTATATGAACGCCGCCCTGCCCTGACGCGCCAGCAAGTATGTTTGACCCGATAACCATTACGAATAATTTGCCGTAAAGACGCAGTGAATGCTCGAGGTTGTTCGCACGACGTAATCTATTCGGTCGACCGCAGATGCTGTCGTCGTAAGCGTCGGCGCTGTGCCGCCAACAAAATCATATTGCGATCCATACGAAAGCGTTCGCGACCCGCTACCGTCTTGCACAATAAAGATCGACCCGCTTTGCCCCGCCGTCAGGTTGCTAGGATTTGCCAGCGCTCGGTTTCCGGAGAGCGTTACGACAAAGTTATTACTCGCCGCCATATCTAACGCAATTGACGAGCCGTCTGTAAGCGTTGTGATCTCGCCGCGTTGACCAGCGGTAAAGGTCTGGGCTGCGCTCGTAAGCGCGTTATTTGCGATCGTGATGCTAGCAGTGTCTGCCGATTGATCGAGCGTAAACAGCGTTATAAATGCGTCGTTGTCCTCGTTACGTATTTTTAAAATGTTATTTGCCGAGTCGTACCAAAGCATATTTGAATACGTCGTCGACGGGGCAGTTGCGCCAGAGTTAACAGAAACAATTGCCGACAAAGCGCTGTTTAAATCACTGCGAAAATCTGGGAAACCTTGGTTTGCGATAACATAATCATGCTGCGCCATTTAAAAGCCTTTCGCTAAATAGTCGAACGTGCGGCTGATGCCTGTGCCGCTGGAGTTAAAAAACTGTATTGAGAAGCCTGTCGCCGACTTTGACGTAATCGAATAAAAGTCACCGGTCGCAAGCCCCTGTGCTGAGATGCCTATTGCGGGCGTTGTCTTGAACGTCGTGCCAAACGTCACCGCCTGCCCGCTCGCAGCGGCCACAATGTCTGCGTCGCTTTCTATTCGATCCGGTAGATCGATTTCGGCAGTTAGGGCGGAGATAACCGGCGTCACCTTGTTGTCGAGCGAATTAAGCGTTGCGCGAAACTTGAAAGCCCGAGCGGTAAACTCTCCGGCGTTAAACGACGAGAAATCTGTATATGTCGCCGATCCAGACGGGTCGTCTGTGGTCGTTGCGACCTCAAACGCGACGCTCGAGTTACTTGGGGCGTCGCCGTCAAACGCGCCAGACGTTGCATCGAAATTGCCGCTAAGACCATCGAACAGCGTATGACGATCGGACACTGACATAGTTGGACTAATTTTAACCTGCGCCGTATAAGTTGCGCCTAGATCAATATGCGTTGCAAAATCATATGTGCCGGTACTCGCAACCGACGATGTTGCATTTGATCCGTCAAAAAAACCGGTCGCACTGTCAAAGTTGCCCGACGCGGCATCGATGAGTGCTGTGCCGGATAGCTGCAACGCACTATCTAAAAGCACGACGTTAGACTTCGCGCCCTCAAAATCTGGATGCTGTGCGCTTGATGCGACCGCGTTAAGATTTCCGATCGCAACAATGTTTGTTGATACGACTGTTGCAATCGCGCTTTCTTTGCCGATTTTGTCGCGGGCTTTAATTAGGTACGAGCCGACGCGAGCGGGGACCGTAACGCTTGTCGCCGGTCGCGCTACCTTTTCGACAAGCGGCACGCTGTTCGGCCAATCCGCCCCGCTTGTCGCGGTACTAAATCGAATAATGTAATACTCAAGATCGAGGTCGCTCACCGCGTTCCATGTTAAGTGCGCTTCCGAGCCGACGATATTTACCGCAAAGCCGGTAACGTTCGACGGCGGCGCGAGCTCGCCAACTACGTCATGTGTTGCGGTCGCGTTGTCAGAGCTAACGCCTGCCGCGTTGATTGCTCGAGCTCGTACTGTGTAGTTTTCGCCGCTAATAACGTTTGGCACTTCGTAATTTAAATCGGTGCCGCGTCCAACGAGCCTAAAGTTAGCTTCCGACGTCTTTTTAAACTCAACCTCAAACTGATCAAGCGCAAAGTCAGTCGTCGAGGCCGTAAGTGCAATATTTAGCCTTACGTTAAACTGGCCGTCTGCATAACTTACGAGCTCGTCGCTTAATGCGATCGACGGCGCTGTGACTGTAAAAGCATCCGGTAACGTCGTATTCGGTGCCGGGTCGATAGTCGTTTCTTGGCCCGCATTAAAATCAAATACCGCTGAGGCGTATTCTTGCGCTGTAATTGTAACGCCGCCCTCGACTTCAAATTCCATTTCGAGGACTCGAAATTCCTTATTAGAAAAACCAAAACGACTGTTTGTTAAACGTATAACGTCGCCAACGCTGACATTAAGCGCGGCATAGTTACAGGTCATTTGCACGACAATCGATTGCCGTGACTTCTCGAGTATAATTTTTGCTAGCCGCTGCGCCCGAGTAACGTCAATCGTAAACGGCAGCACGATGTCGCGTGTAATCGTCTCGCCGTCCGCTGTTATGTAACCGGAGTTAGTTACAAGCGGGAAATCGGTTTCTTGGTAAAACTGATACGGTGACGTAAACGTGCCGCGCACCTGATTAAATAGCTCCCGCCTAGAAAACTTTGGCCGCACCTGTATTGGCCCTGCAAGAATGTCGTCGTCAAAGCTCGCACTGTGCGATACCGCCGCGCCAGCGAAGACATGGTACTTACCAGCCTGATAAACCGTGTCGCCCGCCATCGACGACATAATCTCTTCCATTGCCTCTACGGGTTTGCGATCAAGCTTTATTGCGCCGTCTGTGGTGTAACGTAGCTGCGCGTTTTTGGTAATCGTATGCGTACCCGAGCCCGTCGATGTAATGTCGATCGCAGTACCGGCGATTGCGTTGGCAAGCGTTGTTGCAAGCTTTGCGGTCGCACCTGTCGGGGTTGTCGGAATGTAGAAGTAATTTGTCGAAGCCGATAAACCGCTCGGCAGTGACCCTGTGGTCGAAACCTGAACACGATCTCCAAGCTCAAACTCTTTTGATGCCGTCGCCCGTGTAATTATGTCTGTTGTTGCAGCGGTAAAAGTGTCGGCAACGGACGTGATCGTAACGTATTCATCGCAGATATTTGCAGCGGTGGTAATCGACGTTGCATCAACTTCCGCACTGGTCGCGCCAACGCCATCCGATGACATCAAATAGTCTCTGGCAATAAGCGCCGGGTTGCGCGTCCAACGCGTTTGACTATCCCGCGTATCAAAAACCTTTTTGCCTCGCACGACGGCTTTGATGTTTGGTAATCCGCTTGGGAATATTTTGACGTCAAATTCCAGCCGCACGTAGATATAGGCAACGCCGCGCAGTCGGTGGTTTGTCGTCCACGCGCTTACCTCGCTAACAAGATCGCTGTCAGCGCTTTGGTCCGATGCGCCTAAGTGCTTTTTAATCCTGACTTTGCCGCTATAGCGCCCTGACGTTACATTGCCAGAGCCGTCAAGCATTGCCTCGGTCACTTCCTGATCGCTTATAAATACGGATTTTATTGCCTCGCATTCATGCCCTGCGAGCGGAATAACCAAATGCAGAAACTTATTATTGGTGCCTGTCGATGCGGCAAATACAATAGGTCCGGAGCTAACCATCTCGCCATAAATAAGCCGACGGGGCGCAACGCTTGATCTGATTAACTGGTTTCGGTCCCGCGTCTCGGCGGTAAAGTCAAAATCGGGTTGCTTAGGTGTCGGCGCTAGCAGTGAGCTTGCGACAGACAAGCCAAAAACTGCAACCGCTGCAACCGGACCACCGGTAAAAAAAGCAACGGCTGTAGGTATTGCCGCTCTTACAGCCGATTTAACAAAACGCTTTAAGCTAAAACCCATTGCCTAGACCCCTAAACCCGCCCCCAAATAAGCTCCTTCTCAACCATTTGAGGCACAAACTCGAAACCCTTATCGTTGCTAAAAGCGACTTGCTGGTCGGCGTTGTTGTATCGACGAATCCGTGGCCTTTCCCAATCGACTAATCGGCTCTCAACTGTCATAGAAAGCGTCGCAGTTTCTCCGGCCTCGATATTGATCTGATTAATACGGCCTTTAAAAATCTCTACCGGATCAGCAATGAGCGCGTAGCTGTCATTTAGAAAACCTTGGAACAACGTTACGAACCGGTTCTGATAATTTTCGTCGAGCGATATTGATAAAAGCGCGGTCGGTATGCCGGATATTGAAAGCGTTACCGTATATGTCTGTAAATCGACGCCTTCCTCGACAACGCTAAACCCGGCAAAGTTGCCTATGCCGTCGTAAGTCTGACTGTCGTAAATGATTGCGCGATCGGCACCTGAGTAATAAACGGTGCCACTGTCAAACTCCATTTTAACCAGAGTTACAGGCCGCACGACATCGGCAGCAACAGCCGTTTGAACGTTAGATGTAAGCGACCGGGTCATATGACCTCTACAGCGCTAAAACTAATCCCGATCGTTTGCGCTAGCGTTTCGTCCCAAGTTACTGCGTCAGATGTCAGGCGCATTACGCAGGCAGGGCTTGCCGTAATAATTGCCGCGTCGTCGGCGGGACTTATGCGAATAGACGGCTCGATCGTAAAAGTCGCATTGCCCGACCCGTCAGAATTTGCGTCGGCGACGACCATATGCAGCGATCGAGCGCTTGAAGTCGCGTAGGCAAGGTAATCGCCTGCTTTCATAACGCCGGTAACGCTTGCAGACCATCCGTCAGTAACAAGTGTATTTCCGGTTTGCGACGCGCCGTTAACCAGCGGCGTTCCGCCAAGCGCACCTTGCGCGGTTTTACGCGCTGGATCGTAGCCGTAGAAACTATTTGCTTGCCCGCGTAGCTTAGTCAAAAACGAAAGCCATACACCGGACTCAGACGGCGTCAGGGGCGGCACGGTATATGTTGCGTACCATCTTGCCCCTGTAAGCTCTACGACTTGCGTAGCGCCGCTTAAAGGGCTTTGAAACACCTGTGTGTTTGATTGCAGACCAAAGCTTGCGCTAGATACCGTCGGCGTTGTTGGCAAATCGTACGTAGTCATCGACGCCCCGATATTTTTGCGTAATTACCGCCTCGATCGATTGCCTGAAAAACGCTTGAGAAAGTTTCGGCTTTTATGCGTTGCGCCTCGTCGCGCAATAGCTGCACGGTTGCCGGATTTGCGCCGCTGAAATCAAAGCTTTGATTTACAGTTACGTTGCCGCCTAAGCTTTCATTAGGGAACACGGTCGCGCCGCGTCGACCGGGAACAATAAGCTCAGGCCCCCGCTCGCCGACAATTGCGGGACGGCCTCCCGCCGCATATCCGCCGTCCGCAAAACCTAGCGCCGGAGCGCCAGCAAACCCGCTTGCAAACGTACTGCCGCCGCCAAAAAACCCGCCAAGGCTACTACCTAAAAACGAGCTCAAAGGACCGATTACGCTTTGCTTTATTTGCATCCGTAACAAGTCGGAAATAATCGAGCTTGCCATTTCCCTAAACGCGTCTTTCGCGCTTTTTGTGCCGTCGATAATTCCTAAAATAGAGTTTTCGAGGTTATCCATCGCCCGGACGCCGATGTTTTGCATTTGCCCGAATGTATCCTGTGCCTGACCGGCAAGCTCCTCGAGCGGCGTTTTTGGAAGTGTAAACGATGCCGAAAGCTTTTGCATATCGGCGTCGACGTTTGTCGTCATGTTTTTAGATATCTTTGCCGCTTCCTCGAGCTCAAACTCAAAGTCGTTTGTGAACGCCGACACGTCGTCCATAAACTCTTCCATTTTAAAAACACCAAGCTCTTTTTCTGTTGGCACATTTGCCGCTGCCTGACGGGGTGCTTGAGTTTGCTGCATCGCCGGGTTTGTGATCTGCGGCAACGCAATCGGCTTTTCAAGCTTTTCTATCTCCGCCCTTAACTTCGCTGCTTTTTGCTGCGTATTCGCAAGAGTATTAATAAACGCTGTATCATTCATGCCGCGACGACCACCGGCGTTTAACACCTTGTCGATGTCGGCAATTCTTTTCTCTAACTTTTCAAGCTGTTTTGTTTTCTTCTCGATCTCGCTGCGTTCGATGACGCCAAAAAACTTAGCTGCGTTTATTGCGCCTTCTATAAAGTTTTGCGCGATCTTAGATACGTCGCTCGCAAGCGTAGAGAAATCAACCTCTTGCATAATCCGCAAGACGGCTTGCATAAACTGTACCTGAATAACCTTAGACGCGAGCGTAAACTGGTCTTTTATTTTTTCAGCGTTACGCAAAAGGTTCTCGTCGATAATAAGCCCAAGCTTGCGGGCTTGCTCGATACCGGCGTCAATCTCTTTTAGCGAAAGCTTTGAAATTGCGATTCCAGCCGTCCGGCCAAAGGCTGCTGCCGATAACGCTGCCTTATCTTGCGCGTTTGTCATTGTGTCGAGCCGACCAATTATAAGACGGAACGCTTGTTCGTTACTGGTCGTGTTTTGCAACAGGGTCTTAAACTGAGGGTCGGATTTATTAAGGAACGTGTTCATTGTTCCGGTGTTTTGTCTAAGCTCGCCCATACGCTTGGACAAAGCACCAAGGCCGCTATCAAGTTGCCCCTGACTGATACCTGCCAGATCAGTCGCGACCCGCAACTCTTGGAGAGCGTTGGTGCTAACCCCGACCATGTCGGCGGTCTTTGCGATTTCGTCGGCAAAGTTTACGGCCTTTTTTGCCGCTGCAATAAACGCGGCACCGATCGCACCGACAGCAACACCGATTGCCAACGCGCCTTTTTTAAGCGACTTCATTGCCCGGTTGACGCTGGCAAATGCCTTTTTCGTCTTATCCTCGGCAACAATGTCTGTGCGAATTTGGTTACGAGCCATCAGGTTTATCCGTAATTCGGAAATAGGCGACCCACCCGCAATATTCCTCGAATGTCATCGCTTCTATTTCGCTTAAGGTTTTATGGAGCCGATCCGCGAGCGAATACGCAGACATCGTTAGCGGATCGGCCCTTAGTTTTTTTCAATCTCGTCGAGATCGTCCGAGTGATCCATCATTTCGCCAGCTATCCGCGACACGACGCTAAAGTGCCCTATGCGTAACAGCGGCTGTTTGTCTTCAAGCGTAAACATTCGCTTGCCGCCCTCATCTTCCGCTTTTGCGATAATGACATCGACCAAGACACTGATGTCGTCGCCATTAATGCCTTTATACCAACGTCGGAGCTCTCCAAGCGTTATAGGCTTTGAGTATATAACGGTCGGTGCACCTAACTCGTCCGGCCATTCCTCAACCTCGATCATTTTACGACCGAGGTTTTCGCTATGCGCTTTTACGCGCTCAATAATGGGAGAAGCCATTAGACCGTTGAAGTCGTTAAGCCGCCGGAGCCGGTGATCGTAATCGTCGCCTCGACCATACCGTCAAATGCTGCGCTCTTTTCGACCGACGCAACAATGCCGGTGCCTTGGTAAAACGTATCGCCGGAGCTTGCGCCTTCCGGGAAAAATTCAACCGTTGCCGACGCGCCGGGTGTAAGCGCTGTTTGCGCGGTGTCGGTTTCGTCGAAATATACTTCGACGCTGCCGTTCCACGATTTCATGCCGACAGCAAATGAGCGGAAGCTATCCCCCATAGCCGACTTTTCAATTAAATCGGCTTCCTCGGTAAATGCATAAGAGCGGAGCTCGCCAATCGCATTGGACCCGACCTTTACAGTACCTTCTGAACCTGTGTGCACAGCCATTTAATTAACCTCCTTTTTAGGTTTGGCAGATTTCATTTCTGTTTTTAGTTTCCAGCCTTTGGCAATCATTGCCTTTGCTGAATGCTCAAATACTTCGACCTTGGTTCCGCCGTCCGGCGAAACGACCTCGACACGTTTGTCCATAGCGGACCCCCTAAGTTGCAGTTGTGGCGTTATTGATCGCCGTTCGGTAGACGACCGCGAAAGTCATCTTTGCCATCCCGATCGGCTTGTCGCCGTCGTCGGAATATTCAATGTCGGTTGAGATTAGCTTTGTGTCTTTTGCGTTTGCGCCTCGCGTTACGTCGGTTGCAAGCGCGGCCTCGACCTCGGCGCATATTGTATCGAGAGTATTGTCGTAGTTAGCGGTCGCTCGAACGTAGGCATCGACAATAATGTCGACCGTTCGCTCGAGGCTACGGGTCGATATAAGCGTGTCGACCTCGCTGACTTCCGCGTTTGCGTAAACACAAAGCCCCGGCAAGTCGCCATGCTCAAGCGGGTAAACCCGGGTGCGAAAAACATTGCTGCCGGTCGTTGATAGCCCGGTTACGGCAGTAACGACGTTATCGCGTATTGATTGGCGGACGTGCGGCATTTTACGCCTCGAGCTCGAGGGTTGTTATGCCCGTGCCGTCGTCTTCTACATTTCGGACAGTGTATGTTACCGAGTTAACCACGATTGCATCGCCGTTAGTCGCGCTCGACACGTCGCTAGTGCGGCAGATAAAGCGCGGGTCGTTACTTCCAACACCCACACCGTCGCCGATAGCGGCCAAAGCGTAATCTTTATCGAAAATACCGTTAATCGTTGAAGCACTGCCGCCACTAGGCGTGTAAGTCGCTGCGCTTCCGAAGTCATTGCTTGAAAAAAAGATTGCACGCTCGGTATCTCCCTCGACTGCCATCGTTATTTTTTACGACCGCGCTTTTTGAGCGGCGCAGCGCTTTCAGTTGTCAAACCGACCGATCGATCTTTGGCTTTTATTTGTTTGTCGCTAGGCGTTGCTTTGCCTATGTTAATTAGCGCAATTGCCTCATTATCATCTAGGTCGACGACGTCACCGGCTGGCACATGCACACCCTTAACGCCGCAATCACGTAAAATTTCTACTTTCATAGGACCCCCAAAAAAGTGAGGGAGAGGCCGAAGCCCCTCCCCTAGTCTTAGGTCGTAAGGTCAAGAACAGCCGCGAACGACTGAGCATGACGAACGGCGACGTCCATATCCTGATGAACGATAATCCGCACCGCACCTTTTGAACCGTTAGTGTACGGATCGACGAGCACATCAGCGGCAGAGAAAAAGCCGATCATCAATTGCGCGAAATCGCCAAAAATCATTGCCGAGCAAGTGCCGGACGTTGATCCTTTGGTTAAATCGCTGGGAACGTGTGTTGTGACACTCAGCGGGTACCCATAAAGAGAGTCCCATGGCGCATCTAGAAGCATGACGCTATCGGTCGACGACACTTTTGCCGTCTGCGCCATTTTCGACTTAACTTTTGGATTGGTCAAAAATGCAAGGTTGTCGGTGATAACAGCGTTATCAACCTCGACCTCTTTGACCAAATCGACGACAGACGCCCAAGTCGGCGCACCACCGTTTGTGCCAATCGCAACAGATCCGATACCGCTGGTTTTTGTAATGCCGGTCGGCTCGTTTGAGCCATCGCCCTCAATGGCAACATCCTCAATTTTTGCCGCAACTGCATTTAGCAGATCGTCACGTACGAGCGCTTCGACGCTTGGGTCAGACTGGATCATTAGCTTTCGCGAAATATCCGTCATAACGCCAAGGGTTTTCGGAGCCATCGTAACCTGTGCGAAAGTCTGGTTTTGCTCGGAAACAGCGTTGTTTTCCGCAACAAACCCCGCCGCTGCAACGCCTGACATTTTTGGAATTGCAACGTCACCTTGCAGACCGGTAAGGGTACGCGCACCGAGCCCAGCAACTACAAGACGAGCCCGCAGCGCTTCGATGTACTCGTTACCCAAATGATCCGTCGGCTTTAAAAATCCACCGTCGGCATTTGTACCGGCGATAAGATCACGTTGCCCCCATGCAGAGGTCGGAACGTAGAAGCCTTTTGCGGCGCGACCGGACATACGCCCGATTTCGTCACTTACTTCCCGCTCAAAACCAGCGTCGCGCCAATCGTTGTTAGCAGCGGCGTTTATTGCCCGCATGAGCGAGTAATTGCGCTGTTCTTTTGGCGCAATGTCCGGCTCGGCAACGTCTAGGGGTTTTGCGTCTCCAATAACGTCTAACAGAACGCCTCGGAATTGCTCGATCGACAGACCTTTACCAATAGCATCCTCGGCAAGGTCGCGTTTATTGTGCTTCGCACCCAAAGCTAAAATTTCGGATACGTTTTTTGAGTAAGCGGCGCGTTCGGCCTGAGCGGCTTCAGCACGCACTTGCTCAACATTAATTTCCTGTTCCATTGGTTTTTTCTCCTTGGGAATAGGGGTTGAGGTATCAGCCGATCGACCAACGCCAACAGATACATCTGCCGGGATCGATACAATCGACGTTTCTAGTGGCGTCCATCGCACAGCGCGGTACTCGACCGTCCCGTCGTCCCGCTCATCTTTGGACATTTTGTCGATGCGATATCCGACCGAGATGTTTGCTCGGATTCCATCAACGACGTCTCGAAAGACCTCGTCGGCAAGTGCGCCTTTTCCAAAGCGCACGTCCGCCCGCAACACGCGGTCAGACCCGATTTCTGTACTTTCGATAACTCCGATTTGCTGCCTTGGATCGTGGTCAAGTAGCAGCGGCGCACGACCTGAGCCAAGAAACGCAAGATCGATTGCGTCGGCGTCGTGCACTAAAACCTCGTTTCCAAACGATCGCTCGACCGGCGTCTCGCTACTAACAGCAATACGCACAGTGCGGTCGTCCTCGTCGTAATCATCGCCTTTAAGATCGGTATAGCGGTGATGTACGTCGATTGGATTAAAGCGCTCGTCTTCGACCTCTGGCGCTTCATCCATAGCTTTTTTAAATGAGATAACGATTTCCTCGTCTGTCTCGGTTACGGCGGCTATGTGCCGTTCAGCATCTAGTGTTTCCATTTGCTTCACCAAATTGTTAGCCCATGTTTGACCGGGGTCACCGCCCCATAGCGCCCAAGCAATGCGCCCGTTCGACGGATACCCGTCCTCGCCGGGGCGAAACCCGTCGGCTTGCTTGTCGACCTCATGGCGAGCGAAGAAAGAACGCATTCGCTTTACCGTTCGGATCGATAGTTCTTTTCGGTTTTTGATATCCCGCGCTCGAGCAATACCGATTGGCGTACCGCCGCGCCCAAACTCCTCACGCCAATCGAGAGCCCGTGTCGCTTCCTCTACCATGCCGTTAGTCGGCGTAGTGTTTAGGTCTTTGGCTTTATAGGTAGCCATTTATTCGACAATCGGCTCTGCCGGTCCTTTTTGACCAAACGGTTGGAACGCGAGGCTTATGCCGTATTGCTCGGCAAGTGCTTTTTCCCGCTGCACGCTTTCAAATACGTCCTCGATGTCTGAGCCGTAGTGATTGGCGACGTCTTGCATTGATAAAAGCCCGTTAGATAAGCCGGTGACTTGCGCGTTTATTTCTTTTTGCGGATCGATCCAGCTAAACCCACGCGGGCGGTAAATAACGCTATCCTGAAACTTTTCGTATTTTGTCATCGGCAAGTTAACAGATCCGCTGGTCATTGCCGCCGCTAACCATGCCTCAAAAACCGGCATAACAAAGTGATCGATCATCAATTGTTGCAGCGTGCGGTAATGGTCGCGCTCGTCTAACGCACCTTGGCGGATCGACGAATAATTTACGCTCTCTAAATCAGACGCGAGCGCTGCGTAACTAACACCAAGGCTCGACGAAATGCCGCGCAATACGGCTTTATGAAAATCACTAAATGCCGTGACAGGATGTTGCGGATCAAAACTTTGCACTGTCATGCCCGCCGGTAGCTGTTCAAAACTACCGGGCTCGGCGTTCATTATTGGCGCATGGGTATCCTCGAGGTCTTCGCCTGTGTATCCGTCGCCGTCAGGGCTTGTAATAAAGCCCATTTTCGCAGCGCTTACCCGTGCCGCGACAAGCTCGGCCTCACGATAACCGTGCAGCATTTTAAGCGCGTTGATTGCCGCTGCCATTGGCGGTGCGCCGCGTGTCTGGTGCGGGCGATCAGGCTGAAATATGTGAAGTATCTCAGAAGCCGGAACGCGGATATGCTGCCGAGCGTAACCGTTTGCAAATTCGTAGTCGCCGGGGTGCGCTTGCAACAAATGGTATGCAACGGCGCGACCAAACCCGTTTATTTCAACGCCCATTCGAACAGCGTTTCCGTTTTCGAGCTTTTTATTTAGCTCTTCATCAAGCAAGTCGGCTTCTAAAAACTGTATCGCAAAGCGATCAGGATTATTTGCGCCGTTTATTTTGCGAACGAGAACCTCGCCGTCGCGGGCGAGCGTTTCGATAACTAATCGCTGCGCGTCCGAAAAACTGAGCCGACCGTCGATCGTACAAACGCCACGCTTGCCCCAAGCTTTCCAAGCGCGTTCGATAAGCAGATTACCGGGGCCGTCAAGCGAGCCGTCGGCGTTTCGCGCTTTGCATTGGACACTGACGCCGTGCGGGCCGACGACGTTTGTTCTAAGTAACTGTAGATAACGCCTAACATATTCGTCGTTTCTCGCGAGCTCTCTGCATCTGTTGCGTAATATTCTAAGCGCGGGTTTAAGCTCGGCGTCGCTTGAGCGCGTCATGGTTGCAAAGTCGGCAAACAGGCGACCGTTATTTATGCCTGCATAGCCGCGTTTTTTTGGTGGTTTTTTGCGACGGAATCGATCGAATAAAGCCATCTAAAACCTCGCAAGTACATTTGCGCCGGACGCAATGCCGTTTTTGCTGCGCTCGCGTCGCACTTCACGCAAATATTCTGCTTTGTAGCGATCGCGCCATTCCATAAGCTCGGCAATTGTCAGCTTTGTTAACGATCGCCCGTTTATCGAGTAGCTAGAGACGTCGCCGTCCGCCCTGCCCTCGAGCACGCTCTCTATTTTTTCGACCATGATCCGCGCATGCGATCTAGGATCGGTTGTCGCGGCGTCTCTGTTAGGCACAACTTCCCATGTGCCGCTATCAAGCGTTAGGCGCTGCGAGTCTGAATTACGGGTTATGTACATTTGCCAGCGATAGGTGCCAGCGGCGTAATTAGCGGTCGTCGCGCTTGCGACCTCTATTAAATAATCGTCGCCGGACGCGCTTGCTGTTATCTCGATTTCGGTCGAGCCGGTTCCCTCGAGGCGAGCGGAATACTTTAGGGTATGCGCGCTGTTTGCGTAGTCGGCGTTTAAATCAGTGCGTTTAAATATAAGTCGATCGCCCGCAATGATGGTTTCGGGCTCTGTCGTTGCCGCGTTCGTTGTATCGAATAGATTTGCCATTATCCTCGCCACGAATTGACAAAGCCCTGCGAGCGCTGAAAGCGACGGGCTTGGTGCGGTTGCTTTATTTGTTTTGTTTCTGGCGCTGGCGCGGCTTGCTGTTTTTCAAACCTTGCGGCCAGCCTGTTTAAGTTTGTGTTTAAAAGCGCGTAGGCAGCGACTGCATAAACGCGAACGTCGAGCGCTTCGTTACGAGCTCGGGTTTTTATCCAAGCGCGTTTAGCCCGTCCGGCGCTGTATTTTGTTACAATTTTTTCTGCCGTTAGCTGACGAAAATATTCGTCGTCCCTTGTTTCTGGAAAATGACAAAAACCTGCACCGGGTTCCTCGATTTTTAGTCGACCGTAAATAAGCTCCTTAGCTGTATCGACGCCGATCGGAAACAAACGGATTTTGCCGATGTTATTTTTTGACGGACGACCGACAAGCGCTTTGCCCTCGCCGCCCATACCCTTAATCGCAAAGACGCGTCGCGCTTCTCGAGGTCGCACAAAGTTGTAAACCGCCGAGGTGTAATGTCCCCCGCTATCGATGCACGTTGCCCGAATAGGCAAGTCGACGCCTCTCGGATGTGCAAACGTCTGCCTTAGATAGTCATCGAGCTCGTTCCAAACAGCCGGAGCCGACGGGTCGCCGTAAATTACCTGATAATCGAGTGACCAAGTTTCCTCGTCGCGCCCCCAGCCGACGACCTCGAGCTCAAACCGATCGTCTTGCACGTCGACGCCCGCCGTTATTAAAACGACCTCGTCCGGCAACTGGTCGCCCCAATCCTCCCGCCGATCGGCAATCGAGCTATCTTCTATTTGCTCTCCTTGGTCTTCCCAAGTCTCGCCTAAAAACGTGTTAACCCAGACCCGCAACTGTTCGGGTAGCTTTTTTGCCTCTAAAAAATCACGCGCCGCATCGCCTAGCGGCGTCCAAGGGCTGTAAAGTCCTGACAGATGAAAGCCCGCTGTTTTGTAGTGACCTGACGCGGTCGACATCCACTCGCCGCGCTGGATTGCGCGTTGACGCGTAACGTCATCCCAAATAGAACCGCAACTTTCACAAACATAAACGGCTTCGTCAGGTTTACCCTCGGGCCATCTGACTTGCTGCCATTTTAGGAAATGTTTCTCGCCGCAGTCTGGACACGGGACAAAGTATCGGCGCTGATCGCTTTCCTCGAACGCCGTTTCGATTCTAGACGACCCCCGGATTGTAGGTGTTGAAGTAAGTACAAGTTTCCGATTGTGGAAAGTTGCAGATCGTTTTTTTGCAAGCGATACGGGGTCGCCCTCTGACCCGGCACTAGGCGGGTAACGATCGATTTCGTCGGCCAATACAACGCGGATTGGGCGCGACGCCAAGCTCGACGGGCTGTTCGACCCTGCGACTGTAATGTGACCACCCGGAAACCCCTTGTGTAACGTTGTGTTGTTTGCGTCGCGAGCGCGAGCGTCTTTTACTTTACCGGCAAGCGCTGGCGTGTCGCGTATCATTGGCGCTAGGCGGTCTTTAGAAAACGCTTGTCCCATCGCCAAGGTCGGTTGCAAAACCAAAATCGGCGCGGGATCGTGACAGATATAAAAGCCGATCGCGTTTAACAAAACCTCAGTTTTGCCCACTTGCGCCCCTGACATGAAAACAACTGTCTCAATGCGCGGATCAGACATTGCGTCCATAACGCCGCGCTGATACGGCGCTCGGTCAGTGTTCCAATGTCCGGGCTCGCTACTCGCCTCGGGGCTTAATCGCCTTTCGAGGTCGGCCCACTCGCTTATTGTGAGCTTTGGCGGCGGCTTCATTTTTTGCAGCGTTAATTTTTTCAAAGCCGTCAGGCTCGTCGAAATCTCTTGCGATTTCTCCGAGCGCTTCAAAGATGCCATCCTCTATTAGGTCCTTTACGGTTGCGAGCTCAGTCTCGACGCTCACCATCGGCGCGAGTTTTGTCGGCACTGCAAGTATGCGCGTGCGGACGCTTGATAAAACCGAGTCCCATTGATGCTGCACCTCGTCGACACTGACAACGTCAGCCCTTGCCTGAGCAAGTTGTATCTCGGCAAGCTCGGCCTCTGCGTTAAGTTTGCGCTTGCGTGCGTCCTCGAGGCTTACAACTCCCTCGCCAAGGCTCCGATCGCGCAAATAGTGGATATAAGCCTTTACGACGGGCTCTAGTTCGTATCGCCCACGCTCTGTTTTAGGCAAAATATCCTTTGCACAAAGTTGCTGAACGCGGCGCTCTGACAGGTCGAGAATGCTCGCAATTTTTTTTAGGCCGTAAGTTGCGCTCAAGAAACGAACCCTTTTCAAAAATTC
>VMHT01212926.1_pt1 | contig 20477 bp, 22 predicted proteins | sample 4693611 | NCBI WGS metagenome assembly VMHT01 (sample SAMN12280063, study PRJNA550983) | marine metagenome | isolation source: seawater sampled from same location over 5 years 0.02-0.2 micron viral filtrate | place: USA: collected off the coast of southern California halfway between the port... ...
ACTCCCTATTCGCGATAAAACGTAAGCGTTTATTTCTCCTAAATCACTCGTGTGTTGGGTAATAGTTGAATCGTTTGAATAAAAACCCCAATCCGAGTTGATGTCCGATGATTCTACCAAGTTTTCACTCGACGGCTCCACCAGTATCATCGGCACCCCATCAACGTGGTCAACGCGCACCGTGTTCGCTGGGGCTGACGCTATGAGACCGTTGGCATCAGTGAACGTGGCGACGCCTGCGCGGGCCGCTGTGATAACGTCGAGTGTCGATGGAACCGACGGATCAAGGTCAAGCGTTGGGTTCTCAAACGTCCCGATCATACTCGACTGTGTGTCGAATAAGAGATACGGGTTCAAGGATAAGGGGTTGAAGGGAATTACCCCACCCTTAGTGATACCTAAACCAAGACCGAGACGTGACATGCCGGATTATACTTGTTTGTATGCAAGAACCTTACCTGAAGTCAAACCGAAGGCAGTGATCTGACCGTAGAGAACCGTTCCGGCAGGGATGGCAACGTCAGTAGGAAAGGTTCCTTCTAACTCAGGCCACGTCAGAGATGAGAACGTAGCATCCTCAAGGATCTGCAACGCGCAGAACTCGCCAGTAGCACTGCCGCTTCCTACGTATTTTGCTCCCTTCTGACCGAAGGTTTGTTTGTCGATGTTGTTAGTCATGAATTAAATAATGTTTGGGATGTGGAAATTGTTTCCGGCTGGTTTAACTGTGAGTTTTGGCTTCGCGGCTCCTCTGGCAGCGTCGAGTTCTTCGTCTAAGAGCTGGCGGCAGATCGTCCAGTGGTATTGGGCGCGTTCCAAATCGGCATTGTCCTCAGCCAGCATGCCTAAAAGACCATGCTTAATAGCGTTCAGGTTGCCTAAGTGTAAAATATCATCCTGTGTCAGGACTGGTTGCCATGCTCGTTTGAGCAGCAATTTGACGTTCTTGGTAGAGGAATCACTGTTGTGGAACCGGAATCGGCGGTAGCGAGCTACGCCGTCGCCTTTAACAATAGCCAACGTTACGCTTTCCCCACTTGTACTATTGTAAGCATATACACACACGTCATATGCAACATCCTCAAAACTAATAGATTTTACATTTATTATGTTTGCGTGGTTTGTGGTGAGGAAAGAAGACCCCCCTTCTAGCTCAAACGTGAAGCTAGAGGTAGAATCTTCACCTACGTTGCTGTCATCGTTTTTTCCATAAACTACAGTTATAGAACCCCCCACAGGCAAGTTAGTGTTAGTTCCGGTAGGTTTAACCCGAATAGTGTAAACATCGGTTAATATTTTATGAACTAAATCCTCTTTAGCCTCGTGGAAACCATCGTCCACAACACCGAAAATTGGCGCAGGTCCGCCACTGGCGTAGCCAGAAATACGATAATCATGCCACTGAGACTGTGTATCTACCGGAGAATTCTGCAACATAGCCCCTAAAAGGCTCTCAGAATGCTCCGGTAACGAGAAATAATCGTTCGTAGTCTCAATAGAGTGGCCGTAGAGTAAATCTTTCCACATCCCCATCGCGTAGATTCGGGGCATGACCATGTTCAATTTCGCCACGATATCCTCATCGGGGCGGACATAGTCGGATAAGGCTTTGGTCACCGCCTTGACAGTCAACGCTGGCATAGGCCGAATATAATAGGATTAGGGATTCAAGTCAATCACTGAGAAATACATTAGATTACCAGTTGTGGCTCCAAGGGGTCACCGCAAAACTATCGGGATAGGCTCTTCTCACATCTTGTATATTAGTCCAATCAACGGTAGAAGCATGTTTATCACACTCTTCGATACCCCATGCTCTGGGGTATATTAGGTTATGAGCTAATTCTGTGTGGTTCGGCCTATGAGTCTCAACAGCCCAATTGAGGCGGTCTGGACCCGCTGTTTGTTCAATTGAGCGGGTCACGTTGTTCCTGAGATCGTCAAATGAGTCCCGAGCCATATCTAACCAGAATAGATCTCCTTTAGGAGAATACATCCACGCATTAGGTAAAGGTTGTCTAGGATTATTGTGCTTCCCCAATACAATATGACTATCTAGCACACTTAACAATAGCGTTATGTCCCTTAAACAAATAAAATCCATGTCGGCATAAATACCACCATACTTGTGTAAATACAGTATCCTACACAAATCCGACTTAACTACTCCTTTTTCAACCTTCTGAAAGGTTTCCCAGAAAGACGGATAGTCGTCACGAATCAGCCGTTCATTATCTTCATCAGTCCAGAACATATAATTCCAATCGGGATTCATATTCTTCCAAGAATCTTGCCATTCTTTTTTGTAGATATTATGAGGAATATTCTCATCTACCCACGTTTGATGGATTATTTTTACCAAAACTGAATTCCGTTAGTCTTACCACTGATATTCGACGAACCTGCTCGTTGTCCTACAATCCACTCTTTCGGGCAGTATACGGGCCAATCCTTACGGCGGTGAGCGAACTCAAGCTGGTGGTCGATGTGCTTGTTCGTATTTCTATAATCCGTCGCATACGATATATGCCGATAAAACTGCGTGAATGTAGGTTGGTTAACAGCGTAGGCGTGTGTCCTGTTAATTGAGTTTCCAACAATTACGTTAGGGAACTCAGTAGGTGTAGGGTCGCGGCGGTGTTGGCCACCTAAATAAATCTGCCCCCAATCATCTGGCACAACTTCCATAAACTCATTGAGCTTCTCTAGAGCTTCTTCCTTGAAGATCACGTCGTCTTCCAACACTAATACATTGTTTAAAGACGTATTGTGGCGGTCATCTCTGGTATGGATGACATCCTCCAGAATCCTTTGATGTGAGCGTAAACAGCCCCACGCTCCTCTGCCAGAACCCCAGTCAGCGGGACAGGTTGTCCAGTCGCCAATTATAGCGGGATAATAGTAAACCCAGTCATTATTAGCCATTCCGGTTTCTTCCAGATGCTTCTTCGTCTCTTCAAGACGATCACGCCTATGGGCGCAGTTGATCACGTAAACGCGGTCAAACCAATCAGTTAGGTTCTTCATGGGTTTCCTTCTCCTTCGGACACAGAGGAAAAACTTTTAGCGGAGCCGGATGAAGATGAAGATGAAGATGAAGAAGAAGAAGAAGAAGAAGAAGAAGAAGATGGGAAACCAACTCTAATCACATAGTTCGCCTTCTGAGGAGCCATGTATATGTAGTCTCCTTCAGTCACACCGTAAGAATACCACGAATCAGTGGCGGTATTCGTCTTAGATCCTGACCCTGCGAGTTCTGAAGAGATCTCCTTATACCCTATTTGGTCCGTCGCTGGGTCGATCCAGAATATGTAAGGTATCTCATAAGGAACAGAATAGATGGTTCCGTCTGGGCCTAGAACAGACGAGAACGACTTCATTTTGAAAGTCGTAACTGGATCAGAGGGATCGTAAGTGTGCGTAGTCTTAGCAATCCGTAAGGCTGAAGGAAGTTGGATTTCAGTCGCGGAGTCGTCCGACGGATCTATCTTTAGGATAGCATTACCATGCCTTGGAAAGCAATAGATGCATCCATTTGAAGGGGCGTAGGTTCCGCCGGAATATTTGTTCCAATAGGCGTGGTTAAGCCAGATGTTTCGGTGGTAAGAACCCGTATAATAAGGCTCGTTACCAGTCAGAAGATCTGAACCTAATGTAATACTGTCGTTAGAAGGGTTAAGGATAGCGACACGATCTGCTCCATAAGGTGTGAGATATACTTTTCCGTTTGGGGCTTTCGTGGCACCAAAGTATGAATCATACATCCACTTTAGATCACTATCTAGTTCTTCACTCCAGCTCGGCGTGTTACTTGATCCAGCTCTGTAATAATAAATACCCCCAGTTCGCGATGGGGTGAAACTTAATAAAGTCTGTGAGAAAGAAGTTAGGTTGAACTTAGAAATGAAGGGGTCAGCGTAGTTGGAGACATTCCTAGAATAAATACTGCCGTATATGTGACCATTAGCTTCAGCCCCTCCTCGTATATTGGTGTGGGTTAGACTACTAGAAGGTCTAGCCGTAATTACAGGTGTAGATCCTGTCCCATCAACCTCTAAATAATTGAAAGCGGAATGGGGGTTAGCATATATTTTTCCATTACTAGCGGTAAAAGAATCCACATATTTCTGGTTCCCGCTTCCAGTCACTGGATTTACTATTTCGCTGGTCGTATCATCTGAGGGGTCTATGACTAGGATATTACTAGAAATATAAGGAGTAGCGTAGAGCTTGCTACCACTCTTCGCGATTCCCCGCCATTTAAGATTACCAGAATCCCCTAAGTCACTTCCAATTAACTGAAGATCCAGTAGTCTATCGACACTTTGGCTCCCGCTACCGCTGTCACTACTACCACTCGACATAACTAGTCTCTAGGATAAGCTGAGTTAATAAACCTCTCGTTAGCGATGAATTGCTCTTTGCTTCGCTCTGGCATATCAAAATCTTTAAACCCTTTACGGGTTCCGGTCAATTTCAATGTTACCTTGTTTGGCCGTAAGAAGGAAACTGGTAAAGCATCTAATATAACTTCGTTGTCCTTAATGACTGCCCCCACTGGCCCTAGCTTGTCTCCAGATATGCCAGTAACAACCATAGAGTCACGTTCACATACCGCTAAGAACCTGTCATCGATTCGGGCTACTGTCTTAGATCCTTCTAACGGCACGTCCCTCATCACGAACTCAAAGAGAACCTCATTGGATTCCATCGTGAATAACGCGCCGTATCCTTTGTCATACCAGTCCATAGGCACAATAGCGGTAGACTTATCTGAGCCGGAGGTAGAATCAGAAGTAGAACCGTTAGAAGACTCTTCTTGGATTCCAAAAGCTGTTAACCAGTAAACGTCAGTAGATATGTTCTGATCTAGAGATGATATAGACGTAGGTGGGTCTCCAGAGGCTACATTACCGATCTTAACGTAAAATTCCCCCTCGCCTCCTTCGTTAGGTAAACTTTGCTGTGGTGGGGCCGCTGGCCCACGAATTTCGCATTCTGTTACAGCTCCAGAACTGTTAGTTTTCCAATACAAATATACATCACCACGCCAATCTAGTGTATAGAACTTGTATCGGTTCTCAGCAGAGGATAAATTAGATGGGACAATGACTTGTGGGTTATTAACACCAGTCTGGGACACTAACCCGTCCGTATTGAATACCATCCGGTTGATCTGGTGGACTAGAACACCGAAATAGATGTGGATCTTCTCGTCAGGAGCAGGGCGTAGAGCAAACGGAAAGGGCTTATAGGCTGGATCTTCGGGGCTGACATCTCCTGACGTAGCGTCATAATTGTCACTATAATCCATCGTAAAATCACGCGGACCTTCAGGCGCACCCTCTAACGGTATTGGTAGAGGAATGTCAGAGCTGTTTTTTGGGTTCATGACGGAGGATACACAGTGACCGTTTCCATGAGCCAACCACCCCTAAACGGTTTCACTTCTGACGATATAATATGTGGCTCCCACGACGTTACGTTGGTCGCGTTCTTCGTATAAATAGCTCCTGTGTTATTCCAAGTCTCGTCACTGTTAATACTTACAGTGAAATTAACAGCCTCGTGCAACGTGGGTGGGATCGACAAAGTGAATAATGGGTTCTGTATAGAGATCGGCTCTGGTGCTGGTTTTTTCCCTGTTGGTAACCCAACTGGTTGAGTCGTGGACCAACTAATATCTACAACCGCCCTACACGGTCCCCTAAAAGATCCTCTTGAGTATAAAACTCTAGGATAAGTTCTAGCACCGCCTGAACGCAAATTCCATGTGTCAAACTGAACGTCTTGCAGAATCGGTGGGAAAGCGTAGGTAACTACGGTCTCATATCGTAATTTAGCGCATCCCGTAGTTTGAATACCTTCTTCAGGGCGGTGACTCGTGTAATCAAAGACGAGGTCGATAGGCTGAAGTTGATACCCATCGCTGTAGTAGTTATCAAGATTATCATCCGCAGCAGTTAACGCTGCATAGGCAATATCAACGTCCTTAATGAGTTGATTAATATCCTTATAGTTAACGGGCGCACTTACAAAAGCCCCTTGGGGTTTATCAGGATCGTTAACCGGATGCCCTGATATTACTCCTAGTAGGGCACATTCATCCCCTACTACTAAAGAAGAGATGCTACCAGAATCTCCCGCCACGAAATCTTCATCCCAAGTATCGTAAGGCGATGAAGCGGGTAGTAATTTATACGCACGATGGACACTCGACGAAGGGTTATCGAAATCGAAAGTACCAAACTGAAGTTTATTTAATTTACGAATATGGGCGTTCTCATCTTGATCCGTAGTCATCACAAGAACCTCTTCAGAAGCTTGAGGAGAACTCCATTCAAACCCAGTAAATTCGTCTTTTTGAAAATATTGGTAACCGTCTTTAGGTAATACTTTAACAATATCAATAGACGCCGGTAAGTCTTTATCTAATAAAGCAATCCCGTAATCAAAGTCATGTGTGTTAGGATTCGACTGCGCCGCAGTCAAATACTTGTCGTTTAGTTTAACGCCTTTAATTACACGAGGATACACTTCATTTTCTTTTGAGCAGAAAAATACAGTGTCTCCGACGACGTAATTAGCGTGTGCTGCAAAGTAAATATGGCGAGGAGTAACAGCGACGCCCCCTAGTTGCTTCCCAACTACACCCGACACTGTTCTACTATTCCAAGCAACGAACCCAGTAACCCCCTTTAAGTTGTGCGCCCAGCAGCTTGTGTTTCTAACTAAAGTAGGGTTTATACCAAACCCCGTTTGGTAAGTGCTGAATAATTTTTGAGTGGTTGTAGAAGGACTTAGGCCAGTAACAGCAGACGTGATGGACTGGCGGGCTGTTGTTTGTAAGTCTGACCTAATACCTCCCGCAGGGCATTTAACAACCTCTTGCTCAGTCACCGCATACCAGTTATCCGATAACTGCTGAATAGTGCGGATCGTGCCAGAATTCATGCCCCAGTAGGGTATATTGTTAGCTGGTGAGCCGACGTAGGCATTATCTGGATTATCTTCTAATTGCGCGATTGTTGGGTTTTGTATCGTATTCCCACCTATTACCACAGTAGCTTCGGATACGACTTCGCCTCCATAATAAAGTATCTGCTTAGTCTCGTTCGTCGTCTTGAAGAACTCATCAAAGTCTAAACGAGACAACGGAACTTTCTTTACGTAGACCCGTTGCTCGACGACATACAGGCCATTCAGAATCTTGTCGTTAAGGGGAATCTGCTTACGCTCCGCTAGAACGTGTGTGCCACTGAACTTGCCTGTTGGAGTATCAGGCATCGTTGACCCCATTGCAGGGACGGTAGAGCTAAACTCGCTACGGCGGACCACATAGTCACGGGAAACAGCATCGAACTTAGTGCCGCCGATGTCAGCTTCACTGTAGGACCAGTTGTCATTATCCTGATCAAGCTGGTCAGCCGCATAGTAGTAACGGTAGTAACGGGTCTGATTATCTGCTGCTTCTACGTGGACTAATCGGTGGTCTGGAAACTTCTTATAGTCAGGGTGCTTACTACCGTATTCCGGTATCTCTGTACCGACCCGCTCTGCGTCTACAGACTCAAAGAATAATATGTCGTTGACGTTCGGTGTAGGGAACGTAACGACTGACTGTCTCTGCGGTGATGGGTTAAGGGCCATTGTCTTTGGGTTTAGCCTATACGCCAGTTAGTGCCGTCGTGGTATACAGGAACGAAATGCGCCCCACCACCAGCTACAATAGCACCGTGATGTGCAGATAACGACTGGTTAGAATCATTAACAAATGCCCTCATACCTGCGGCGGGGGATGCTATACCGGATAAAGTACTGAATGGGTATACTGCACTTTGGACAACTCCAGTAACAAGAATCCCACTAGGGGTTGTTTGAAAGAGGGGCGCATTATCGTGATATATTGATACCGATCCATCTGCTACGCACGCGATGAAGGTCTCGCCAGTATATTTCTGTAGGTTCAGGTTGGCTGCTCTGATGTTTAAATTACCCGTACCACTGTCGTCTATGTAACTATTAGAACCATCGTGGTAGATTTGGAGATCTTGACTCGCACCAAATGTTACTCTACTATTATCTGGCCAAGTTGTATACCTAGTTCCTGAAGAGGCTAAACCACCATCCAATCTAAAATATTCTGCTACACTACCAGACCCATTATCTGCGTAATAAACTATGTCTGTATCAGCAGACAGAGTGCTTATATATAAGTCTCCTGTTAGATTATTTACTATCGATTGAGTGCCGTCGTGGTATAACTGTAGGTCGTCACCACTACCTATTTTAATTTTACCTGAGTTAGCTCCTGAAGTGTCTTGGAGATCAATATCACCACTCAAATAAATACTCTCAGTTGTAATACCTGTCGCACTCGTCGTTAACTTTACCACGTTGTCGTAATACAAATTAACAGCACTGTCGGGAATAAACTCGGCCATGTTCTCGCCGTCTGTCTTTTCTATAGTGATTGTAGTATCACCTTGTATAAACAAACCGCCTGTGCCTGCTTCTTTGATGTAACTGTTGCTACCGTCATGGTAGATCTGTAAGTCATCACTACCTAGCTTTATTTTTTTGTTGTCTAGAAATACTTGGTCCCCTGCCATTTGCAAGGTGGTATTAATTAAAGCGGTGGATGTTGTTATCGAAGCTGCTGTTACATCACTTAAATCGACATCTGCCGTGCCGTCACTTGTCGTCGAACTCGTGATTGAATTTGGGCCTGCTGCCCCTTGTGGGCCTTGCGGTCCTGCAACAGTAGAAGCTGGGCCTGTCGGGCCTGTTGGACCTGCCGGACCCGCTGGACCAGATTGAAGCGTGAGCTGAAAGTCGGTATCGGTTACGGTTAACGTGTGCCGATTTGATTCTGTAACTGTTGTAGCCATTAGGTAATCGGGGTATCAGTAATATTATTCTCAACCTTCACGTCACCATAAATTAGGCGGGTTGTCGTAGTCCCAGTGTCATCTTGTTTACGAAACAGATCCCACTTGTAATTTACATTAGCGTCAAGCTTTATCGACTCATCTTTATCTAGATGAACTAAAACTTTACCTCTGTCGGCGTTGTTGTTAGCGGTCTGATTTAGAATAGTAGCTGAAAAAGACGCGACTAGTGGTTTCCCACCGCCGCGCCTGATTTCTCCTTTAAAGGTTTCCCCAGTTAAATCTATTGTCCCAGTGGAATCTGAAACAGTTAACGTAAACGAGAAATCCTCGCCACGACTTACAATAATGTTATGCTTTGCTGCTGCCATCCGTCATAGCCTTTTCCACGGCAATGACGAAGCCTACCTTATCTGAGTCGCCTTGTCCAGCGTCCGGTTTCATCGGACCACCGTTCACAACGTAGGAATGAACCGTGTCCAGATAATCATTGGCCAGCGTCACTTTTGACTGAACCCACGCTTCTGAAAGCCTAGGTGAGTTATGGCTACACTGTTGTAGGAGTGCCTCAACATTAGCTTGCACATTGGAAAGCTGCTGATGGATCATCTCCAGATCCTTCTGGGCATCGTGATTATGCCCAGAAGGTTCTTCTGATTTGTATACGTCGTTCATTAGGAATTACGGTAAACCTGTAAAGCAAATTGGTTGGCAGACATATCACCTAAACCGCCCTGCTTTGCAAGCATCGACTTCATCTTTTCAAGCTTACCTTTGTCCATGCTGGACTTAGGGTCATACTCAGATCCGTGGACCGTCTTAAACAGATCAACTGCTTTTTCGGTGTAATCCACTTCAGGTTCTCCGGCCCCACCAGCTAAGTCGTAATCGTCAGGATCGACCCCCGTAGTCCCCATCATGTCTTGCATGTCAGGGTCAAGGTCGCCTCTTGTTACGGGCTTCTTAGCTTCTGCTGCTACGCTAGCTTGACGTGCAGCTTCAGATTTTAAAGCTCCTGCCATGCCTTCGTTGCTAGCTTTCTCGGCAGAAACACTAGCTTGACGTGCGGCTTCAGATTTTAAAGCTCCTGCCATGCCTTCGTTGCTAGCTTGACGTGCAGCTTCGGCTTTTAGATCTTCTGTTAAATAACTACCTCTGAGAGTTCGGCGCGTTTTATTAGCTAAATCTTTTTCAGCCGCACGAGCGTCACTCAGACCGTAATCATCGATAGCTTCCCCTTCCATACCCGTCTCACTGTCGAAATCAACTTTCTTAGCAGCTTTCTTAGCAACTTTCTTAGCAGCTTTCTTAGCAGCTTTCTTAGCAGCTACTCTTGGTTCTTCAGCAGGTGGTTCTTCTAATGCCGAGAAACGATCCTCAAGTTTTTCCCTGAAGTCGTCAGTCTTCATAATATCGTATGCCTCGTCTTTCGACTGCATAGGTATCTCCCTTGATTTTTCCCGACCCCTCTTGAAATCGACAAGGGGGATGTCAAACTCCTCGTTCAAAAAACTGAAAAGTTCTTTGTCACTTATCCCTAACTCTGCAACGAGTGATGGGAAAAGTTCTCTGAACTTACTACGCTTCTCGTTAACTATCTGAGCTTGTCTTCTAGGTGCAATTCTAGCCATAATAATTGTTTCTGTAAAAAAGAACCCCGCTACCCGTTTTAGAGACAGGTAACGGGGTTCATGTTAAGTGTTAAACAGTCAATTAAGCTGCTGGTGTGGTCGAAGTCCGGTCGAACACGATGACGTAACCAAACTCAGTTTTGATAGGCTTGGTTGCGCTTGCGAGAACCCCACGGAAGAAACCAATGGTTCCGTCTGGGTTGGTGATCTCGTTAACGATGTTCTTCCAGTCAAACTTACCACGGTAGTTGACAGGATCGAAGCTGATTCCAGCTCCCCCAGTCATGGGGTTAGGGATGAGGGCTTCGCAAACTTCAGGGTGAAGAATGAAGGCGGTCTCAAACTTAGCTGACTCATAGAGCGGGTTCGGTACGGTTACCCCGCTAGACAAGACGTATGGGTCAACAGCAACGAGGTGGTCACTACCATCGATAGCAGCTTGGAAGCGAGGAGCAAGATCATCAACAAGGTGGTAGAATCCACGGAAGGACTTCTCAATACCTAGTGGGGCGATAAGCTCACTAACCTTAGCGTTGTTGTATCGAACATCATCGCGGAAGTTAGCCTCAGTCTGAAGCTGGTAAGAAGCTTCAGAAGAAAGAACGAGTGAGAATACTGGACGACCGTTCTCACGACCGTAAGAGTTAGTACCTGCACCAGCGCGGATAAGCTGGAAATACGCCTTATCGAGGATAGCATTTGAGATGTTAGCATTGATATCTGCTCCATCAGAACCTGCGTCAACGTCAATCGCGGTAGCTGCGCTTCCTTCTTGTCCAGCGCGGAACTCAGAAGATGCACTTTTACAAAGAACGAAGTTGTCAGCAACCTTATCGAACTCATCACGGTAGCGGTTCTCCCAAGTGTTACGGGTAACTTGCGTCATGATGTCCATGATGGCGCGAAGCTGCTCCTGACGGTGTGCAGCGAAACGGAGGTCTTCAAGCGAGATGCGTGGAGACTCAATAACAGCACGCTCAAGCTTAAATGACTTCAGTTTCTTAGTGAACTTAACGAAAGAGCGTTGGTCAGAACCATCACCACGGCCACCAGTTGCGTCATCAGCACCACCAACAAGGTTACCAGAACCAAGAGCGGTAGACCCAAACTGGCCAGAAACGTCATTCCAACGTGCGCCTATAGTGTCAGGAGCGGCAGGTGAACCTGCATCTGCGTCCTTAAGAGCAACAGCGCGGTCATATACGAGAGTAGTCTGCTCATAGCCCATTCCATCAGGAAATGCGGACTGTTTAGTGAGGTCCAACCATGGAGAGGTGTGGAGAGTTCTCCCATGGATATCGCTACCGATGCGGTTAGCCTCTTGAGCGAGAATAGTGTTAATTGCGGCGGTTCCAGCGGAACCAAGATCAAATGTAGACATTGTTTTAAATAAATAAGGGTTTGCGCTTCCAGCCAACGTGGTCGGAAACTAAAAGAGTTTAGGGCGAACCTCTTTAGAACTAATCAATGGCTAGAGCAACCGGAGTTTCTATGTGCTTTACCAGTTGTTTAGAACTATTTAAGGCTAGAGCAACCCAACTGATACGCGCATATTAACACTATCTAACGATCTGTCAATGGGGTTACACGGCACCTAAGGCAGCGTTCACCCGCTCTTCAAAGCTCGCATCATCCGGTAATCCGGCTCCGGCTGCTGGTGTTTTAGTCTGGCCAGACATCGCTGGCTCCGCGTCCTCATACTCAGCAAGTCGGTCAGTCAAAGCCTCGACTTCTTTCCTCATCTCAAGATACTGTCGAACAACCGTCGGGAACACTTGGGCTGAGACCGCATTGTAGGCGTGGTCAACAGGATGGAGGACAGTAGGATCAGTCTCTGATGCCTTCTGCTGGATGGCTGACATGTCAAGACCTTCGATTCCTTTGAGGAAAGGTAACTTTTGCTGGACTCTTTCGACGACATTTTTAGTGATGTTCTGCCTCAACTGGGCTTGTTCAGCAGCTACAGCAGCTTGTTGCTGCTCTTCAAGCTGTTTCGCTTCTGCTAACGCTGCGTCAGCATTCTCATACAACTGCTCTCGTCGTTGTATAATAGGATCAATGTCTTCCATGATCCTGTAAATCTTTGCCTTATCGCGATCACTAGCATTCGGCAAAAGCTCCGCTAACTGCTCCTCCTGTTCTTGTGGGTCGTCTAAGGACAACACATCAATCAAAGCATCCGAATCAACCTCATACTTGTCAGCAATCTGGTCAGCCTGCTCAACGAGAGCCTCCAATGGCTCAGATACTGCCTGCTGATACGCTTGGGTCTGCTCTAGATTAGATAGAGCCTGCTGTTGTTCGTATTGAGCAAGCCTTTCTTGCAGCTGCTCAACATCCTTATTCTCAGCGAGACCCGTCAACTCCTGAATCTTCGACTCATATTCCTTCGATTGCTGGCGCAACTGATCCAACTCAGAACGGTTAGTCTTTAACTCAGTCTTGAGTTCCTTAAAACGATTAGCCGCTTTAGGGGTCCAGTCATCGCCAATATCTTCCGTTAAATTTTCAATTGGATCATCTGATTCCTTAACCTCGTTTCCCGTATCCTGAATCTCTTCCGACGATTCCTCAACAACTGGTTCCGGTTCTGGCTCTGCGGCTGGTTCCGGCTCTGCGGCTGGTTCCTCTGCAACAGGCTCCGGCTCTGCGGCTGGTTCTGGCTCTGCGGGTGCTTGATCAAGGTTAGAAAACGCTGCTTCTAACGAGGCTTCAAATGAAGTCGGTTCAGCGGCATTAGGTAAAGCATCTACATTAGTTGGTGCTTCTACGGCTTCAGTGGCCTCTACGGCTGCTTCTACAGGTGCGTCCATTCGTCTGGTTGGTTAGTTTTTGTGGTGGAGGGCCGATGAGTCAGCTTCTCCAAATCATTAAAAGCGTCTCTGTATCCAGCATACCAAGCTAATTTATGGCTGTTGGCTTGCGGGTCAGAATCTAAAGAGGTTACAGTGGGGCCAGAAGCTTCCTTAAGGATGGCGACAGCTTGTTGGAATACAGGATCATCGATGAGTTCCTGTAAATGTGTTACGGACTTGATGTCGTTAAACCACCGCTCCAGTTTGATTGGAACGGCAATCTTCTTTGCTGCTTTCTTTGCGGCCTTCTTTGCTGGCATTATTCTGATTCACGAAACTTCAAAGCCGCTTCGGCGTCGCGGATCGCTTGCTCTTGGTCGAACTTTCTTTGCTTGATAGCCATGTCTAGTTCAGCCTTCTGCTGTGTGATCTGCATATCGACTTGCGCCTTCTGTAGCTTCATATCTACCTCAGACATCTGAGGCTGTCCAGCCTCTTCTTGCATATTTTCTGCCTGCTCGCGCTGAATTTTTTCCAACGCTTTCATGGTGTTGTTGATCGCTTCCTCAGCATACTGGAGAATCTGCTTGGCATTCGCCACTACGGCCTGCAATGCCGGATCTCCAGCAGCGTATTGGGCAGTCTCACTAATATGTTGGTAAAGTGCCTGCAATGCCGGAAGAACCTGCTGTGGATCAGCCTGTCCTTCGTTGATAGCCTGAATGAACTGCTGCAACAACGGAACGTGTAACTGCAAGTGCTGGCCGTGCATCTCACTAGAAACAACCGGAACTGGCTGGCCTTGTTGTAGTTGCTGGTTCTCAAGATAAGCAATCTTGGTATCTACCGTCTGCCTGTCGTCTTCTTGCGCCGGAACATAGCGATCCGCGAGGTCGTGACCGACACGAGTGCTAACGATGTCACGAGTAAGGTTGCGGCGACCAACGTCGTCGAATTGCCCACTAATTCCTTGAAGCTCGCGAAGCGAGACGAGTCTGTTTGCGTGCGATCCATTGCCAATGGAACGAACTGCTTTGGTCTGTGCGACATCTAATTTCTTAATGAATTCTTTTTCTACGCCCCGCTTCTCACAACGGTCGAAGAAATCTTTAATCGCCGCATCAGGCCGCTTGACCTGAACAATACGGCGGACCATCTCGCGCATAAGGCGAGTCCAACTTGAGTAGAATAAGTTTAACGTTGAACCACTAATCCGTGTAGCCACATCCATGTCCGCTACAACCTGCATCTGGTTCTTGTATGGTGAAGTCTGGTTCGGTCCATACGGCGACATTGTGTCGGTGTTAAGATTCAACTGCTGCGTGAGATCCTGCAAGGCTGGTTGGACTGCTGTGCCTAAGTTAGGAATAGCCTTCTCAACAATACGCACGTTAGGCGACATCACGGCATACGCGCCGTAGAATGTGAAGCTGAGTTCGTCTAGAGAGCGTTGGTTCTCTGGCTGAATCATAACAGCCGACGCCAACATCGCGCCGTCAATCTGCTGGCAACGAAGCCTGTTACTTGTCTGGACGTGAGCAAAGATCCGCTGGCCGAGTCCTCTAATCGAATGATAAGTGCCGTTACTCCCGACTCCGTAGGTGAAGAAGATATAGGCTTGTTCAGGAGAGTCGTAGCGACTGACCTTCTTGTATAGGAAATCTTTAGGACTAGACTCAGCGGAGATGTAGTGACTTACGCTACCGTCGATCTCACGCACCCAGTAGTGCAATACGTCAACGGTGGGGTTCTGGATGCCAGTGTAGAGATCGTTGTTCTTGATCTCAGCCTGTAATGCCTCGTAGTCAGAATATGTATTGCCAGACGTGTAAGCGCGGCCCGAAGTCTTGACGTTCTCCATCATGACTCGCTTGACCTCTGCTACGTTCCAGCCGACCGCTTTAGCGGCTTTCTCGTTCTTAATGAAGTGGTATAGCTCGTGTAACTGATATTGGCGGCGACCTACAGCGATGTCGATACCGTTCTCCGAAGCGGCTGACTGTCGCGGAATGAGTATGTCAGCGAAACCACCGACACGGAACTTCCAGTCTTCTGGTGAGTCAAAGTAGGCAATACCTACACCGTGCTTGATGAACTGCGTGCAAAGACGAAGGTAGCTACTGTGGAACTCTGGCCAGCGGCGGAACAAGTTTGTCAGCTCTTCCGCTACGATGTCCTCCTTTGGCTTTGTCTCGCTTCTCTCGCCCGTTGTAGCCTTTACCTCCACTAACTTCTCTAAAGAGCTGTAGAGGTCAACGTAGGCTGAAAGAGAGATGTCTAGCAGACGCTGCGCTTCGCCGAAGTTCAAGTTGGTCTTGAGTCCCTGACCACTAGCCGATAACTGTGATTGGCTGTATGGGGCATTGCCGTCAAACATACTGTCAATCCGAGAACGGTTAACAGCGGACTTCTCATCTGCGCGGAGCAAGGTTGCAAAGATGCCTATAGCTGCTTTTACATCCTTGAGACGTGTTTCAACAGGCTTACCCTTTTCATCAAGGCTCCCTAAGTCGAGGCCGTCTAAGTCAATTAAGTTTGACATACTTGGCGAGTATATTGATTTAGTAGGCAATGTCAATCATTGGGGTAAGCCTCCTCCATGATCTTCTCCATGCGAACCCAGTGGGCGCGGCCGTCTTCGGTCTTAAGGCGGATATACTCCTTATCATGCATCTGTTTTGTCCCAACTAGAAAAGGCTTATTGTTGTGTCGTTTTCCGGTTTTACGGAATTTCCATACTGCTCCGAAATCAGTTACTTTATAATCAGGATAATCAACAATAGTCCTCATCATATCCAAATCCTCTTTCGAAAGAGTCGGGCGACTAACGTAAGAGGTGTTGTGACTGTATTTCCGTTTAGCTCCTTTGTCGTCTACAACAGTCGAGACATACTTAACATTCACCCAGTAGCGTTTAAGCTTCCGGCCTGTTTTTAGGTTATAGACGTAGTTATCTGATGAGAGTCCATAATCTGAAGCCCCCACGATTTCGCTGAAGCCAGTTGGTAGTGTCGGTCTAATTTTGTTTTTCATATCGGTTTTTGTTACGGGGTCTCACTAGTATTCTTTCTCACTTTAGAAAAAAACTTTCTCTAATATAACTAGTATTTTAGTGAAATAACTATAATACTAGAGGTCTAGGAGAAAAGTTTTTTCTCGAAGTGTGAAAGAATACTAGGGTCTAGTTTTTTCGGTATTCTATCTAATACGCTCCTCATAAGTCACTTACTTTGGTTTTTACGTTTTTCCCGTATTTTCTTACGGTAAGCTGCTTGGTAGTCCTTATAGGCTTTTTGCTTTTTAGCGTAAATTTCCGGCTCAAGTAGCTTTAAAAGTTCCAAGCTCTCTTTAGCGAATTCTTTCGTTTTACGGTAGTATTCGTTCTGATAACGCAACTTTGTATCCCGATTCCGTGAATAGTAATCCTTGAAATACTGCTTCCGGTCTTTCGGCATGCCTAGAGCATACCAATAAAAAATTTTTTCACAAGCATACATATATACTAGTATAGACAGCACGAAAAAACACACCCCCACCCGTGGCGTATCAGACGGTTTTTCCTGAATCACTGAATCGCGAGCCATCGCGGCGGGGATCAGGGAATCAGGAATCAAGGTTAAGGGTGAAGCATTGGCGGCGCGAAGGGTTTCAGGATCGCGTGGCCTTAGATCTGTTCAATGTTCCACGTGGAACAAAAACGCAGAAAGGGTGGAAGGTTTCCCTTCCACCCTGAATCCGGAATCCCGAATCATTGACTCCCTTAATAGTCAGCGGCGTTCCGCGCATCGCGAACAGATTCAATCACTTCCTCGATGACATCAATTTCTTCCTCAGTTAAAGATGAGATTTTCTTTATAAGTTCCTCCGGATTCCGGAGGAATGAGAGAAGCCTGTCACCGTTGCCAGTGCCATCTGATTTCCTCCGTTTGGCCGAAGCAAGAGAGATCACCCTCTTGTCGATTTCCTCCGGAGTAGGATCGCGATCAATCCCTTTCACGATGAACTCCGCCGCCGCATCCTGTCGCCCCATCTCACGAGCCTTTGTCATGTCCTCCACAAAGGAAGCAACGCTAGAAGCCGTCCGATTTGTCACCGTAGAAACCGCTTTAGCGAATGATAACGTTGGCCAGTCAATCCCCTTTGGGAAAGAGTTAGGATCACCGTCACAATCAGTATTTCTAATTGATACCGCAAACGGGACAAGAGATCTGGATTTCTCAATAGCGTTCGGACCTTCTCCCTTCTCCCGAAGGAAAGCTTTGACGGTCTCAAAAGCCTCATCAATGGATTGCCCGCTTGCCATATGGCAAGCGATGAGCCAAGCTCCTTGCTGGCCTGCCGTAGCTGTTGCCGTTTCTGCCCTACGAAGGGCAGTGACATAATTAGCAGATAGGTTGGCAAGTGTGGTTTCAATTGTCTTTTTCATGTTCTTTGTATTTTGTGGGAAGCTCTGATTTCGTCCTCCCTTCACCCTATATAGTAGCCTAAGCAAACCGTTAATCGGTCAACGAATCACTGACCCTTCACACAATAAAATAGCCAGACTACTATCACCGTAGATCGTGAGTCCTACGCCAGAGATCGTGTGTAGCGGCTCTGTTTGAATAACGGAAAAAACTTAGTGCTGGAGACGATTTACCTCGCCTTTTACCCCTCAATATAGTATACTATATATACAGTTGGGAAAGGCATAAAGCCAGCCCACCAACCAAATACAAAGACTATGAGATACCATAACTATACCCCTCACGCCGTAACTGTTGGCGGCGTGACCTACCAGCCGCGTGGGCCAGTTGCTCGCGTTCAGGCCAGATTCGGCCCCATCGTTGATGGCGTTTGTCACCAAACCTTCGGCGATGTCGAAGGCTTGCCCGACCCACAACGCGAGGTCCGCTTCATTGTGAGCGGGCTTGTGTTCGCCGCTACCGACCGCAAGGACGTAGTGGCTCCAGCGACCGGACACCCTGAAGTCGTGCGTAATGAGCACGGCCACATTGTGTCTGTGCCAGCCTTCATCGAGAAAGCTGAGACTAAGTCGCAGATTGTCAAACGTCTCTGCGAGAAGAAGGGTTATCCCTGTTACGACTTCCACTCCTCTATCGGAAAGGAGGACGCATGAAGACCGCAGAAAGCAGAGAAGCCTTCGTCAAAAAGGCACGGACCTTTACTGAATACAAGCAAAGGTGGGAGGAGCTACCCCCAATGCCGATTAAAGAGCTTGAGGAGGCTATCGTGGATCACGAGCTGATCCAACACCTAAACTATGAACAGTCAGGTGAGGAGGGCTACCTCCGAAAGCTCTGCATGGAGCAATTTTACGCCTTACCAGAAGACTGGAAAGACCAGCTTCGGGGGAGGCTAAAAGAGGCCCTCGATATCGCTGACGCGGTAGCGGAGGACTACGCTGAGAGCTACCCCACCGTTGCGGAGTTAGCGCAAGCTTTAGCAAACCTAACTGACAAAGACTAATGAAAAATACACCAAAAATATGGGTGATCTCCGACACCCACTTCAATCATCGCGGCATCGTGGGACGCCGCGCAAGGCCCGACTTTCATGGTGACCGGACCCTCAAGAAGCTGAAGCAACGTGTGGCGGAGGGCGACATCCTTATTCACTTAGGGGACGTCATCTTCGCAAACCAGACCGAACTGCCGCGATTCCTCGATTTCCCGTGTGCTAGTAAGATACTGGTGCGTGGAAACCATGACACGAAGAGCGTGTTCTGGTATCTCAAGAGCGGGTTTGACGCTGTCGTCGACTCGTTTAGCTTGAGGTATGACGGCCTCGACATACTGTTCACCCATAAACCTCAGAAAGAGTTCACGGGTGACCTCAACATTCACGGGCACCTACATACCATGTCCCACCGTGAGGAGGAGTCCGAGTGGTATTCCCTCAACAGCCCGTTCCACCACCTGTTCAGCCTTGAGTGGGTGGGTTACCAGCCCGTGTGGCTCAAGCGTATCACTGAGCTGTATGCCAGACATATACTCGACACGAAGGACCGCTCAGACTGCCCTGAGTGTAGTGGACAGGGTGGGCTAAGGGGCATACTCCCTGACGGTAAGCGGTGCGATACGTGCCTGTTATATGAGACAGATGAGGCCGCGAAGAAGCAACTCGACTGGCAGACAGTCTACAAGCCCCTATTATCCAATGAGTAGATTTGAACACTTTGACGACGTGTGTAATGTCGGGTTAACCGAGATCTACGGCTTCATGTTTCCTGAAGACATGGAGAGGCTTCTCCGCATATGCCCTGAAGGTTGGTTTATGCAAGCCTTCAGCCTTCACCACGACGAAAGGAAGGCGATTGACGTTTACGGCCTTGAAGGCATCCGAAAACCTGAGCAACTTCATTCGCTCCGTGATTTTCGGCCCCAAAGTTATGGGTGGCCCTTCTATTTCATCTTCCCAAAGCCTTACCTTGAGAGAGTATTAGCTTACAACCCTGAAATATGAGAATAAACAAACATCGCAATGCCGACCTCATGCTGTTGGCGGTGGTCACTATCGCCGCTAGCTTGGTAACATTATTAACTCTAGCAATCATTAACCCAATGTGGAGGGCAGACCTTATGTTCTCCGACTGGTGGGAGAACCGCAACGACGACTAACCTGAACCCCGAACCTTGAACCATGGCCCCTGACTCCGAGTGCGGGGGCCACATTCAGGATTCATTCCTAACCAATCTATGAATACAAATAAAACACTGGACCAAGAGTCCACCTTCAGCGTCTATGACGCAGACCGACAGCGGCTGGGCACCTTCTCGGCTATGCCTAAATCCGTAGACTATGCTGACCGAGTGAGATCGGTCATGCGTGAATACATTAGCGATCAGTATGAGATCTACCAGCACTGGCCGGATGGAACTTCCAAACACTACGCCACCGTATCAGTCCAGCGTCTCACTGGACTTGGAGCTGTGGTAAAGGAGGAGTTGAAATGAGACCCATAACAGGATACGCGGTGCTCTTGAACGATTAACCCTGTAACCTGTAACCTGAACCATGAAAGAAATAATCACTAACCTCAAGCTCGACCTATTCTTATGGTTGGGCCGGAGCCTATCTTTCAACAAGATAGACATCCACTCAAACAACACTGACGACTATATTGCCAGTATAAGATTCACCAACACTGAACTATAAAT
>VMHT01126414.1_pt1 | contig 20473 bp, 14 predicted proteins | sample 4693611 | NCBI WGS metagenome assembly VMHT01 (sample SAMN12280063, study PRJNA550983) | marine metagenome | isolation source: seawater sampled from same location over 5 years 0.02-0.2 micron viral filtrate | place: USA: collected off the coast of southern California halfway between the port... ...
GATATTACCCGAAGCAAGTGAAGTATTACCTTGTATGTTACCACCTTGTAGTGATAAGTTTCCGTCAGCGTTAGCAGATACGTTACCAGAACCTGAACCAGAACCAGTACCTGAACCTGAGTTGACGAGTGCAGCACCTGAGTCATAACCCATACATCTCCAGTTTCCTGAAGGAGAAGTGTTACTTTGACGACCAGTTGCGTCACTATAACGTAATGACGAACCGGCTAATGTTGAACCGGGGTTGGTTGCTGAGTTTTCAGCACCTGATTGTTGTAAGAACGCATAAGTACCAACGTCTCCAACCGAAGCGTTAGCGTTGACTGTCGCATCCAAAACGATAGTCGCTGTGTTTATCGCACTTATTCTTTTGTCTGAATCAACTGTAATTACAGGAACTGCTCCGGTGGAACCATAAGTACCGGCAGATACATCTGTTGTTTGGTTTACGTTTGACCCAGTACCATATAGAGCCATTGAACTTTACTCTCCCTTGTGTGTTATTATTTATGCAGAGAAGATTATACTTCTTCTAGCATGAATCTGTATGATTTACCATTTCTTCTATTCTTCAAGAATAGATCATGTTCTCCCTCTTCAATCAAGTAAGAACCCCATGATTGGTCAATGGTGTTACCACCTTTCCATTCATTGTTCAAGTCAATATCAGAACTGTATACGTTAGCCCAGCGTGTTCCACTTGAACCTAAGTTCTGAGTACCGTTGGCAGAAGGTATAATACTACCCGCCATAGTCAACGTACCAGTAAACGTATCAGAAGTATCTGATCTTAAGAAGGAAGCAGAACTGATACCATCAAGAGTATCAGCATCAAGACCTGATCCAGATCCGTCAACAGTCTTGATAAGGTTCAAGATTTCTGATGCTGTCTGATCGGCAGTCGCTGCACTCTCAATTCCGTCTAATTTTGATCCATCACCAGCAACGTCACGCCCATCAACTGTACCTGATACAGTTATGTTACCAGTAACAGCAAATTGTCCGGCAGTTCCAACATAAACTGTTGTGTTATCAGCCGTACCTGTGATTGTACCGTTTGAACCAGTATCTGTTACAGCAACGTTAGTATCTAAAACTGCGATTGTTGTGCTATCAACTGCTGTTGATGATGTGTTTGTTACACGACCTTTTGAGTCAACAGTAATGATTGGAATTGCAGTTGCAGAACCAACTGTTCCGGCAGATACACCTGAGTTTGCAAGTGTAACCACACCACTAGCACTAGCAGTAAGATCACTTGATGCAGAAGACCAAATGTATTTCTTGACTCTAGACATGTCGGAACGTCTATTTGTTCCACCACCTCCATCATCAATTAGCATCTCGTCAGCATCTACAATGTCAGCACCTATGTCTGTACCACCATCTATATTGACTGATGCTAGATCAACGACAACTGCTGAACTCAATGCTGTTGCACTAAGTATCTGAGTGTTATTGACCTTCAATACCTTACCTGATGCAAGGTTTATATTTTCTGATGCACCCCAGTTATCGCCAGTTGCTTCAAAATTCCATGTCTTATCTCCGTCTCCTGAGTCAACAGTCAATCCAGCACCGTCAGCAGCCGCATCATCAGCAGCTCCTGTTGCAACTTGGAAGTTTTTGTCATCTATAGCAACTGTGGTACTATTAATGGTAGTTGTAGTACCATTGACTGTCAAGTTACCCGAAACTGTCAAGTTATCATCAACTGTGGTTGTACCACCTGCTGAGTCGATAACTAAGTTTCCTGAAGATGTGTCGATCTCGTTGTTATTGGTGACACCAATTTGAACGTTATCAATACTTGCTCCACCGTTAGCATCAAGAGCACCAGTTATAGTAACACCTGCTGAGAAGGCAGCTGCTTCTGCAACTGTCAATCCGTCAAGTGTGGTTGCACCATCAACATCAAGTGTAGATGAGAAGGCAGCTCCCTCTGCTACTGTTAGTCCATCAAGTGTGGTCGCACCGTCAACATCAAATGTTCCTGTGACTGAACCGTTACCACTAACTGTTATGTTATCAGATACTGCTACAGTTCCACCTGCAGAATCTAATGTAAGATTACCCGAAGATGTTGATACTGTGTTACCATTTACAGTAACGTTATCAGCAGCAATGTCTCCTGTTACAGTTAGAGTTCCAACAATGTTTGTTGCATCTAAGTCTGTTGTGCCATCTACATCTAAGTTTCCGTTGAAGTCAGCATTTCCAGCCAATGTCAAGTTAGATGCCATGTCAACAGCACCGTCAATATCTACAGCATCTAAGTTAGAAGTACCATCTACATCTAAGTTTCCGTTGAAGTCAGCATTACCAGCTAATGTCAAGTTAGATGCCATGTCAACAGCACCATCTATATCAACAGCATCTAAGTTTGTAGTGCCATCAATGTCTATATTACCAGATATATCAAGACTAGCTGCGGTTATTGTTCCTGCGAAGGTAGCATTACCATTGTTGAAAATGGTAGCGTTTTCCCCGATTGGTGTGTCTGCACCAAGAACGTTGACCCCTGCTATCTCAATACCTACGTTGTGTAAGTTAGATGTTCCTGTCTTTACAGTTGTCTCATTGATGGTAACGGTTCCATTACCGAATGATGCGATACCAGTAACACGCATATCGCCACGAACTATGACGTCAGTATTACCTACACCAACTGTTAGTTTAGAACCATTAGCGTCTAGAGTACCAATGATTGCTGCATTTTCATCAACATCTAGTGTATCAATGTGAGCAGTTCCATCAAGATATAAGTCTTTCCACTCTAATCCTGATGCACCTAAATCACGAGCATTATCTGTGCTAGGAGTCAAGTCACTATCAAAACGACCTGTTGCGGTGATAGTATCACTTGTAGCATTACCAAGGTCGGTGTCTCCAGTTACAACAACATTCGTTGTTGTTAAGATAGAACCGTTGAATGTTAAGTTTGCAGAATCCTCTATTTCTCCAGAGGTTCCTGCGATTACTACACGATCATTTGTTAGATCGCCAATTTTAGCAGTATCTGCTAGTAATGCGTCAACGTTTGCGGTGCCATCAATGTAAATATTTCTCCACTCTTGGGTAGAACTACCCAAATCATAAGTATTATCATCATCAGGTATAATGGATGAATCAACATCTGCACCAAACACAACATTATCCGACGCTGAGTCTCCTAAAGTTAGTGTTCCTCCATTGAATGTTGTAGTACCTGTAACCTCAAGGTTACTGTACATGAAAACATCTGCTGCGAATGTAGAAACTCCAACGTGAGAAGATAGACCGGCAACAATTTGTTGGTTCTTTCCACCTACTTTAGCCAGTTCTCTTGCCCTAGACATAGTTTAATATCTCAGTTAGATTAGTTATATGTATTTATACCACTTTTATCCTAAACGCTAATCTTTGTGTTATTTCTGGCGCAGATATCCTTGGTGGACTTGCTGTATGTGTGGTATTATGCTTATAAACTATGATACGACCTGGTTTATTACCAACAACTTTCTCCGGCCATCCTAAGTCATACTTACGTTTCCAGTGCTTTGCACCTGTCACATCATCATTGAAAAATGTCAGTTCACCTCCCCAATCAGGTTGCCACACTTTATTCAATACGAACAATACAGTATAATAAGAGTCTTCTGGATTTGCTTTGGCATCTGTATCCTTGTGCATTTGACCACTTCTCTCCCCTATCTTATCATTCTTCATAGGGTCTGTAGAACGACCATTTAGGTAGCAAGTGAAATCAGTTATTGAACTTGGCACGTCATACTTATCGTAATAAGACTCGCCATTTATAAAATAACCATTGGGTCCTGACAGTCCTGCTTTGATTGACTCCGCCAGACCAGCATCTAAAGATGCTTTACCACCAAATATCTGAGTGTTGATACTATCAAAAATATCGTATGCTTCTTTACTATGTCTCTTGGTGCTGGCATCATCCCAACCAATAGGATGTCTGTACATAGAGAATCTAAACAGAGATAACATGTCCTCTATTGGTGTCTCTGTACCTAAAATATGTTTACTACTACTCTTCCCTGATAGGTTAGGGATATATTCTTGAATGGAGACTTTTCTTGGTACTCCTGTTCTTTGTAATTGTTTCTTCTCGTCTATCAAAGGAGTTATACCAACCCACTTACAATACCAACTCATTTTTTGAGCAGCATCATACATGGCATGATGTAATTCCTCGCTGACAAGCCCATCATAGACTTCTACGTCAACCATCATATACCTCTGTTGATATATTTAGTCTTTGATTTTTATCCTGAAAGCAACCCGTAGTGACATCTCTTCTGCATCTATTCTTGGTGCCATAGTACTATGAGTAATATTATGTTTATACACTATAATACGACCTGGTACATTACTAACCACCTTTGAAGCCCATCCCAAATTATATCCTCTCTTCCAATGTTTTGACCCTGTATCCTTGTCATCATAATATAACAAGTCTGCACCCCATGTAGGATACCACTCCAAGTTAGCAATGAACAATACAGTATAATAAGGATCTTCTGGTTTTGCTCTAGGATCTGTGTCCTTGTGCATTTGTCCTGATCTTTTACCAATACGATCACCAGACATAGGGTCAGTAGATCTAGCATTGATGTAAGAAACGAAACCATTTCCTACTTTGTTCTTTGGAACTCCGTACTTAGTATAATAATCTTCTCTGTTCTTATAATAACCCTTGAACCCTGACAGTCCATTGATACCCTCTTTCAGTCCCTCATCAAGAGATCCTTTTCCATCTAGTAACGTATCGTTGATAGTATTCCATAATTTATATACTATGTTAGAGTAGAAGCATGTGCTTGCATCATCCCACCCAATAGGATGTCTGTACATACTAAAACGGAAGAGATCAACCATATCTGATATGGCAGTTTCTTTTCCTAAAATGTGTTTACTACTAGTCTTCCCGTCAATTGCAGGAATATACTCATTTATTGTTTGAGTTGTCCTGTTGTGAGTCTCAATTCCTATCCACTTTGTGTATAACGACGCACCTTGAATCCAATCATAGACCTCACGATGCAACTCTTCGTCAATAACACCATCAAAGATCTGAAAATCTTCCATAAGTTACAGCAAAATTATTAAGTTGTATCGAACTACTACTGGCAGTTGTTCTGTGTGCCTAAACCGTAATGATTACCGTTTTGATTTATATATGCAATTAGGTATATTGCACATCTAGCAATCTAGGATACAGGGGTTAGTGATATTTTATACTTCTTACCTGTGAGATTATTTATCATGAATATATCATCCTTTCCTTCTTGAAGTGTCCAGTTTCCTTCACTTCCATCTACGGAATTACCGCCATTTCCTACGTTACTAAAATGCATATCAGCAGTATATACGTTTTGCCATCTGCTGCCCACAGCACCTAAATTTCTTGTTGCATCTGCGTCTGGTAACATATTACCATTCAACGTAACATCACCTACACTTATGTTAGGAACACCCGTTAGACCTGTAGCATTACCACTCAATGTGGCAGCTGTCAGCGTGTTAGTGCCTGGGTTGTATTTGAGTTCTACGTCAGTTCTTACATCCTCATTACCAGTTGCAGTATCTACGAACGTGACGAAATGATCAGCAGCTGTTGTATTAGTTGCAGTCAACTCGACTTTATCAGCAATCACACTGGTAAGTGCTGAACCATCAACTGCTGCTAATGCTCCTGTAATCTGTCCGCCAGGTACATTTGTTAGTCCACTACCAGAACCACTAAAGGTTCCTGATGTTGTGATACCTGATATCTTCAACCCTGCTTGCGAGAAGACTGCTACTTCTGTGTTATTGACAGTAATAGTTGTCTTCAACGGTGCAGTTTGAACTTGTGTGTTTGTATCTTGTATCGCTGTCGCATCTATTCCTGAAAGGTTTGATCCATCTCCATAGAAATGCGATGCTGTTATAATACCACTGGCATTGACTGTGGTAGCACCAAGTTGACCTACAGTAGAAACACCTGATGAGTTTATATCACCAGTTACATCTCCTACTAATCTTCCGGTGAATCCGGAGCCTCCGACTCCATCAATCCCTGCCACAAAACCACCAGCACTAGTGGTAAGACCAGATACATTAATATTGGTTCCATTGAAAAACGCTACGGTTGAGACGCCAGCAGAATTGAGTGATCCAAGAAATCCAAAACTACCGACTGGGGCTACGAACCCTTGTGATGTTGTTATAATACCAGTTGCCTGAACTGTCTCTACAAAGAATTGATCGGCTGTTGATATACCAGATGAATTGAAATCTCCTGTAAGATTTCCTGTGACATCTCCTGTTACATCTCCGACAACATCTCCAGTGACATTTCCTACAACGTTTCCAGTTATATTACCATAAAAACCTGCACTTGCGGTAACTCCAGCACCAGCTAAATCACCTTTGAATCCTAACGCTGATGTTACTATACCTGTTGCATTGATATGTTCAAACTCGCCTGTTACTCCAAATGATGCTATACCCACTGAAACTTGATTTGCAGTTAGTCCTGCACCTATTCTCAATGTTCCTACATTACCAAATCCAAATGTGCCATCTGCGTTCTGTATGTTAGTTCTCGCATCAGCAGCAGAGAATATACTAACAATACCAGTTACACCTGGCTCTTGGTAGAACGATAATCCGGCACCCACTTTGAATGTCGTAATACCTGTGGCTCTAGTAAAGTTACTAGCATCCATTACGTCGTTGGTTGACCTGTTTATGGTCATTGTAGCGATACCAACCTCGATACCACCACCCAGATCCAACTTCATCTGGTTTACAGTAACACCGTTACCTCTGAAATTCAATTTAGTAATTGAACCAGCAAAACCAGTCGGTGTTATCTCATCTTTCTGTACTTCTATACCTTCTACACTTCCTGATGGTGCACCAGAAGGTGCAGCCCAATATCTTTCTCCCTCAGTAGTACCATAAAGTACAAAGTTATTATTATCAGGCAACCCCAAGTTAGGTTCCGCCTCTTCCAATCCTAGGAAAGCAGGTAGACCTGGTGTTTGTTTTCTATGTGTTGATAGTCCAGCGTAGGATGTAACCCCAACCTTCCCAGATAATAATCTCATGTTACTTTGCGTTCTCTAGTATACTAATAATACACTTCATAGTGTTGTTATTGTCTCCCTCAATTTTCAGGATATCTCCTGTTTCCATAACAAGACGACCCTCAATGAATGACATTGCATCCTGATGAGGTATTCTAGCGTTTTTGACGATTTCTGTATCAATTGATGATCTACTGTGCTTGACAGTAAATGATGTAATTGATGAACCTTGTCCGACGTTTGATACGTTACCGTATATGACAAGTGATGCTACACCAGGAGGGCAAGTGTATATACCCACTGCTGCGTCAGTCACCACATGTGTAATCGTTCTGAATTTATTTAATGGTATTGCAGCCATTTACATTGGTCCTCCTAATGCTATTATCAATGGTGTGAGTGTTGCTTGGATACTCTTATTGAATGAGTCTCCGGTTATAGTACCAGTTTGTTGGTTGATAGTAAAACCATCTCCAACCTTTAGATTTCCTCTCTCATCGGTAGATGTATAAACAACTCTACCTCCATCCTCAGATACTATTTCATTCTCTGGTACTGTAACACCACCGTTTCTAGGTAGTGCAGCTGGTATGGTATGACCCGAACCAACATATTCAAATGTGTAGGATGATGCAAGAATCAATGATTGTCTTGCAAAAGGAACCGTAGATCCAACTCCAACGTTAGCTGGAAGAGTTTGATCAATCGTTACTGTAGAAACACCAGCAGTAACAGGTGTCGCACTATTTATAGTAAAATAACTAGGTCCAATCTCAGCAGTGGCGAGTGCAGTTATACCAATACCAGGTGCTGCTATTGAAACTGTCGGTGTGGATCTGTATTGAGATCCAGTTGCGAACATATTGATAGCAGTTATACTACCAAAACCACTAACAACTGCTGTTCCTTCTGCTTTCGATCCATTAGGTCCGGACGGGTTGTCTATACTAACAACAGGAGGATTAGCAGAAGTGTAACCAGAACCTGGATTTGTTACGTTTACCTTTATTATTTCATTAAACTTCTCACCAAGATATAATACCTGTCCTGAGTATGGTCTCTGTGTCAATCCTGACACCACCAAGATGTTATCTTCTTCTACTGCTGTTGCTGTAAGAATACCTGTCTGAGTGACCGTACCTATTCCTGATGCAACTAAACCAAATGTACCAAAGGAGGAGTTAGAGTTGTTGAGGTCACACTGTCCACCTGATGTACAACTAACTGCATACTCATCACATACAGTGAATATTGAAACCAACTGTGCATAACCATCATTAGATATAGTAACACCGATACCACCTTGGTTATACTGTGTATATGAATCAACAACCATTGACTTAGTGCCATTGGTATGATCTCCATTTATCCTCATACCGATGCTATCAGGTACAAAGTTTGTACAGTTTCTAACGTAAGGAGACTGAGTTATAATACCACTAATACGAGCATGACTACCTGCATCTCCTACATTGAATGTTATAGTATCATTGGTATGTGATGTGATAGCAGTAAATATACCAGCTATTGGGTCGGATGCTCTTGGATATGGATGGTTAGTAGCATAATAATCCATCTCACACTTGAAGTTTAGTGCTGCAGTTACAATGCCCACTGTGTTAGAGTTGTTTAGCCCGTGTCCTGCGGACGTCACAGTAGTAACACCTGATGTTGGATCGTACGATATCGCTGTAGGTGTTAGTGCGTTACCAGCATGCCAGTTAGGTCCTACCTTGACACTATCCACGCCCTTTACAATACCAACATTGACAGTTATGGTATTACTTGTGAATGATGAAATAGTAAGAGCAGTATTGTGTGCTGGATCTCCTGCTCTTGGATAAGTATGACTTGTTGCGTGGTTATCAGCATCGCAGGTGAAGGATAACTTATCAGTTCCTATGGTTATAGTATTATTAGTATCAAGACCATGACTGTTTGATGTCAAGACTAACACACCAGTCAGTGGGTTGTAAGCTGCTCCCTGAACTGCACCTGTCCCACCACCTGTAACTGTGTACGCATCAGCAACTGTTCCACCATTATATGTGTGAGTTCCTGTATCCTTGTTCCATCTATGATTGTTGACAACACCACCTGGTGGGAATGTTACCATTGCTGCTGTGTTCGCTGCACCAACAAATGACATGTTCTGCAGTAAAGCACCGTTATGTACCTCAAATAGATCCTGTCCTATATTTGAAGGCATGATCTGAGTATTTCTTAGATCATCTCCATCTATTGATACGTTTCTTGGTACGAAGATTGGGTTATTCTCTGGATATATACCACCTGCTACTCTTATAACATCACCTGCTTTTGCTACTCCACACGCTGCCTTGACAGATCTCTTAGCAGTTGATAGAGTCTTACCATCAGCAGTGTCATCTCCATCTTCCGCAACATAATATATGTTGAGTGTTGACGCACCAGCACCAACCCATTGTGTCTTACCATCATTATCTGCTGCTAGTACTGATCCACCAGCTCCTACTGTAGCATTAGAGTCACGAAGAACTCCATCAATTATTACCTCTCCCTTGACATCTAAAAGATATTCTGGTTGTGTACTACCAATACCTACTCTATTAGTAGAATCATCATATACTAATTGACCTGCACCACCAAATTTTCCGTCGGATTTTTTATACTGAACCTGTGTTTTTAATCCCGATGCGTCTGTCTGTATGTCCGCACCAGCAGACCATGAAACACCAGTTCCAACTGATATAAGAACGTTATTATTTGCACCAGCACCCTCGTTGCCATCATATAATTTCTTTCTTATAATAAGATCTTTATTGAAGTCAATGTCTTTACCAGGTTGAGTACTACCAATACCCACCTGCCCAGCTGCTACGACTCCATCGAAATTGGCAGTGAGTGCTACATCTAAACCGTATTTTGGATCAGTTTTACCAATACCAGTTCGGTTAGTGTCAGCTTCAACTACTAGAGCGTCATCTCCGACCTCTAGACCTTTTTCAACTGCAAATTTCTTATTGACTGACGCCATTTACAAATATTCCTTGGTATGTGTATTTATCAACTAATTCGCATGATATATGCGATAGCATAATATGGAGGTAAGTTAGCGTTAGTAGCACTAACACCTTGACTGTCAATGGATAGTCCAGTTGATACTGATTCAGTATCTGCTGTGAACCCACTCAACCTATCGCCATCAGGACCACCACTTTGTTCTAACTCATTTAGAATGCCATGGTTGGTTGTATTTGTAGTACCACTTGACTGATAATTATTACCAATTGAATTGTCCTGAGGTGCTGCAAATGCATAATTGTGTTTGTGTCCAGTCTCTGTAGTAGAGTGTTGGTGAGATACAACCACTGCGTCAGCACTACCACCTGTGCTGTTGTCAGCATATTCACTACCTCGACCTACGATGAACCTGTCAACTAGGTTAGGAGTTCCATTACTACCATTACATAGAGCCCAGTTCGCTGGAACTGCAGCATCATTTCCAGACCACATTATAATACCACCGATAGGTATAGTACCATTTCCAACGAAGTCAGAAGCAGTAACTGTTCCACCTGCAGTAATGTCATCTACTGCGTTTATATCGTCAGTAGATGTAATCTGTTCTGCAGTTAGTGTCTGTGTGATTGTAGCGTTTTGCTGTACTGCTAATGTGTTAGCAGTAAGTGTCGCACCTGAGAATACAAGTGAGGAACTATCCTGTAGTTCACCATTTGCACCTGCAAATGTAACTCTAGTCTCTGTAAGATCAGAAATCTTAGCACTTCCTGCAACCAATCCAGTTGAGAATGTACCAACACCTGATGCTACTACGTTACCTGCAAGACTCGAATCACCAGTAACATCAAACACTCTGCCTGATGTATTCTCTGCGATGCCGATTCCCATCTTATCAACAGCATATGAATCGGTGTGATCGTATGATATGAGACCAAACTTCTTCCATGGTTGAGTTGGATCAGAAGTTCTCACCCATCCTAAGTATCCACCAGCGTCAAATGTTGTATTGATTATTATCTTATCAACAGATGATGTAGGTGCTGCTTGGTTAGAACCATTGACACCAACAATAACACTATTTCCTACGTTACCTGATCTATTACCCTTGAGTTCAATATCAACTACCTCAGTATTACCTAAACTATAGAAGTTGGAGTTGACTGATAGTTCATCTAAAGTTAGAGTACTTGGTAGTGCTGATGCTGAACTACTATCAAACTCAGTGATAGTTGACTTCTCCTCACCAGTAATAGCATCAATTCTTTTTCTACCAACGTAGAACTCACCCTTATCATTCATTCCAGAGTACACAATTGTACCACCTCTGGAGGTAGTTGCCTGTGCTAATAACTGTTCACCATCATCCAGAACTCTTGTCTGAGTCTGTGGTAATGAAGTTGAATAGTTACCTGGACCAAAACCAACGTACTCAAACGTATGTCCTGATGCTCTGATCGTACTATGACGTCTTGCTTCTACAGGTAATACTTTGATCTTCACCGCAGCAGCATAGCGTGGGTGTGATGTGGCATTCGTACCTAGTGCACCTCTAGCAATAGATGTGGTAGCATTTGTTGTGATACGAACTATCTCGTTCTCAATCTGTAGATAATCACCTCTTCTGAGTTTATCGTGACTTTGTACAGATATACTAGTAGTAGTGGTAGTAAGACCAGATACTAAGTTAGTTGTTGTACCACCATAGATTGATATTGCTCTATTCTTACCCTTCAGTCCGATTCCATTACCATGTCCAACACCACCTGATGTGTATGATGGAGATGAACCAGCATCGATAAGAACTGATAGTGATGAACCATATCCTATTCTATCTTGTATAGGGAATGTTCCATTATAAACTGCTGCACCACCAGTGATACCAGATAATACTATCTGATCTCCACGTCTTAGTCCTATGTCTCTGTTTAATGTAACTGTTGCTATACCACTTACAGTATCATGAACAATATTGTTTACTGCTGTTGCAACACCAACGTGGTACATATAACCACCAGTTGACCCAACAGATATGTTACTTTTCTCGTAAGTTATCTTATTGGGGTCATTTATATTACTAATTCTATGTAATCCATTATAACCATCGCTTCCTACACCAACTATTTGTATAACATCACCAATATTATTATCAATAGCAGAAACTGTTACCTGACAATCAGCACCTGGTGTTATGAAGGGAACTCCCTTCACAGTAAGAACATCTCCTACGCTGTATCCTGTACCATGATCTACTAGATCGACTGCAGTGATGGTTGCTGCTGCAGCAACGGTGACATCAGCAGTTGCACCTTTACCACTACCACCAACAAGATCCACACTGAAGTAGAACTCAGCTGAACCAGAGTTTGTACCGTACTGTGTACCACCAGTTATGTTACCAAGATTCAATATACCATTAAAACCATGGTCAACTTCGGTGAATGCCGATGCATCTGTCCCGCTAATGCTGGTGGTTGTTAGTCCTATACCAACACCTGTGTCCTCTATTATATTAAGACTGGTCTCTTTTGTTATACTATGAGCAGGATCACTACCTTCTACCTGACCTATCGTGCCTCTAAGAGCGTATGACTTAGTTGCTATTGGATCATCAACTGGATTATCTAAACTTACTACTGGTTTTAGGTCGTTGACATTCTGTGGGAATCTATTTGCTCCAATGTCAAATGGTGCAACCTCAGGTATATTATTATAAGATAATAAAGTAAGATTGTATATACCATCTTGACTACCCTGTCTATGCTCCTGAACAACCTCATGGTTGAATATCTGATAAGCATTACCATAGTCCTTCCTTACAAAATAAGGAGAGAATGTTCTACCTGAACCAACAATGTTATTATTATGTAAGGTATAAGGAATACCAGTGGTGATAGTTGACATTCCACCAGGATTAGTTCCTATACCAATACTAAATGTCTTCTTATCATTGATAGATAAGACTTCAAATACACCATTATAACCTAAGTTTGATGTTCCAGAAGTGTTATTAGTTGACCTGACTCTATTGACTTGAATAGTCTGTCCTCTCTTCAACCTGTGTGGGAACTTAGTGGTTACAATACCAACATTACTACTCCATGATGCATGGATGATATTAGTATCATTCCTTAGATCAAGGTCATTATTGAGGTTTGTGTTATCATTTTGGAACTTATCATCATCAATAACAGTACCACTATCCTGTATAACATAACCATTTTGTGGTGGTGATGCGTTTGTTGCACCCTCAGGTATAATATACTGAGCTCTGTATATCTTCTCTATATCTCTTCTATTATCTACCTTTCTCTTGATGAATGTATTTGTAGTCTCAGGAGTTATATTTGATTGGTTCTGAGTTATAAAAGTATGAAGTTGGTTACCAGAGTCTACATTCAAATGCCAACCAGTTTCATCCCACTGCAGTGGGTGACCTGGATCTCCTGCAATCTTACTCTCTACATCAGATGTAACAGTTATGTTACCACCCAAGTTGTTGATACCTGTTATAGAATTGTTTGCTAGTGCATTATTCTTTGTTGTCGCAACCTTGATCTGATTAGCATCAAGTGATGCTGTTATAGCAAAGTAAGTCTTCTTATGTTCTATACCATCAGGAAGAGATCCTGTGTCAGAATTGAACTTGATTGATTCACCTTGGAACAGGTTATGATCTGCTCGTAGTGTTATAACATTACTTGTTATACTATTGATACCTGATGCCCTACCAACAAAATGCTCTTTCTTACCAGAAGGTCCTACCCCTGTAGGAACTGTCATCAAGACATTTGCTGTTGATGTAATACCAGCAATAGTAAGACTTATTGTCTCCCCTGACCTATTACCTACAGTGTAGATTGAAGTCTTATCACTAGGTACGGTATCTTTATTCTTATATCCTCTGATGTATAACTTATTACTTGACGCTGCAACTGTATCTTCTACGTCTATCTTCAACCAGTTGAAGTTGATTTCGTTTGTATAGTTCTTCTGTGCTGGTACAATACCTGTGATGAATCCTTTGTCATCTTTATTGAACGCATCAAACTTGAATCCGTCTGCACCTAACGCTTTCTCTCCGAAGTTTGAGTTAGAGTTAGTAATAGATGAGTCTCCACCTGACTCACAAATGAAGTGTCTACCACAACCTACAGCAAATGTAGATACTAATTGTAATACAGCATCATTAGATGCCTTGATGTGGAAACTTTCGTGAGTTGGTTTATGGATCGCAAATGAATCAGTATGAAGTGTGGATGAATCACCTAATGCTGCTTGGTCTTTATACGTTCCAGATACTGAGTCATACTTTACGAATACTGTATCGTCTTTGTTTAGTGATACACCCGTAAACTGGGCAGCAACCATAGACTTGAATCCAGATGCTTTCGCACCATCAGCCCATAGTCCGTTCATACCAAATACAGACCTGACTGAACAGTTGAAAATATATGGAGATGAAGATGCTACAGTGTCACTCTCAATGGTAGCTGTCGGTGACAGCCCAGATAAGTTTGGTGTTGCTGTAGATGCTGGTGCACTTGTTACACTATAAGTGAACAACGTATCACTGAGGATCTGAGTAACAATATGAACACCATCATACTCTGTACCGTTTACATTACCTGAACCAGCTACGCCCTTGATTATAACGGGAGTACCCACGTTATAGTCATGTGGTTCTGCTGTTACAACTGAAACAACTGTGGTGGCAGTAGATGATGATGGGTTTACACCTGAATATATGTCCTCAATCTCAATAGCACCGATCTGTGATAGTTCACCAACAATTCTTGATTCGTCTGTTACCTTCTCAAAGTCTGAGTTGCTAGTATATGATGGTATAGCACGACCAGAACTGTTACCAAATGCTAGAGTCAACTTAGCATAGTACATGTCAAGGTCAGTAATATCCTTACCTGTGACTACATTCTTACCATCAGCAAACTCAAATGCAGTTAGTTTATGGTGTGAGTAGTTTGGTTGATATACTGATGTAGTATAGTCCTTGTAGATTCTATCAGCAGGGTCACCATCAAATATAGTTACTTCTCTAAAGTAGCAACCACCAGTTACACGGAAGATTGCACTTGTGTTTATGTTAGCGTTATTTGGGTCTGGTATAAACTTAGGTCTTACCTTAGTCTTTCTAAGATCCATACCAACTATGGATGTACCACGAGGTAGTATGACACCACCATGTATAGAGTTGAACTGATACAGTACGTTGTTAGCGTTCTGCACATCAAACTCTGTACCAATGGAGAACTCATTTATTGCTTGGTTAGATCCGTTGATATCAGTGACTGCACCAGCAGTATTGATTTGATATCCTGGTCTATTATCAATATAATGAATACCCGGTGCTACTACGATAGTAGTTTTATCAAACTTATCGTTATCTTTACCTAACTGATATGAAAATCTCGCAGATTCTAGTAGTGCCCTTTGTATTGTTTTGAAGGGTCTAGTCCTAGAATTACCTGTGTTACTTATATCATCAGTCGCATCTAATTCCTCAGGATTAACATATAGAACGTTACCCTGTATATTTTTTAGAAAATTTTCAAGTCTACTTAACGGCATTACCTATAAATCCTGACACCAATTCCTCAACCTATTTAGCAGCCATCGTCATTGTGTTTTGTATGTAATAGTAAAAAGTCTATTTCCTCTTGATCTAAGTCGTCGTCTTTAGTTTCTTTTTCCTTTACTTGGGGTTTAGTCATCGAATTGCTAATCTTTTGATTAATGGTATCAAATCGCCTTCTACCTTTGATACAACATTATCTATAACATTTACATCGAGGTGCATAAAAGGAGGAACTATACCCAATACTCTTAGTAGTCCATCAACAAACAATGCAAGGGTTGTAAAACCCAGTATCATACTAATAATAGTTGCTTCTCTATTATGCTTCGCCATTGATGCTTCATCAATACGACGTGCTTCTGCTAATGCTGCTGATATTAATTTATCCACTTCCTTCTTTGTATAGTAGGAAGATTCTAACTTTAACTTGACAACATCAGTTGTTGGCAAACTCTTTACTAATTTGTCGATCATTGTCTTTTTCTATTAGTGTATGTATTTGACTTCTATCTCTTCATCAATCTTTTTTGCGGTTTCTGTGATTTTCCACACATGCATGAAGTCATCTGCATTATCGCAATCAATATTCTTCACGCAACCATCTGAACCGAATATTCGGAACGATGCTCTAGGTATATCAATTTCTATCGTACTTACGTATTCGTCAGTAAACATGGTAGGAAATGCTATTTTGTCTATTATACCATTAATCCTTAGTATTGCAAATAATCATGTATGTTCCCTTGATAGGTCCACTGGCAGCATTTTTTACAGTTGCTTTACGCCCATAGTGTATATTCTCAACGTATAGTTCTTGGAATGTACCATGTGGGGTAATCATTATAGTAAGACTGTCAAGGTTTAGCTTATTATTCCATGCTTTAGGGAAATTTATGACCCCATCTGCTGGAATATCGCCTTTGTCTCTTACAGCACTCCCCATGGTTGCATGATCTCCACGTTGTTCTGCCATTGGTGGTTCCTCCTCTTGGATGTAAATTTTGGCTTTGTCGATTCTTATTTTATGATATGTCTCACCCCAAATTTTTAGTTTGGAGCCGTCACCTTTACCGTTCATTATTCAAATGATTGAGTATTACTATAGTTACCCATCTTTGTTTCTATTTCTTCACCATCATTTAGGTTAGCGATAAGGAAATACCATCCTTGAATAGTTCCTCCGGCAGCATTTCTAACGATTGCCTGTCTTCCATACTGTATAGACTCAACATATAGTTGTTGATAAGTCTTGTATGGAGTTAGTATGATAGAAATAGTATTAGTTTTAATCTTGTTTGCCCAAGCTGTTGGGAATTCAATAACGCCATCAGAAGATAACCTACCTTTCGCTCTTACAGCTAGGTTATAGGTTTTTGATGATGACTCCAAATTGACTGACATTTTATTCCTTTGAATATTTGTTTTACTATTTATTATCTGGCGTATGCAGGATCGTCATAGTTCTCATCTGGGTAGTCGTTGTAACTGTCTCCCTCATATTCCACCACAAGTGGGTTCACATCCTTCCTCTCACCATAAACATGATAGAAGCAATCAGTCACACCCTCAAGAGTTATCTTACTATCATCCCACTCCTTTACTATTATATCCTGTGCTGCTCCTACTGGTTGTGTCTGTACAGTAATAGTGTCAGTCACCACAAGATCTTTCCAATAATCTGGTAGTGCAATCTCATTATCCTGAGTCCTACCTCTGAAATATACACCAACCTCAGGTCCTTCAAGACAGGCATATCTCAGTCTGTGACCCTCACCCTTGGTAGGATGAACCATATCAAATGGTTTTGGTTTAGCGTCAGCAACACCAAATCTGGCAGCGAGTCTACCCTTATTACCACAATCTACAGCACCTGTGACATATACATCTCCATCAATATAGACTGCATTTACTGCTTTCTCGCCATTTATCTCTACATCACCCTCTACCTGCAACGCTCTACCAGATACGCCAGGTGCAAAACCTCCTAAATCAGTACCTATGTTGAGTGTTCCTTTTGCGAAACCACCCTTATGTTTACCAATAAATGCAGGTCCTGATGCAGCAAGAGTACCAGTAAATGGTTTGTCACCATCTAGTGTATCTACTGATTGATCGACATGAGGTTCGGGACCTATAACGATCTTACCTGAGTGAATGTCTGGTATATTCATTCTTGATACTTGCTAATAAGTTTTTTGAGTGTGGGTGGTATTATCTTAGAGTTGTTCTCATGTACATGAACAAATCCTCCTTGAAGGATATGTGCAGCACCAGATTTTGCTATAAGATTTTGTGTTGCCACCACTTGAACGTTATGTCCTTTTAGTTTAGCAGTCTTTTTCGCCTCTGCAAAGAAATCCTGCTGTGCTGTCAATTTTATATTACCCTCAACAGCATCCCTTGCTGTCATGACAATCTTTTTGGCATTGACATTGAATTCACCACCACATTCTATATTGAAGTCACCATCTACCAATATATTCAGAGGTCCTGTGCCTTGCTGAACAATATTAGAACCAGGATTCTCTGTTTCCTGTCCTAGTTTAGATCGCAGTTCCCAACCACCATCATCAAAGAGTCTGAGTGTCGCATCTGAACCAGCTTTTATCTGTATGTCAGCTTTTCTGACTACATGGAGATCTTCTTCACCTATTCTAATCTGCCCGTCTTCGGGATGATTTATAATATACGGAGGAAACTTAGACATTATGAACCTCTAGGGCAGTCAACAACTGTAAGAATTTGTGAAGGAGGTACGACTGGATCACTGTACTCAGATACAGGAACGAATGTAGTAATCGGTCTCACTTGTGCACCATAACCAGTTTTGCTATTTATTGAAAGTTGAGGTATATTTTGACCTAATGAACAACTTCCAGTTGATCCCACTATTCTACCATTCTCTATCACAGGTGTCAACACACATCCATCAGGTGTTGTTATAGTATCACCTTCCTCATATCCTGTACCTGTGCTTATGATATCAAGTTCTTTTATTTGTCCTATCACCTGCTCCCCATCACTTCCACCACCTAGATAACCATCACCTGGATTTGTTATAACAACATTTTCCAATACCCCATCCTTTATTATTGCTACACCTGTAGCACCTAAACCATTACTACAATTATCAATGAAAGTTACATAAGGTTGTTCTGTAAATCCTAAACCTAGGTTACTCATCTGGACACCAACTATACTACCAGTATTATTGACAACTGCTTGAGCAAATGCACCAATACCACCACCACCGAATATTTCTACACTAGGAGGTTGACATGTCTTAGGGTCATATGGATTACAAGGACCTGCTAGTTGTTCCATCTCACTTGTAGAACCATCAGAATCTCCAGTCAATCCAGGGAACATACCACCAACTAAACCATCAACACCACTGTCTATCTTACCAAGAAGACTTGTCATTCCCACCATCTTCTGGAAGTCTAAAGCATTCTTACTATCAGGACCTTGATTCAATTTCCAGTCAGTTATACCTGGATCACACTCAGATCCCTCACATTGTAGTAGATTGAGTAATTCCTGAATGCCACCAAATGCTTTACCCATCATACCTGAGAAACTAGGGATAGAAATGCCAGTAAGACCTCTCATCATAGTAAGAAAAGGTGCTATTCCTTTCTTTATCTTATCAAGAATGTTAGAGAATAGTCCAGCAAGAAATTGCTCTGCAGCACATAACGGGAAGTTGAGTAGTTTACCTAGAAGAGATTTGATAAACTTAGATATTGTATCCTTCAAACCTTTCATCAAATTCTGTAATAGACAATAGATACCATCTTTCGCTTCCTCTATACCAAGTTGCTTTGAAAGAAAATTGGGATCTAAGAAGTCTAATTTAGATTCTATCCCTTTATCAATCTCTTTGAATAACTCTGATCTTGCTCGACTTATAACACCAGACATACTACCAGCCATTTTCTGTGCTGCTCTGTCTACCAATTTATCTACATTTACAAGTGTATTCAATACAGGGTCAATGTATCCGTCTTTTACCTTCTCCAGTTTACCAATCGTGTCCATCAAACCAGTCAATGCCTTTGATGCATCACCCATCTCAATTTTAGGTATAGTACACTCAGTTGCTTTTACAAGTGTGAGTACCTCATTATTCTTTTCTTTACCAATAGTATTCTTACCTATGAGTTTATCATTATTGTCTGGTATACCACCTATCTTAGTACCCCCACTCTTTACTTTAGTGGGTGTACCTAGTGCAAGCACAGGATCTACTGAGACTGGAGAAAAACCAGAAGTTGAATTTGATACAACATCATCCCAAGTCTTAATATCCTTTATATTTTTGTGTGCGTATAATGAACCAATAACTATAGGTTGTTGTGCTTCTATTCCATCAAGAAAGAAACCCACTACAGTTTCTCCACCCTGTAGTGTGTTACTTACTCCATAATGGTTGTTACCAGAACCCATCGTGGCTGGCATTAAAAAATGTGCCCACGGTAATTCGTTATCCTCTATGTCCTTGGTAGCAGGATGTTTTCCTAGGATTCTTAGTTTTGCTCTGTAACCGTAGTCATTTGATTGCTTATGATCATCTTTTCTCCACCATTTGTCTACAACTACTTGTCCGACAAACCAGTAGAATCCATCATGCCCAAAATGACTACTCGTTATGGATTCTTGTTCAATCATTAGTCGTCATACACTAAACATTCTGGTTCATCTGGATGTAAGTCGCAGAATACTTCTAAGACATTAGGGTCATGATGATCCCCTGCTTTGATCTCATCCTTGTGGTGCTCTGCATATTCTTCTA
>VMHT01102553.1_pt1 | contig 20472 bp, 35 predicted proteins | sample 4693611 | NCBI WGS metagenome assembly VMHT01 (sample SAMN12280063, study PRJNA550983) | marine metagenome | isolation source: seawater sampled from same location over 5 years 0.02-0.2 micron viral filtrate | place: USA: collected off the coast of southern California halfway between the port... ...
ATAAATATTATGAACATAAATAAGAAAATAGATAAAATATTAAAATACAAGACTTATAGTATAAGAAATAAAATTGACTCATTATTAAAAATAGTTACTGAAGAAATAAATTGTAATTTAAATACAGACTCTACAAGTAAAAAAATAAAAAAAGCAATTCAAAATAGAAAAACAATTTACAACGCAATTAAAACACTTGATTTTAATACTGGTGAAAGATTTTTGAAATTAATGGATAAATGAAAAAAAAATCAAGAAAAAACATTGTTAAAAGACTCGACACAGTATTTTCTTTATATATAAGACTTCGCGAAGCGAACAATGAAATCGTTGAGTGTTACACTTGTGGCAAGATCAGTCATTACAAAAAAGGTATGCAATGTGGTCATTTTCAATCAAGAAAGTTTTATGCAACTAGATGGGACGTTGACAACGCAAGAAATCAATGTTACGCGTGTAATGTTATGAAATACGGAGAACAATACAAGTTCGGTTTAAAACTCGACAAAGAGTGTGGCGAAGGCACAGCTGAACGATTAATGATTAAATCACGTCAAACAGTAAAATACTCAAACGATGACTTAGAATCGTTAATAACGTACTATAACAATTTATTAAACAAGTTGATTTAATTTTTATATTTGACTTGTTCTATTCTATTTGTCTTTGTTAAAAGAGGTTAATTAATTTTAATCTCTTTTTTTTTTATTAAATATTTTGTTTATAACTAAATAAGTGTTATATTTGAGTATAATTTTAAAATAACAACAATAGGAGTGTAACAGCTCCTTTTTTTTAAATATACAGAAATGAACATAGACAATAGAACAATAAGTTACGAACAACATCATTTAATTGTAACACATTTACAAGAAAAATTAAAAGAAACACAAGACGAACTAGCTGAGTGTTATAATAACCCATCAAAAATGAACAAATGAACAAAGAAAAATTATTAGAACTTTACAAGAAATATAATCTTAATAAAGATGATTTCTTTAAACATCAACACTACACGATTATAACTCGAACAGGAATTGAAAAAATAGAAGCACAAGAAAATATTAAAATAAATTATCAATCTATTAAAAGTGAACCTAATTTTGCTGTAATACAAGCATTTGGAGAGTTAAATGACAGAAAAATGGAAACGTTTGGCTCTGCATTAAAAGGTAATAACTACGCAGAAGGAAATTGTAATAGTTGGTACGTTAAAGAAATGGCAGAAAAAAGAGCATTTTCAAGAATAGTTTTAAAGTTAACAGGATTTTATGCTTTAGGAGTTTTTGGAGAAGATGAGTCTGACTCATTTAAAAAAGAAATAAAAAATAAATTAACTAAACAAGAAATAATAAATAAAAATAAATAATTATGGCATCAATAATCACAGCGTCAATTGACGTAACAAAATTACCTAAAGAAAAATTTGAAAAAGCAGAAAACGGAAAAGTTTGGTATAATTTTACTATTAAAGTTTATGACGAATCTAAATGGGGCAAAAACGCAATGGTAATAGACTCACAAACTAAAGAACAAAATGATGTTTATAAATCGATGAACAAAGCTGAGAAACAAGAACATATAAAGAAAATTAAACTAGGTAACGCAAGAGTAGTTTGGACAGACGGTACTATCAATAAATTTGAAAAAGAAGAAGATCAACAACAACAAGCTGTAGTAAACAATTCAAATCAAGAAGACGATTTACCATTTTAATATTCTTTTTATTTAATGACAAACAGACTTTCAGAAGAAGAGACCGTACGTCTTTTGTTAATGGAAGCTATTGAAGATGATTGTGTTGTAGATTATAAAAAAACAATTGAATATCCACCAGTAGCTTTATCTTATGGCGAAAAACTAATTAAAGGTAAAAACAAAGATTATTTGTATCCAATACCACTTGGAACATATGGCAACTTTAGTTTTATTCAAGGTCCACCTAAATGTAAAAAATCTTATTTAGTTTCATTATTGACTTCAATTTATCTTGGTACTACAAACATATTTGGTGGTAAAATACAAGGACATCGTAAAGACAAAAACGTTTTACACTTTGATACTGAACAAGGAAAGTGGCACGCACAAAAATTATTTAAAAGAGTAATCGAAATGAACTCTTTTGATTATTCAAAAAATTATCATACTTTTGGTTTAAGAACAATTGATTATAAATTAAGAATTGAGTTTATACAATATTGTTTAGAACACAAAATAGAAAACGTAGGTCTTGTTTTAATTGACGGTATTGCTGATCTTGTAAGTGATGTAAATAACATTGAAGAAACAAACGCGTGTGTTCAAAAAATAATGGAATGGTCTGCAAAATATAAATGTCATATTATGTGCGTTATTCATTCTAACTTTGGTTCAGAAAAACCCACGGGTCATCTTGGATCGTTTTTAGAAAAAAAAGCAGAATTACAAATACAACTTGAAACAAATACAGTAAATAAAGGATGGACAACAGTAAAATGTAAAAGAAGCAGAGGTTACGCTTTTGAAACATTTAGTTTTGAAATCAATGATTATGGATTTCCACAACTTGTTGGGAACTTCTACGATCCTTTAAAAAGTATTTAGTGAATGATATCTTAACGAAAGTTTTTAATAAACACAAAATCTGGATCGATATTGTCATCTCATTTGGTTGCAATCGTGAAACAGCTGAAGACATTACACAAGAAATGTATATAAGATTATCAAGAAAATTAAACGAAGGTCTTGACATAAACTTCGGAGATGATGATTATAATTATTATTATGTTTTTAAAATTCTTAAATCTATGTTTCTTGATCTAAAACGTAAAGAGTCAAAAATTAACGTTATAAATATAGACGATTGTTATAAAGAAAAATTACAACAAGATGTTGATTATGATGTAAAATATGAATTAATAAAACAAGAACTTGATAAAATGTATTGGTATGATCGTAAAGTATATGAAATTTTAGACAATGGTGATTCTGTGGCTGCTCTGTCCAGAAAAACTCATATTCCTTATCATTCTTTATATAATACTTATCGTAAAGTTATTGAAAGATTAAAAAAATTATTATGAAACTCGGAGACTTAGTCTACTATTTTACTTATTATACAGGTATAAGATACATTTGGAAAAAAATATATCCCAATTGTGAGTGTGATAAAAGACGAAAAGATTGGAATAAAATAAAAATTAAAAGATGGTAAAATTTAATGATGAAGATAAAAAACTATGGAATAAATTCAGACTTTCAAAACGCGACACTATCAGCAGATCCGAATTTCAGCTGGTGTGTAAACTCCACGCAGAATATTATAAACACAAATATTATGAACCTTGTACTTGTTCGCCAACAAAAATAAAAAAGTTTATACAAGAACTTAATATTATTTGGGATAATGAACATTGAAAAAACACACAAACTAGAAAAAACATTAATTGAGTTTTTGAATTTTGATGGTTGGGATCTTCAATGGACTGGTTCCGGTAACAAACATTATGACGCGTCAGGTTACACATCTAAACGTAAACGTGTTGTTATTGAAATGAAATGGAGATCAAAATATTATGAGGAAAAAATGTTAGAGAAATATAAATACGATGCGTTAATGAATCTTGACAAAGACATTGTAAAAATATATTTTGTAAACGATCCGAAAGGTAATTTTTTATTCTGGTTAAACACAATTAAACTACCTGAAACAAAAGAAATGTATTGTCCTGACACCACATTATGGACAAAAAAACGATTACTTAAACCGGTATATCTACTCAAAGAAAATCAAGCTACGAGAATCAATTTAAATTAGTTTATTAAACATTTTGTTAATTAAATTATTTAGTGTATATTTGAATATCAATGAGGGGGAAGTTTTAGGTGTTGACAGGTGCAAGTCCTGTAAAAATTAGATACCGCCCTGTTATAAACATATATCCCTCATTGTTTTTTTAAAACAAACACTATGAATAAATGTATTTTATGTAACAACACTTTTACTGGTTGGGGTCATAACCCTGAACCATTAGAAAAGTCACATTTTAAATGTTGTGATCATTGCAACACAACAAGAGTTTTACCTTATAGAATTTATAGATTTACAAATGATATTATTAATTGACGCAGATAGTTTAATTTTTGCCAGCTGTTACAGATCAAAAGACGATGTTTCAGATCATCCGTATTATGAAGATATTGAAGACGCTAAAATAAAGTTTGATCATCAGTTAATGAAAATTGTTAACGACTTAGAAGATCAATTTGAGATTGATAAAATTGTTACATTCAATGGCTCAAAAGGTAATTTCAGAAAACAAATTGTAAGAAGTTACAAAGCTAATAGAAAAAAACAAGAGTTACCACCTTTGCTCCACGAACTTCATGATTACGTCAAGGAGCAATACAACAGCAAATTCATATATGGACAAGAAACTGATGATCTTGTTGCGAGATACTGGAAAACATTAACTAATCAATTTGGTAGAGACAATGTAATGATTGTTTCAATCGACAAAGATTATAAACAATTCCCTGCTTTGATATATAATTATCATAGAAATCATAAAACAATACTTGATTTGTCTGAATCAGATGCTTTGTATAATTTTTACGAACAATGTATAATCGGTGACAGCGCTGATCACGTCAATTACTTTAAAGGCAAAGGTCGAGCATTTGCAAAGAAATATTACAAAGATTGCGAAACAAAATATCAATACACTAAACAACTTTTTTTATTATTTAAAGAAAAGTATAAAAGCAAAGCAAGAGAAAAATATATTGAATGTTATAATCTACTAAAACTAAGAACACACTAAATTAAAAAATATGGCACACGAACCAAACGCGTTTGAAAATGAAATATTTACTCATTATCGAACACAAGCAAAAACAATAGACAACGCTATTGATTTACTTGTACAACATAATTATACAGTAATTGATTTACAAGGCAAAATAATAAACAAAGACACAATTGATCTTGAAGAAAAGCCAGTTGTATCTCCTATAAGATATAATACAAGAAACAAACAATGAAAATTCATTTAACTCACAATATCTTAAACGATAAATATACAAACTACATTTACGAAGCGTTTGATATACAAAACAAAGAACAATCAAACGTTACTATAAACGCAAATTTAGAATTGTTACCAGCTGAGTGGAACATCGGTGTTGTTTACGGTGGTAGTGGTACAGGTAAAACAACTATATTGAAAAAGTATTTTAACAAAGAAATAAACACATCTTCATTTGATTATAATAAGTCTTTGATATCAAACTTTGATTGGTTAGAACCACAAGACGCAACGTTTCTTTTATCTGCAATGGGTCTGTCATCAGTCCCGACTTGGTTACGACCATTTCACACACTATCAAACGGAGAACAATATCGTGCTAATCTTGCTTATGTTGTCGGCAAAGCATCTAATAATGAAATAATATTAATTGATGAGTACACTTCAGTAGTTGATCGAGATGTCGCAAAAGCAATGTCTAACGCGTTACAAAAGTATATAAGAAAAACAAATAAAAAGATTGTTCTTGCGTCTTGTCATTTCGATATTATGAATTGGTTACAACCAAACTGGATTTACTCACCATTGAAAGGACGTCTTGAGATAGCGTCACGTCTTCGGCAAAGACCAGAGATTGAACTTCAGATATTTCGATGTCGATATGAAACTTGGAAAATATTCAAAAACCATCATTATTTAAGTGAAGAATTAAACAAATCAGCTAAATGTTTTTTAATACTATACAACGACAAACCGATTTGTTTTATGGGAATATTACCAATGCCAAGCGGAACAATACAAAACGCATATCGTGTAAGCCGATTAGTTGTTCTTCCAGATTTTCAAGGTCTAGGTATTGGAATGAAAATTCTAAACATATTCGGATCAATGTATAAAACAAACAATCAAACATTATATATTAAAACATCAAACCCATCTTTATTCAAGGGAATGAAACGAAACACAACAAACTGGAAATTAATAAACGAGTCAAACGATATAGAAAAAATTAAAAAAACTAATGCACATTATAAACTATTAAAAGAACAAGGCAAAGCATTTCACACAGGTATAAAATACTTTAAAGAAAGTGTTACTAAAAGTTACAAGTATACTGGCGAACAACACAATGAAGATATTTCTATTTTAAAATTTAAATCAGAAGTTTATCGAGATGTCGCACAAAATCAACTAAGTATATTTGACACATAATTTAGAAATACAACACAATTATTTTACTGATATCTCAGCTGGCATAAAGTCATTTGAAATAAGACGTACAAACAGAGATTACAAAGTGGGAGATATTTTAATACTAAAGTCTTTAAAAACAAATGAAACAATTAAAAAACAAATCAAATATATATGTGATTTATCAATTTATGATATTGATCACATTTTAATACTAGGAATCTAAAAACAATGGAATTTAACAAAAACTATCACAACAACGAGTTCAACTTTTTAATAAGTGAATTAACAGACAGACAAAGATCAATTATGGATATTGATTGCAGTTTATCAAAGTACGGATCAAATCTAAATTTATTAGTTGATCATAAAAAAACAAACGACAAAGTAAGTATAAACACAGTAAGAATGTTGTCAACGTTTGCAGATGTAACATTAAACAATAGAGATGTGTGTAAGTGTTTTATTGTAAGAAGCGAAATCGACACAAAATTAAAAAAAACTACAAGTTGTTCAGTTGTTTATGAAATCAAAAACTATGCAAAAGTAAAAGACAAAACAGATATTTCTAGTTTTATTGAACAAAGATATACAATAACAAACGACAAAGATTTAAAATTGTTTTTTCAACCAGAGACACACTTGCAAACAAAAGTTAAATTAAAAGACGTATTTTAGATGACATTATTACAAGAGTTTAAACAATTAAAGACATTAAAAGAAAAAAGATTATTTGCATTAAAACAAGCAAAAGAACAAAACAACACATCACATATTGAAATGTTGAGTTATGAAAAATTATCATCATTTTCAGTTCATTGTTTATTTTACAATTCAATAGGAAAAAAATACAAAGCAAAAAGAACATATAGAGCAAAACACAATAAAGAGAGAAAATTTTAAAAAAACTAAAATGAAAAATTTAAAACCGAAAGAGATTGCTGACAAATTAAAAGAGTTAACTTCAGTTGATGTATTTGAAAACACACGCACACAAGAAGTTGTGAAAATAAGATCATTGTTTTGTTATTTATTAAGAGAAAAACTAGCTATGCGTTGGACTGCAATAAGTCAGTTTTTTCAACACAACAATAAACCTATGAATCACGCAACAGTAATACACGCGTTAAAAAACTATCAAACACATAAACTACACGATAAAAAAATTGCAACACTTGAAGGAATGTTTACGTTTGATTCTGATTTAACTATTGATGAAATAAATAAGATTAAATATTTAGAAAGTAAAGTACAAAGATTAGAAACTCAAATCATTGACATAGGTTCAGATAATTCATTATATACAAAAATAAAAAACATACCAATCGACAAAGAAGAATATATTATGAATAAAATTGATTTATGGTTAAAAGAGTTTGAATGGAAATCTAAATTAAAAGATTCTTCTACTGTTTACGCAGGCAATTAAAATCAATTAAAAATTTCGTTATATATTAAAGATTGAATAAACAATAATATTTCAATTATGGATAAACGTAAAAATAATGGTGGTGCAAGATCAGGGGCTGGTCGACCAAGAAAAGAAGATGAACTTAAATTAATTGAAAAACTAGATTTGTTAATAGATAACAAAGAAGTTATAAAGACTCTAGGCAAACAAATATTAAAAGGAGATAGTCGTGCTATGAGTCTATACTTTGGCTATCGTTATGGTAAAGCAAAAGAATCGGTAGACATAACTTCTGATAGTGGTTTAAATATAAACTTCAAAGATTTGATAAAATTTAAGTGATTGAAATAAATAAAAAGTATTCAACATTATCAAGTTCAGATGCTAGATATTTCATAGTTACAGGTGGTCGTGGTTCTGGTAAATCTTTTTCTATTAATTTACTTCTTGTTCTTTTAACTTACGAAGCAGGACACACAATCTTATTTACACGTTACACTTTAAGTTCAACATATATTTCTATTATACCTGAGTTTATAGAAAAAATAGAAATGTTAGATATCTTTAACGACTTTCATATTACTAAAGACGAAATAAGAAACATCAAGTCAGGTAGTAAAATCATATTTAAAGGGATCAAAACATCTTCAGGAGATCAAACTGCAAATCTTAAATCATTACAAGGTGTCACAACGTTTGTACTTGACGAAGCTGAAGAGCTAACAAATGAAGACACATTTGACAAGATAGATTTATCAGTAAGACAACAACACAAACACAATAGAGTTATATTGATTTTAAACCCAACTACAAAAGAACATTGGATCTATAATAGATTCTTTGAAGACAAAGGGATTCAAGAAGGCACAAACGAAACACAAGACAATATAACTTACATACATACAACGTATTTAGATAACATAGAGAACTTATCAGAAAGTTATTTAAATCAAATAGAGAACATCAAGAAACGTAGACCAGAGAAATATAAACATCAAATGTTAGGTGGTTGGCTAAACAAAGCAGAAGGTGTAATATTCACAAACTGGAAGATTGGAGATTTTAAAAAAGTAGGTGTAAGTGTTTACGGACAAGATTATGGATTCGCATCAGATGAAAATGTATTAGTGGAAACAAACATTGATTCAACAAACAAGATTATATATTTAAAAGAATGTTTTTATTTAAAATCATTAACAACAACACAAATTGCTGAGTTAAACTTAAAACACGCAAACAATAGTCTCATCATTGGAGACAGCGCAGAGAAACGTCTAATCTACGAACTCAAACAAAAAGGTTGTAATATTAAAGAATCAATAAAAGGACCAGGTTCAATAACTTACGGCATCTCTTTATTACAAGACTATGATTTAATAGTTGATCCACAAAGTATAAATCTAATTAAAGAACTAAACAATTACAGCTGGTTAGAAAAGAAATCTAAAACACCACAAGACAAATGGAATCACATCTTGGATGCTATTCGTTATTCAATCACATATCAATTACAAAACCCAAATCGTGGAACATACTATATTAGTTAATGAATTGTAAAAAATGTAATAACGAAATGGTATTTATTGGCTCTAATCAAAATGGTTTCTTATGGTTATGTAGAAAGTGTAATCATCTTAACTACGCAGACGCAAAAGAAGATCCTCGAAGAAAGTAAAAAAAGTTATTAAATATTTTGTTAATTAAAATAATTGTATTATATTAGCTACATAATTGCAATGAAGCAGTTATATAAACAAACATAACAAATGAAAGAATTAATTTATTTAAAATCAGTAGATTCATATTTGAATCAAAAAAAAGGTATTATATACCCAGCATTAGTAAACAATAAACCAGATTTAGATTGTCCTATTTCATTGAAAGAAGATGAAGTTTCAAGAGAATGGTATTCTGCATTATCTGCTATTGATATGCACCACGTTAATTTAGTAGATATTTTAAGATTATAATATGGCTATAAATAAAATAACATTAGAAGATAAGTTTAAAATTATAGATGTTGAAACAACTTTAAAAATGTTGATACAACACGGAGATTTAAAACCTCATCACAAAGACTGGGCATTAACATCTTATAAAAACATTTTAGATTTTAAACATCAAAACGATATACTATGAAAAAAAGACAGTATAGATCAAATCAAGGTAGAAGTCCCTATCAAGAAGAACAATCAATGAAAATAATAGTTGTTCTACTTTTAGTTGCGTGGACGTGTGCTGTAATTCTTTTAACACTACAATTAGTATGAAACATTATTACGAAGATAACGGACAACGCAGATATTACATAGCAAAAAAAATATCTAAAAAACAAAACACAGAATCGTTTTTAAAAATAATTGGTTACTCATCAATTGTCTGGTTCATCTTTTATGTACTTTTGTTTTTTTTCTTACATTTGTTAGAAAAGACAATATGATTAGAAAAATAGAAAACTTAGAAGAACTCCAGTTTAACAATAATACTGTATTAATATCAAGTCTTATTTTAAAATGGATAAAAGAAAAGCCAAACAATAAAGAACTTCAAGAGTTAAACAATGCGTTTGCATCTAATACAATTTATGTTGCATCGTTGCATAATAGATATATGATATGTAAATCTGTTAATAGTGATTATCGTGAAGAACGAAACGAAGCGTTATTAAAACTTGAAGAATTAAAAGAAGATCAAAAACAATATGACATATGAACAATATAACAAACACAATAGAAATTGAATACGAGGGACTTACAATTGAGGTCAATTACAGCTGGCGAAAAGGACACGCTGGAAATTGGTTTCATCCACCTGAAGAAGATACTATCGAAGTAAACAAAATAGAAACGTTATCATTAATAAATGAAGATTGTGAATTAATTGAATTTGACAAAGATAACTTGGCAAACATTCCATACGATATACTTGAAGAACAAATAAAAATTGATATCGATTCTTATTTATAAAACGAAGTTTGTTTGTTTGTGAAAAAAGGTGTTAGAAATAATGCCTTTTTTTGTACATTAAAATTAACAATTAAATACGTTATATAGATATGAATATTAAAGTACGAATACCAAAAGACCTAAGTGAAATAACATTAGAACAATATAAACACTATTTAGACATAGCAAAAAACAACAACGATTCAAAGTTTCTTCAAGCTAAAATGATTGAAATATTTTGTCAAGTAAGTTTAAAAAACGTATATCGTTTAAAGTATCAAGACACACTTGAAATCACTTCAATACTTACAACAATGTTTGAAGATAAACCTGACTTAATTAAAACGTTTAAAATAAACGAAACAGAATACGGTTTTCATAATTCATTAGACGATCTCACACTTGGAGAATACATCGATCTTGACACATACATCGGTGATTGGAGTCAAATTGAAAAAGCAATGAATGTTTTATATCGTCCAATAACTGCAAGAGTTGGTAAAAAATATCTTATAGAAGAATACGAAGCTAAAGAAAATTTAGAGATATTGAAAATGCCAATGGATGCTGTGACAAGTTCTATCTTTTTTTTTTATCATTTAGGAATCGACTTGTCGAAAACTATGATGAACTATTTGGACAACAATCAGAAAAAAGTCTTGACAGACTCAGCAATTTTCACTCCAAGTACGGATGGTATTCAAGTCTTTACGGACTCTCTGGAGGAGATATTACAAAGTTTGAACATATCACCAAACTAAATATTCACGAATGTTTAATGATGTTATCATATATGAAAGACAAAAACGAAATCGAAGCAAAACAAATTAAAAGTAAATTCAAATGAGTCAACAAGGAAGTCGAGCATTTTATCAATCAACAGAAGCTATCAAAAATCAATTGTTAGACGATGTTAATGTTAACACAGTCACAACAGGTGACATCTCAGATGTTAATTTACAAAAACAAGATATATTTCCGTTGTCTCATATTATTATTAATAGCATTTCACAAGAAGATGGTGTGTTAAGATTTAATATGTCAGTTCTTGCAATGGATATAGTTCATCAAAGTAAAACAGAAACAACAGACATATTTGAAGGTAATAACGATTTACAAGACATTTTGAATACTCAGCTGGCAGTATTAAATAAACTTATACAAGTATTAAGAAAAGGCACATTACATTTTGACAAATATCAACTAGACGGCAATCCAGGTATTGAATTGTTTTATGATCGTTTTGAAAATGAACTTGCAGGAATGACAGCAACGTTTGATCTATTAATTTACAACGACATAAGCATCTGTTAATGAAATCAAATATACAATATACTGAACTTGGAAAAGCAATTAAAAAATACGGCAAATATGTCATTCAACAATCTAAGTCTAATTTAACTAAACAAAAAAAAGGTGGTGGACCTTTATACAATTCACTTGAGTATAAAATACAAGATTTAAAAGAACTTGGAAACCCTTATATATTAGATTTCTTTTTCGAAGATTACGGAAACTATGTTGACAAAGGTGTTCGTGGTGTTAATTCTACATATTCTGAAACTAGAGCAGCAATGTCTCCATTTCAATACGGATCAGGAACTGGACCTAAAGGAGGTTTAACAAAAGGAATAGATAAATGGTTACGTCAAAAGAAGTTCAGATGGCGTGACAAACTCGGTCGATATGTTTCTTATAAATCAATGAGATATTTGATTGTTCAAAAGATATATTTTCAAGGCTTAAAAGCTTCGTTGTTTTTTACAAAACCATTTGAAGCTGGAATTGATAAATACAGTAAAGACATAATTGATGGCTTTGTTAAAGATGTCGATAATAACATAGAACTAGATATTAAATTTTAAACAATGGCAAATATAGTATTAAGAAGTCCGCAATATAAATCATTTACATCGCATTCAAACGCAAACAGTGCTAAAATGACAATCACTATTAGTGGCACATTAAGATATACAATTATAAAACAATGTTCAGGAAGTCAAATAGTAACTTTTGAAATTGCAGAATTATGCAGGGATTATATTGACATCACATATACCAGTACACCTACTAGCCCAACAATTACTATCGTAACAGTTTTGACTTCTTATGCTTCAACTGATGGCAGTGGAACAGCTTTAAATACAACAGGTAATATTTCTGATATTGGCTTTGATGGATATGGAACATTTATGCAAGGCTCAAACCCTATTGTAGTTGCATCAGTTCCTACTTGGCTAATTGATTTTAAACCTGATTTTACAGCACCTGAAAACAAATATTATGTTTATTATCCAACAGGTTATCAGGGATATGTCCCTTTAATTACATCATCAAGTGTAGTTGAATATTATAAATTCGGCTCAACTGATACAACATTAACAGGAACAAATGCAGGAATACAATTAAATATTGTAAGAATAGACTGCACAAAATATGGTTATGGGAATAAAGTAAGATTTGTAAATAAATACGGTGTAATTCAGGAACTGTGGTTTTTCTTAAAAGAAACAGAAACTACAAATAGAAAACAGGAAACATTTAAAAGAAACGTAATAAATGCTTCAGGCGTTTATAGTAATTCAGTTGCAGCAGTTAAACCTTTTAATACAACAGCAAATCAATCTTTTACATTAAGTTCTGGATATTATCCTGAATGGTATAATTCTGTTTTTGAACAACTTTTATTATCAGAGCAAATATGGATTTCTGATGATTCACAAACTAATCCAGCTAATGATATAGTTAAACCAGTAACAGTTAAGACATCTTCATTTAAGAAAAAAACATCTGTAAATGATAGATTAATAGAATACGTTTTTGAGTTTGAACTAGCTGCGGATTATATTAACAATATTAGATAATGCAAAAGCTTCAATTATATATTAGCGGTGAAAGAATAGATTTATTTAAAGACGAACAAGTGTCTATAAGTTTATCACAGCAAGACGTTAAAGACCCAGCTAAAATATTTGCAGAGTTTACAAAAACGTTTACTATACCAGCTTCTAAAAGTAATAACATAATATTTGAACATTATTATAATTTTAATATAATAGACGGTTTTGATGCTAGAAATAAAGTTGAAGCTAATATTGAATTAAACAACATTCCATATAAACAAGGCTTTGTCGCTTTAAATGGTGTTGAGTTAAAAGACAATAAAGCATATGCTTATAAGATTACATTTTATGGAAACACAATTAATTTAACTAAAGTTTTTGGGGATGATGATTTGTCTGATTTAAGTGAGTTAAATGTTTATAATTTAGATTATACACATCCTAACGTAAAAAGTAAACTGCAAGGCGCAGTAGGTGACAATATTATAGCACCTTTAATAACGCATACAGAACAATTGTTTTATGACACAAACGCAAGTGTTCAAACATTTGGAAACTTAAATTATATCAATGGACAAAATCACGGTGTTTTATATAGTGAATTAAAATACGCAATTCGTGTTGATGTAATCGTTCAAGCAATACAAACACATTATTTAAGTAGTGGTTTACCTGCGTTTTCAGATGACTTTTTTAATCTTGCAACAAGTCAAAATAAACAATACAATAATTTATATTTATGGCTTCACAGAAAAAAAGGTGATGTAGCTAGCGCTCAACAAGTTGTAACGTTTGCGACTCAAGTTTCTGGATTTACTTTAACTTCTTATGTATCTATACAGTCAGCTGTTTTATTTTCAGGAGGTGGAACAACATTTAGTATAATTCCAGGATATGAAAATTTACTTAATAATACTTTAGACTTATTTGTTAAGACAGGTTACACAACAATACCTTATACAGTCGAATTATGGCGTAATGGCTCTATATATTGGACTTCTACTGAAGCAGCGGGCTCAAGAAGTTTTAGCAAAAATACTTCTGGTGGTTTTGGAACTTTAACTGTTGGTACTTATTATTTAAATATAAGAACAGCAACAGCAATGACATTTACAAATATACAATGGACTTTTCAAGGTGATATTCAACAACCTAGCGCACCAAACGGGTGGACAAATATATATGAAACAAATCCATCACCACAATCAACATCAAAAGAGTTTAACGCTACTCTTGATTTTGAGTTTGTAATTACTGAACAAATACCTACAATTAAGGTTATTGACTTTATGAATGGATTGTTTCGTATGTTTAATTTAACCGCATTTTATGATAATCAACCTTTATTGGTAAATGGTAACAATAATCCAGACTTTGGTAAAATTAAAATTCAAACACTAGACGACTTTTATTCTACTAACTTTAATACTTGGGACATATCAGATTATGTTGATGTAAATAAAAGTTCAATTGATGTTGGCTTACCTTACAATGAAATTAGTTTTTCTTACCAAGGTCTTGAAACTTTATTAGCAGCAACGTTTTCACAAGAAAATAGTACATCGTGGGGCGCTTTAAAATATTCAGGTGGAACAAGATTAACAGGTCCAAACACTTCTTATTCAATTTTAGCACCTTTTGAACATATGCAATTTGAAAGATTATTTAATCAATCCAACACTACTCAAGCAACAACTATTCAATATGGAAGATTTGTTGATGACAATCAAGAACCGTATCTAGGTAAACCATTATTGTTTTACCCAATTAAACAAACAAACGGAACTGAAATTTCATTTATGACAACAACAACGTCAAATGAAGCTATTGATGATTATATTATTCCGTCAAATAGTCAAGAGTTAACATTTAGCACAAGCACAAGCAATATAAACTTCAATGAAGAAGTAAATGAATACACAGGCGCAAGTGGTTTCAATGGTACTTTATTTCAAAACTATTATTCAACTTATATCGGTGATGTGTTCAACACAAAAAGAAGAATAATAAAAGTAAGTTGTTATTTACCTTTAAGCATTATTTATAAACTACAAATGAATGATGTAATGACTATTAACAACCAAGATTATATAATTAATTCAGCTAACATCAATTTAATAACTGGTGAAAGTAAATTAGAACTATTAAATAAAGTATGATAAAAAATATATTGGATCTTTTAAAGACTGTAAAAGGAGAAACTGAAAATATAAAAATAGCACAAGGTAAACATAAATTGCCTGAAACGTTTAATGAAGCATACAAACAAGTTAAAAATGAAATAAAATGGCGACAGTAACAAAAACATATTCACTTATAGTCGATACTAAAGGATCAGATAAAAATGTAGATAAATTAAGTAGTTCTTTAAATAAAACATCAGTAGCAAATAACAAAGCAACTGTTTCGTCTGCTAAAACGGGAGCAGCAGTGGGAGCTGTTGGTAAATCATCTAAAGCAGCGGCTGGTGGAGTAACTACTTTGGGGGGTGCTGTAGGTGGTGCTGCTGTTGGATTTACTGCTTTAAGAGCCAAAATACAAGCAACTTTAATTAGTTTAAAATCTATGAAAGTGGCTCTTATTGCCTCAGGTGTTGGCGCGTTGCTTATTGGTTTAATGGCTTTAAAAAAAGCATTTACAAGCACTGAAGAGGGTCAAAATCAACTTGCAAAAGGTATGGCTGTACTCAGTGCTGTTGTTGATGTATTTACTGATAGACTCGCAGCATTTGGTCGTGGTTTAATTAGTTTGTTTACAGATCCAGTTGAAACTATAAAAGGAATGGGTCAAGCAATTCAGGACTTTGTAATGGATAAAGTTAATGAAGTTATTGAAAGTCTTGGTTTTCTTGGTAGTGCAATATCTAAAGTTTTTAAAGGTGATTTCTCAGGTGCTATGGATGACGCAACAAAGGGTGTTGTCGGATTAGTAAGAGCAACGAATCCGCTTGTAATGGTTACAGAATCCTTAGTAAAAGGTACAAAAGATTTAATTGTTGAAATAACAAAAGAAGGTAAAATAGCAGCACAAATTGCTGATCAACGTGCAAAGGCTGAAAAGTTAGATAGACAACTATTGATTGATCGTGCAAAAGCAAATAGAGATAGGGCGGATTTACTTGAAAAAGCAGTTGACAAAGAAAAATTTACAACAAGTGAACGTATTGAATTTTTAAAAGAAGCAGGAAGAATTGAAGATGAAATAACAGCAAAAGAAATACAAGCTGCTAAATTAAGACTTGACGCACAAATTGCTGAAAACGCACTTGGTGATTCTAATAAAGAAGCGCTTGAAAAAGAAGCACAATTAAAAGCAGAATTAATAAATCTTGAAACAGCAAAACTCACAAAAGCAAAACTAGTAACTTCTCAAATATCAGCATTAAATGCACAAGAAGCCGCAGAGAAAAAAGCAATAACTGACAAAGCAGCAGCAGACAAAAAAACAGCAGATCAAAAAGCGATTGATGACGCAAAAAAATTATTTGATTTAAAAAAACAAATTAGAGACTCAGAAGCAGTTACTGAAGATGAAAAACGAGCATTAGAAATACAAAAAACAATTGAACATTATGACAATCTAATTGCACTTGCAAAAGCAAATAAGTTAGCAACTGAAGGTTTAGTAAAAGCAAAAACAGCAGCAGTCGCTAAGGTTGAAGAAACTGGATCAAAACAAGAAGTTAAGTGGGCAGATATGACCCAAGAAGAAAAACTTGGTATTGCAAAAGATGGTCTTAACAATATGGCTACAATTTTGGGAGAAGAATCAGCAGCAGGAAAAGCCGCCGCGATTGCCTCAGCCACGATAAGTACATTTGAATCAGCACAAAGTTCTTATAAATCACTTGCTGGAATACCAATTATTGGTCCAGTTCTTGGAGCAGCTGCCGCCGGTGCAGCAATCGTTTCGGGTATGGCTCAAGTCAAAGCAATAACATCAACTAAACTTCCTACACTTGGTGGTAAAACACCACCTGCAGTATCTGGTGGAGGAGTAACAGCACCATCATTGCCAAAACCTCCTGCGTTTAATACAGTAGGTGCTAGCGACACAAATCAACTTGCAAGTGCAATCGGTCAACAAGAACAACAACCTGTCAAAGCATTTGTTGTAAGTAATGATGTAACGACATCACAAAGTTTAGAACGCAACATTATAGACGGAGCAACAATATAAATACAAAATATAAATTTTTAAACGTTATATAATATATGAAAATAATCGAGTTAGTTCTTGACGAAGAACAAGAAGAAGCTGGTATTGAAGCTATAAGTATTGTTGAGAATCCAGCTATTGAAGAAGATTTTATTGCACTTAAAAGTAATGAAATAAAACTTGCCGAAGTTTCTAAAGATAAAAAACTATTAATGGGTCCATTACTTGTGCCTAATAAACCTATTTATCGTAAAAATGAAGATGACGAATATTATATTTACTTTTCAAAAGATACTATTCAAAAAGCATCACAATTATACTTAAAAAACGGTAATCAAAATAACTCAACGCTAGAACATCAACATTCATTAAGTGGTTTAACACTTGTTGAATCTTGGATTGTAGAAAGTGAGACTCAAGACAAAAGCCGTTTATATAATATGAATGTACCTAAAGGAACTTGGATGGGAACTGTTAAAGTAAACAACAATGAAATTTGGAACGAATACGTTAAAACAAACAAAGTAAAAGGGTTTTCTATTGAAGGTTATTTTGCTGATAAAATGGAACGACCAAAAGAATCTATAAAAGACAGTTACGAAACAAAAGCAAGTGAATTATTATCTTCTATTAAAGAAATATTAAATGGCAACTAGACGTATAAGGCGTAAAAGACAACCAGGAGATCCCGGATATATTGCAGGTCGTAGTTCACAAAACGGTGGACAACGTGCTTGTTTATGTCCTGACACGAATACTTACGCGTTAGAGTGTTGTGACGGTTCTATATGGGCCCAAGGCATTGGAAGTGTAACAAGAACAATATGAAAATACAAAATTAAAAATTAATCACGTTATATATATATTATGAAATCTACTGAAATGTTAAATCAAATCAAGACACTTTTAAACATAGAAGTTAAGCTTGAAGAAATGAAATTAGAAAATGGAACTGTTATCGAAGCAGAATCATTTGAAAAAGGTAATGAAATCTTTATTAAAACAGATGACGAAAAAGTTGCAATGCCAGTCGGCGAATATATCGGAGAGTCAGGTGTCTTAATCATTGTTGAACAAGAGGGACTTATTGCAGATGTTCGTGAAGTTTCTGACGAAGTTCCACAAAAAGAAGAAGAAGACGGAAAAGAAATTACTGAAGACTTAAAAGAAGAAGACGAGTATGAAGAAGATGAAAAGAAAATGGCTGACGTTGGTGACTGGGAGGGTATGGAAAAAAGAATACAAAACTTAGAAGACGCAATAGCTGATTTAAAAGCTGACAAAGAAGGTAAAATGGAAGAAGTTGAAGAAGAAATGTCAGCTGAAAAACCATTGAAGTCAAGAACAGTAAAAGAAGAATTTACTGCTGCAACTGCTCCGATAAAACATAATCCAGAGTCTGGTAATACAGAAAATTCAAATGGATTTATGTATTCTCAAAAAAGAGTTGGCACAGCGTTAGACAGAGTTTTATCAAGATTAAATAAATAATTAAATAAATTAAAAAAAAATGAGTACATACAACTATTTATCAAATGATGTGAATCGTAATCAAGTTTCACAAAAAACATTAACTGCGTCAGTTTCAGTACCTGGAGGAGATGCAAGTATAGATCATAACATTGCTACAGATGCTTTAGTAATAAGTTTACCAAAAATTAATTCAGGAAACTTAGGAATGACTTTCTTATTTAGAAACTCAGGAGCAGACGGAAATAACATTATTACATTAAGCCCTCATTCAACTGATGGTTTCAACGGTAGTATTGCTAACGCTTCTGCTGATTCAGTAGCAAGTGGTGTAGTAGACAAAGATTGGATTAACACAAAAGCAACAGCAAACAAAGGTGACTATGTTATAATCAGAGCGGTAGCATTAACAGAATGGTACATAATCGGTGGTGTAGGAATCTGGGCATCTGAATCATAATAATTAATAAATAAAAAAACAAAAAAATGAGTAATTTAAAAAACGTACAATTGGCAACTGCTGTGAACGTGACAACTTCCTATTCGGGATCTTTTGCGGGAGAGTATATCGCCGCGGCTTTGCTATCTGCTAGTACAATCAATGATGGCGGTATAACAGTTAAATCAAATATTTCATATAAAGAAGTTATTAAGAAACTTGCTACTGGTTCTTTAGTTAGTCCAGCATCTTGTGATTTTGATCCAAATTCAAGCGTTACTTTAACTGAAAGAGTTATTGAACCAAGTGAGTTACAAGTTAACTTACAACTTTGTAAGAAAGATTTTGTAAACGATTGGGAATCGGCACAAATGGGTTTTGGGTTATCAAGACAACTTCCTCCTGTTTTTAGTGACTTCTTAATAGCACACGTTGCTAGTGAAGTTGCAAATTCAACTGAATTAAACATATGGAGAGGTGACACAGCTGCTGCTTCTAATAATTCATTTGATGGATTTGAAAAACTGATTGCTGCATCTGCTGCTGCTGGTGATATTCCAGCTGGTCAACAAGTTGCTGCCGTTGGTGGTGGTGTAACTGCAGGAAATGTAATTGCCGAATTACAAAAGGTAGTTTCTGCAATTCCCAATACTTTATACGGAAAAGAATCATTAAGAGTATATGTGCCTAGTTCAATTGCTAAATTCTATGTTCAAGCACTTGGTGGATTCTCTGTTGCTGCAACGTCAAACGCTGGGGTTGATAACAAGGGAACTCAATGGTGGAACAATGGATCACTAACAATCGATGGCGTACAAATCTTCGTTTGTCCTGGAATGAGCGACAATAAAATGTATGCTGCCGAAATTGGCAATCTTTACTTTGGTACTGGTTTATTATCTGACAACCAACAAGTTAAGGTAATTGATATGGCTGACGTAGATGGCTCTCAAAATGTTAGAATGATAATGAGGTTCACAAGTTCGGTGCAGTTCGGGATTGCTTCTGA
>VMHT01076210.1_pt1 | contig 20461 bp, 35 predicted proteins | sample 4693611 | NCBI WGS metagenome assembly VMHT01 (sample SAMN12280063, study PRJNA550983) | marine metagenome | isolation source: seawater sampled from same location over 5 years 0.02-0.2 micron viral filtrate | place: USA: collected off the coast of southern California halfway between the port... ...
ACAGAAACACAAACTACCATGAACAATACAAGCGCTGCTTGGAACGAGGTAACCGCAGTAACAAATGCTACTAGCGGCGATTGGAATGACGCTAGAACTACATTGCAAGTTACAAGTGGTGATTGGAATGACACTCGCAGCAGTGTGATGAACACTAGTGGTAATTGGGATAGTGTGTACAGCTTCGTAAACAGTGACAGTGCAACAAACAATACTCAATACAACGAGGATACATACGTAAATGTTACTGGTGATAAGATGATAGGTAATTTACATCTTGACGGTGCAGAATTAATTGTCGGTGGTAATATAACCATGGCAGGTGACATTATACATGAAAATGATACCGGTACTAGAATATCATTCAATGATGATATTATCAATTTAGAAGCTAATGGTCAAGAATTTATAACAATAGATGGTACAGCACCTACTCCTGATGCTGTTATTATAAATGACCCTGCTACTACTGCTATACACTTTCAGGTAAAAACGCCAGATGATGATTGTGCGTTTGTAATCGATGGTGATACCGGATTTGTAAACATTGGCCAATGTATAGGTGATAACACTGGTGGTTTGTTGGAAGTTAACGGTACTGCGAAATTTGTTAATATAGTAACTCAAGAGCAATTATCAGTCATTGGTGAAATTGTAAGTGGTGCTGATGCGACTCCGCTACATGATATATTCAGTACAAGTACAGATATAAAAGGTGATTTAACTGTGTGGGGCAGCGTTAGTTCTAGAGACGAACTTATTGTCAACAACACTACATCAGTTAGTGGTGATTTAATACTCAAAGGTGATATTGATGGTTTAGAAAATACTAAGATAAACGGACCGGTCGAGACACCAGATGGCCTCACATCAAGTACATACAAGACCACTGCCCCGGATGGTTCGATCAAAGAAGGTGTTACGCAGGATGTTAATATTGGTGGACATGTATTACATATAGTAAATGGTTTGATAGTAGAGGTGACTGATGAGTGACACTGATGTAAAGCCGTTAAGTTCATTTTATAGTACAAATATGAATCCTATGGTTGATTCATATGATAAACTGGCTACTAGGATTGCACACACTTTAGGTTACCCACAGATAAACATCGAAGCGCATCAAAATCAAGTATATGAGAATATAAGTATAGCTATAGAGATGTTTTCAAAGTTCGCCGGATATACAGAAGAGCTTCTCACATTCAACACTGAATTATATGAACCCGGGAAGGGAATACAGATGGACGTGTTGTTTACAGCTACAGAACAATTGAACAGTTCGTATCCTGCAGACCCAAAGACAACAACACTAGATAAAGAACTATATGATGTGGGTAAGATGATCATCGGTGGTGGTCCATTAGATTTTGGAGTATCATACAGAGGCGCTTCAGATGGAGATGCTCGAGGGATGGGTAGAGATGGTTCTAGTCGCCCGGAGCTGAGTACACGTACACAAACAGCACCAGAGTCTGAAAAGCCTGTACCAAACAAAAAAGGGTATGACTATTTAACAGATAGTTATAGAAAAGTGGTGGATTGTTTTTCCTTCGAGGAAGGTAGCACATCAGGTATTAATACACTATTCACAATTGAGCAAACATTAGCTCAGCAAACATATTTTAGTTATGCTCTCGGTAAATATGGATTTGATCTTATCAGCTGGTTCACCATGAAAAATTGGCTAGACACTCGCAGAAAGCTTTTATCTCAAGATTATTATTATAGATTTGACGACCGAAAGCAGACATTATACTTAACACCAGAACCTAAAGCGGGTAGAAGAGCTGATTTTTACGGTATTATAGGTTGTTATGTCGAGAGACCGGTTTGTGAGTTGGTGTCAGAACAATGGGTATATCAATATTCACTTGCATTAACAAAAATAATTATAGGTAGAATTCGAGGCAAATACCAAGGTACAAATTTATTCGGTGGTGGTCAACCAAATTATTCTGAATTGCTCAGCGAAGGTAATGCTGAGAAAGATAAACTTGAAGAAAGGTTATATGAGGGTGTACCAGGATTCGGTGATGGTCAACCACCTCTATTCTTTGTTGGATAACATGGAGTACATATACAAGATAGAGGTTTTAAGAGTAATAGACGGTGATACTATAGATGCAGAAATAGACTTAGGATTTGATATATCTATACAAAAAAGAATACGCCTACACGGTATCAACGCTCCAGAAGTAAGAACAAGAGACAAAGAGGAAAAGGCTAGAGGTTACAAGGCAAAAGAATATCTTGAAAGTATTATTAAGCAGCAGAACAATGTACTATATTTAAAATCGATGGACAAGGGTAAGTATGGTAGATGTATAGGTATATTGTTTGAAGTTGACTTTGATAATTGTAGCATAAATGATGATATGATACATGAAGGTCATGCCACGCCATATAAATGAAGAAAAAACCTTATAAGAAATATAAACAGTACAGACAAGGCACATACCGACCAGTCAATTCAACAAAATACAAAGGAGCGAAATACCCTAGATACTTGAGTAGTTGGGAGCTTAAATTCTTCAAGTGGTGTGATCGTAATCCTAATGTAATTCAATGGACAAGTGAATCTGTATGTATACCATATATATCACCAGTGGATGGTAAGATGCATAGATATTATGTTGATAATACAGTTCATATTAATGAAGGTACTAAAATTGTCAAATACTTGATAGAAATCAAGCCTAGCAAGCAGACAAGACCACCATCAAAGCATGGCAATAAAAAAAGATCTACTATAATACATGAGGCTGCAACCTGGGAGGTTAATCAAGCCAAATGGGTCGCAGCAAAAAACTGGAGTGACAAGAACGGGTTTATATTTCAAATCGTGACTGAAAAGGACTTTAATTTATTCACTCGTTAGTGGAAAACCATAGGAGCTAAATAAATATAATTAAATGCATGCAAAATTATTAGTAGAAACATCCGATCCGAAGGATTTTGAATATATAATCGAAGAGAAGAGTAACAACTCCAAATCGACTATATACATACAAGGACCGTACGCGATGGCCACGAGCGATCCTCAAGCCGCCAACAAGAATAAAAGATGTTATTGTCCGGATGAGATGAGGAACGAGGTCAATAGATATAATGAACAGATGGTACAAACCAAACGCGCTCTAGGAGAATTGAACCATCCGACTAGCGCAGATGTTAATCTTGAACGTGCCTGTCATTTAGTTGTAGAATTAAAGCCAAGTGAATCAGATTCAAATATATATATCGGAAAATCAAAGGTTTTATCAACACCTAGTGGTATGGTTGTTGAATCATTAATCAGAGATGGGTGTAGTGTTGGTATGAGCACTAGGTCGCTAGGCAAGTTGATACAAATGGAAGAGGACTCTTCAGTCAGTCAAGTACAAGACATGCGACTGGTGGCTGTTGATTGTGTTGCTGATCCGAGTTTTGGTGAAGCGTTTGTGAACGGTATTCTAGAGAGCAAGCAATATGTATTAGACACATACGGTCAATATGTAGAAGCATATGAAACCTTCGAACAAGGTCTTACTAATCTGCCACGTAAGGATGTAGAGAGTTATTTGAAGAATAACATACTCGAATTTATTAGCAAAATTAAAGAAAGTATTTAAAATGAAAGAACAATCTCCTCAAATTAAACAATCAATAACGCAATTTGTTAAGCACTTAACAGATAAAAATTATGCGGAAGCCAATAAGTTTTTAAAGAAAACGGTGGAAACTAAGCTTTTTGACCGGATTAAGCCCCACAAAAGCATAAATATTTTTAAGCAATGAGTGATAACAGCATAAAAGAACAATTGAAAAAGGTTGCCTCTGATGTCTTGACTGAAGATACACTAGACGGCATCCAAGAAGCATTTAACCAATCTGTACAGGAGAAGTCAGAAAAGTTAGCCGAACTCCGCGTTGAGAAAGCTCTCATCGAACAAGATGAAGAACATGCGGTTAAGCTAGAAAAACTACTGGAAGCCATTGATGCCGATCATACATCTAAGCTACACCGTGTCGTAAAAGCTATTGACACAAATCATTCACAAAAACTTGTGGCTCTAGCAGAGAAGTTCAAGGGTGAATTAGATACTGATGCTGACACATTCAAAGAGAGTGTTATTGACAACATCAGCAATTATCTGGATCTGTATATTGAGAAAGTTATACCTGCTGAAGATATACAAGAGGCTGTTAAAAACAAACATGCAGCATCATTATTAGAAAATTTAAGAAAAACATTATCCATTGACAGCGCGCTAGCTAATGAACAGATTAGAGATGCAGTCATGGATGGAAAAAAACAAATTGATGAATCTACTGCTGAGGTAGAAAAGCTCAAACATAACAACAAAGTTCTTGCAGAGACACTACAAGTCGAGAAGGCTAAATTGACACTCGAGCAACTTACAAGCGGATTACCAGCAGTAAAAAAGCGGCACATAGAGAAAGTGTTAGATGGTAAATCAGCTGAATTCATCACAGAAAATTTTCAATACACACTTGATATGTTCGATAAAACAGAGACACAAAAGTTGGATCAATTAAGAGAGCAAGTAGCTCCGAAGACACCAGCTGACCGTCCTGTTGCTGGCAAGAAAGAAACAATACAAGAGAGTGTTGCACAAAAAATCGAACAAGAAGAACCTAATAAGTTACAAGACACTGGTCTATTTAACAACTACATGGGGGAACTTGGAAAATGGTAAAAATAATTTTTGTTGAGGCTCTTAGAAGCCTGAGTTATGGAGGTATAGAGATATGTCACAGGTAAAACCCGCACAATCATATATCGATGAGGCACGAGCAGGAACACTTCTTGAGAAGTGGGCTCCTGTATTGGACTACAGTTCCGATAACGTTGCTCCTATTACAGACGATCACTCACGTTTGAACACCGCAATTCTTTTGGAAAACCAAGAGAACTGGTGCTTGAATGAGAATTCGGCTGGATCAGGAGGAGTTTTCGGAACCGCCGGAAGCATGGGACATGGAGGAGCAATGACTCCTGCATCTGATTTCTATGCACAAGGCGATGCACGTCTTCCAAAGATCCTCATTCCGATGATTCGTCGTACATTTCCTGAACTTATCACTAACGAGATCGTTGGCGTTCAACCAATGAGCGGTCCTGTGGGACTCGCTTTTGCTATGCGTTACAAATACGAAGCTGATTCTCTAGGAGCAGATGGCATTGATGGCCACGCTTCCGGCAAAGTCGACACCCAATCCGGAGTAACCGGTGGTGGGTCAGACGATGACGAAGCAGGTTATCAACAACTTGACACCCGTTTCACGGGTACCGAGTCTGATGACCTAGGAGATCAGGATTTCACTGATAATATCGGTGCATTCGTAGATGAAGACTCTGGTGTTGCAAAAGCACTTGCTGATTATGAGCTAACCGGTAAAATTCCTCAGATGGTCGTTTCTTTTGAAAAGACCGCTGTTGAAGCTGGTACTCGTAGGCTTGCTGCTCGCTGGTCCGTCGAACTTGAACAAGACCTCAAGAACATGAATGGTATTGATATCGATACTGAATTGACAAACGCTATGTCGTATGAAATTCAGGCCGAAATCGACCGTGAAATGCTCATGAGAATGGTTCAAGTATGCGCATCCAACGCTGCTGGAGGTAAGGGTGTTAGCACCTGGAGCCCTGCAACAGCTGATGGGCGCTGGATGGCAGAACGTAACCGTGACCTATATGCCAAGATTATAGTTGAAGCGAATCGAATCGCTATCCGCAACCGTCGTGGTGCTGCTAATTTCTTAGTCGCAACACCTCGTGTTTGTGCGATTCTTGAAATGCTCCCTGAGTTTCAGTGGATGCAAGTTCAAGGCAACGTCAACACGCAACCTGTTGGTATCGCTCGTGTTGGTAATCTCGGAGGAAGGTTCAACGTATATCGCGACACACGTACAGAAGGCCAGTTCGAAGATGGCAAGCGTTCAGAAGGACGCTTGGAATACATTCTTCTTGGTTATAAAGGACCTGAGTTTTACGACACAGGAATCATTTATTGCCCGTACATCCCAGTGATGGTACAGAGAACTGTTGGTCCTAATGACTTTGCTCCCCGCGTAGGTTTGTTAACACGTTACGGCGTTGTTGATAACATCTTCGGAGCAGAGCTTTACTATCACGTAATCGTTGTCAAGAATCTTGGTGATTCGTTCACACCCGGCACACAGTCGGTGTACTTCGGATAATTCGTAGTAGATTTGTTCAGCCGGTGAAATGATATATCCGGCGATAAAAAACTTTTTCGACTCTTACAGGTGATGCTGTAGAGTCGTTTTTTTTGTCTATTGCTTGGCTGTTTTGGCGTGCAATACACTAGCGTTGGTCAACTTCTTATTCAACACACTCTTATCACTGACGCGTGTAGGATTGATATCAATACCACCACGTCTAGCATACAAGCAAGACACAGCTAGAGTTTCTGGCTTCAGAAGATCACTTAATCTCTTGTATATTGTCTCACATATCTCTTCATGAAAGTGACACTCGTCTCGAAACGATATAATATATTTTAATAATGATAGTGGCGAGACTGTCTTCTCAGCTGTGTAACTGATATACACATCACCCCAATCTGGTTGGCTCGTGACTCGGCAGTTACTCTTTAACAAGCTACTATGATAAAACACAGGCTGACCCTCTGCCCAAGCTGGCCACTTGTCTACCACTTGTAACAACCCCGGAGTCTCATTATATACATTAACATCTTTACCATACAATCTCTCATGGGGTACAATGGACTCTAGTGTGTGATACTTATCGTCAATAAAAACCGGTTCTCCCGTGGCTTTGACACGCGACGGTAATATATCCACAATAACCTCTGTCTCTAGCGAGCTAGACAAATCACCAGAGATTGTTTTCTTGAGAAACTCAAACACTGCAGATTCTGATGAACCACATTTGTACATGTTGAATGAATTCAAATACAACTTGAGACTTTTACTCTCTACAATAAATTTACTCTCACATGGATACACAATCTTAGCCACACCAGAAATAGGGAGCCCGTTATCAGTTAGAGCGCTCACTTCGTAAGCATTCCATATATCATAGCCTACAAAGGGCAAGTTACCTTCACTAATGTCTAGATGTTTCCTGTTATTTGATCGAGGCTCTGGTACTATCAATTCAGGATCATATTGATCCTTGTATTGTGATACCTGTCCTAAATGTTTTGATATGTTACTATTATCTAATACTTTGTTACTCATTATTAATTGTTGTTAAAATTGTTTGCATGCGTGTATCTACATCCCCTGTCAATCGTACTACTTTACTTCGCCATGTATGCACGCCAGAGATTGACCCGGAATTTTCAAGTATGTCTTCATATATATCTATTATATCATTTCTAAATTGAGAATCAACGCTTCTTTCACCGTCATCTTCTATTCTTATATCATCAGGCTCAGTATAAAATATCACATCTAATTTACCTCCTAGATGTGACAGTAAGCATCTAGAATAATCTAAGACCCATTTCGATACCTTGCCGTTCTTATGTAACCAATGTGTATAAACATAACCATCTAATATACATCTATCCAATATAGCATCACCTAATCTCATGATATGATTCTCTAAATGTTCTTTTAAAATGAATAGTTGAGTCGTATCATCACCATCTTCATTTATCACATGTCCCATTCTACCGACTTTACGTGTTACTTCAGGGACATACTCGAATATTCTATCATGTCTCGGTAGTTCAACTTTACACTTCTCTAGCAATGTTGATTTTCCTGTGCATTGTGCGCCTGTAAAACTAACTAACATAATACTATTATAATATAAACTCTATCAGATTGCTACTCATCATCTCGGAAAATTATGTCTTTTTATATCCATGAATCATTCACTCGGAAAATCAAGACGATCATCCATGTCCTCTCGACATCTTTCAGCATACATGGCACATAGCATGTTCCATACAACAGCTGCCGCATGATCTTCATCATCCTTACTGGACCACCATGCTTCTAAATGTCGATGAGCACAATCATAATACACACTCAACGGCATACCTTTCATCCAGTTGTTCTCTCCATACTTTTCTGCACCATCTAGAAACCTTTTCATCACACGTTTTAATTCTTTCTGTGGTATCAGGCTCATTCTGAGTTTACCATCACCTGTGTCTCGTTGAGCTCCTGTGTCAAATTGTCTATTCTTCTCTTCCTTCATTAATATCCGTTGCATCCTTATGTTGATAGTGTGGAAAGTATGTCCACAATCCACACCATGCTGCCATTATTATAGAAAAAACCGCCATATATGAACCTCCACGAGCTAAAATTACTGCTACTATCACATTTATAATACATGCTACTGCTAACATTTTACCCTTGTTGTTCAAGTTTCTCCACGGCGACATCATCGCTTAGTAGTTATCTTCGGTCCGGTTTTATTCCACAGATCAACCTCGCATATTCTCAGATTATCACCATTGATAGAAAATCTTTTGATATCCCCAGTACTTGTACGCTTTCTAGTCAATCCACGCTTCTCAATCTCTACACAATCAACTAGATCTGTACCATTATATCCATGCTCGTAAGATGTGCTAAATAGACCATCCGGATGTGTAAATCCAATAATAACACCATACACAGGTTTGCTGTGAGTGTTTTTACGTTGTACAACGTCTCCCAATTCGTAATTGCCTTTAGTATTAAATGTGAATGTCTCATCAATTAGTTTACATCGTTCAATCGGTACTCTCTTTCTTCTAAAAGAGCCATCAAGTTTGTATATAGGTTTAAGTCTCTTATCATATAAAATAATTTCGTAGCTTTTATCTCCAACGTAACCGTAAACCTCTCCTACATGTAATTTACTATCATATTTACATTTGATCACGCTGCCTATCTCAATCTCTCCTTCTCTATCAATTTTCAGTATCATATTTTAGTGGTATTATTGTGTTATTTACTGTTTGCTTGGCGAGCACAATTTTTTGCTCTTCAGTTAGATTATTATCTACAAATTTGTGTTTAATAGTTAAATTTACAGGTGCAGAATTTAAATCAATCTTAATATTATGATCGAGTGTTATATGATGTGTTGAATGCATGTAGCAACCTGTTTGAAATAATAGTAATATAGATGTAATGAATTTCATTAATTATCAGATGTTATACTGATAATATGTTATGTTTTCATGATTAGTGCAACTATATTGCTAGGTTAATTGTACAACCCACAGATCAGTCGCCATCTCATGTAACTTGTCTGTTAGTGATTGTATTCCGTAAACATTGTTTCGTGTTGAACATTCCGAGACAACCGGGCCTTCATCTACACCTGAAGTAACTCGATGTATTACACAACCTATTAAATCATACTCTTTAATGGTCTCTTCAGCGACTTTCTTTTGAGGGTCTGCTCCTTTCAACTCCGGGTATTTAGTTATCAACCCTGGGTGTAGGTTATAGATTTCATAGTCCTTACATATCTTCCCCGGTACTATTCTCATCCATCCGTGTAATGTTACGATACTATCCTCTAGTATTATGCGTTCATAATCTTCAATTTCTGGTCGATTTGATGTGTATACAATATCCGTATTACTTGCTATGTTCTTATTGATACACGTTGCACCTGGTTTATTGTTTGTTACTATTCGATCCGGTAACCGGTTGATTTTTCTTGAAATGTTGTAAATCTCCGAACCAGTATGGCTGAAGAATGCTGTCCATTTTTTACCTTCTATCATAATGTGACTGCAGACCCGAGTGACACATGCCGGTTTAGTATCTTTTTAAACATGTTTGTATTATAATATATGGCCTCTAGCTGTGTATCATCGACCTTATGTTCTATCAGATCCGCTAGTAGCGTCTTTGGTTTCTTATATAGTCCCATATCATCATTATATCTGAGACCTTTAATTCCAGCAACCACCGGGTTGCTTGTATCAACACTCTTAATATTGTATACGTTATTGTTAACATAATATTTAAACTCCCTAGCAAGGCTGCACCCTAACAAATGATGTGGCTTCTCCCAACACCAATGACCCTCATCAATTAATTGTCGTATAAATCTTTTCCTACCTGAACAGAACTTCGTTAATTTAATTTCCGCCCAATCATCTTCAACCAACCCGATTGCTTGATAGTAATTATAGTCAAAGCTAATGGCTATGTAATCCGCTCGATCCTTCATGAAGTTATAACATTTAACCAATTCATTCCAATCTCTACCCTGTACAACTCCTATACGTAACGCGTCAGTATTATCACCAAACTTTAATTCCCAATCTTTCCATTGCTGCATAGTGTCTGAAGCACTCTCTAACACATCCGGGACTATATACCAGTTAGGTTGTAATTTATCAATCCATTCTACATATTTCTTTGGATCAAAGCTTTTACCCAACTCAAAAATACTATTATCCAACAATACTGGTATGTCTGTTGTGTCTACCAATTTCTTAAAAAAATTATAATATTCCGGGTGAGTTTCAAATAAATGTACTAGTGCATAACCATAGTCATTGTATGATAATGACTCTTGTAATATACTGATCGGGCTCTCATGTGATGTTTCAATCTTCATATAACTTATTATAGAATATAGAGTTGCATATGTCAACTGTTTTATATTATAATAAATAATAATATATGAGCAAGTTCCCAAATTTATCAACGAGCTGTAGACGTGTCTTGGCTACCTCAAAAGTTATAGCATGTGATTGCTTTCATGATTTTCTAACAACTGAGCATTTGTTATTAGGTATACTCGAGCAACGCCGACCATCAATGGGTGTGAAGAAATTACTCGAGATGGGTATGGATGTGATGGAGTTTAAAAGCTTTATTATTACTAATCTTAAAAAATACAAAGGAGACAAAAAACCTGTGCTGAACACAATAGAGCCAACCGATAGGGTGTTAACTATGTTTGAATATGCTAGCTGTATTGCACAAGAGTTAGAATCACCAGTTGTCGATATAGATCACATGTTATTAAGCATACTCGTAAGTGACTCTGGAGCCGGAAATAATCTATTTAAATTAAAAAATATAGATGTAGATTTTCTATATGACTTAATATACACAGAACTGACACCTAAAGATAAAAAAAATAAAAAGTCAAAACAAAAACAAACTACTGGTCAAACTAATGAGTCAACAAAAGAAACAGAAACAGAAGGTGAGGATAAGTTATTACAATTCGCAACAGATTTGACCAAACAAGCGTACAATGGAGAGCTAGATCCTGTTGTTGGTAGAGAAGAAGAACTACAATCTATTATACATGTGTTATGCCGAAGGAAGAAAAATAACCCAGTATTGATCGGAGAACCCGGTGTTGGAAAAACTGCCATAGTCGAATCGTTAGCACAAAAAATTATCGAAGGTGATGTCCCGGCTAAACTAAGAAACAAAACAATATATGCATTGGATCTTGCTAGATTGGTAGCAGGTACTATATATAGAGGTCAATTTGAAGAGAGAATAAAAGAAGTTATAGCTTATGTGAGTTCACGAGATGATGTCATAATGTTTATTGATGAACTACACACACTGGTAGGCGCCGGCAGTGCTACAGGTAGTATGGATGCTAGTAATATACTAAAACCAGCATTAGCGAGAGGTACCATATCTTGTATAGGAGCAACTACAACTAGCGAATATAAAGAGCATATAGAAGCAGACGGTGCACTGGATCGTAGATTTCAATCAACATATGTAAATGAACCTGCGTGTGATGATGTGATGAACATATTAAGAGGAATTAAAGGTAAGTATGAGACGTTCCATAACGTAAGGTATACAATACCAGTTATGTCACATATCGTAGACCTGGCGGATAGATATATAACTGATCGGAACTTTCCAGATAAAGCGATTGATATACTAGATGAAATTGGAGCTAGAGCTCGTTGTGATCAATACACTCCCAACCCAGACATGCAAAATCTCTTACAAGAGCTAAAAGAAACCACATTAAAAAAACATACAGCAGTCACAACACAACAGTTTGAAAAGGGTTTAGAATATAGAGCGCGAGAACAAATCATACAGCAACAACTATTAAAGATGGATGCAGAGACTCTCACTGGTGATGAAAATGTCACGTTAAAAATAACTGTAGATGAAGTTTCAGAACTTATTGCTGATAAAACTGGCATACCTGTAGCTAAGTTGAATGAAAGTGAAATTAACACCTTACGCAAATTAGAGAGTCGAATGAAGACAGTTGTAGTGGGACAAGAACCTGGCATCTCCAAGATAGTATCCGCTATAAGAAGAAGCCGAGCTGGTGTGAGTGATCCTGATAAGCCTATATGTTCGTTACTATTTTTAGGCCCGACTGGGGTAGGTAAAACACACCTCGCCAGATGTTTGGGTGATGAGTATTTTGATAACAACTGCTTCAAGCAGTTCGATATGTCTGAATTTTCTGAAAAGCATAGTGTAAGTAAATTGATAGGATCACCTCCAGGATACGTCGGTTATGGTGAAGGTGGTGCCTTGACAGAATTTGTTAGATTCAATCCATACTCTGTTATATTGTTTGATGAGATAGAGAAAGCTCATCCAGAGGTGTTGCAGATATTTTTACAGTTATTCGAGTATGGGATGGTGACAGATAGTGAGGGTTTAGAAGTAAACTTCAAAAACACAATCATCGTCATGACGAGTAACATTGGTTCCCATAAGTTTGATAAGGGAGACACTGTTGGATTCGGTACTGTTAATACAGATATAGATCAAGCTGTAATTAACGAGATACAAAAGCTATACGCACCTGAGTTACTGAACCGGATTGATGAGTTAGTTGTCTTCAAGAGGTTGTCAGACAATGATATGGTGACTATAGCTGAGTTGCAGTTGAGCCGGCTCAAGAAAAACGTCCGGAAAAACACAAAAAATCAATTAACGTTCGATCCTGATGTTGCTAGATTTATTGTGTCAAAAATAGATACAGATAAATATGGAGCACGACCGCTCAAGAGATATATAGTAACGGAGATTGAGAATCGAATCGCTGAAGAGATAATGTCTGCGAGAGCAGAACAACCAACAAAATATAATATTAGTGTGAGAAATGGTACTATCTCAGTAAATGCTGACTAATACACATGATTTCTTTTTCAACATCCTGATTTATTGTCTCTACAAACAAATTGTCAATCTCCGGGTAGAAACCATTATTGTCAAAATATTTTATTAATGTCAGTTCTATAACTTGTGTTTTATAGCATTGCAACAAGTGAGTTACATCTTTTGTTGTGTCACCTTCCATGATCTCATCATAACAAACCGGACAGTGTATAGAACCATCTTCTAGATTTTGCTTGTATTGGTCTATATAGTCACTAAGTTTCAAGGTAAATTGCATGGCTCCGATAAGTATTTATATGGGACCTATATTGAATACAATCATTGGGGCGGGAATAAAAATTGGCGTTAATTGGATAAACGCATGGATTGAGCAAAAAAGGCAAGATCAAATGATGTTAGCCGCTAGAGACGAGAGACTCATGCAGGCTATACTGGATAATCAACAGCAACAGGCGAACGATCCATTTGTTAAGATAACACGCCGTGTATTGTTCATGAGCATAACATTTACATTATGTTTCTTGATGATATATTATGCACTGAACCCAGGCATTACCTATGATGTTATTGTACCACGAGGAGATAGCTCTAGATTTGGTATATTCACATGGGTGTTTGGAGGTAAAGATTGGGAGTTAGTGCAAATGACTGGCGGTTTACTACTCACTAGCTTCTTTGATCTATGCTTTATGGTAGTCGGCTTTTACGCCGTGCCTAGCAAGAGACGTTAATTTTCGAAGAATTCACCAACGGTTGAAGTTTTGTCTTCAATCCTTATAAGAAACTGCTCTTTTTTACCCTTTTTCTTGGTGCTAATTACCACATCCTTGCTCCCGGCAGTTTCAACCGGTAAATCTTTAATTGTCTTTAGATCAGGTACTGGTAGCTTAGGGTCTAGTGCCCACATGATGTCATGTTCTTCCGCCCATCTGACCATTCTCCTGATAGGTACCATTAAATTGAACCCTTCACCTGCACCACGGACGATCATTCCTACATATTGCCCGTCTTGTAAATACACACCACCACCACTACTACCAGGGAATGCTGTAACGGTCGTTTGATCATATTCTACTTTGTCTCTAATACGCCCGACCTGACTAACAATACCACTGGTCATACTGTTAGAACCAAATTGACCTAGTAACGAACCAACATGAAACAGTGGTGTTCCGATCGGAATGATATTATCTTCTTTATTTAAATGAAATCGCGCACTGGCTTTTCCGTAATCTTTTGCACGTACCATTAGTACCGCGAGATCCTCTCCAGTGTCTGCATCACTATACTTAATGACAGTTGCAGCCATCTTCATCTCACCAACCCGGCGGCCACTTTCAACAAGCTCTTTGATTATCTGCACGTCACTAAATTCTACAATTTTCTTCGGCATGCCAGCCTCAATCACTGTACGTACAGATCTTAAATTGTCGACAACATGCCCACATGTCCATACAAATGTTATTTGTTCTCCACCGATCTCACGTGTTATTAACACGCCAGAGCCTTCCGAATTGCTGTATTTACCTTCCGATCGTATAGTTACAGATATATCTTGTAGATACTTTGATACATTACGTGTCTCTTTTGGAGACAGTGCATATGTTAAATTGAGTGTTAAGGATAGTAGCAGTATGGTGGTTAATATTCGTTTCATGTACATTTTTATTTATACATGAGAACCTAGTATACAACTATTTTTCCTTTGAAGCACCAAACACTTCGATCAACTTGGCTATAACTGCCTCACCATCTCCTAGATCTGTTGGTGGTTTCACTGGCATTGTTGTGGATCCGTTCGCAGAATCGAACACATCGTCATCACCATAACCGTAATCACCATATATGTCCGGACCATCAGCATCCGCATCTATTTCTAGTATCTCATCCACCTCCGGCTCTGGTGGTGGTACCCAATCATCTGCTTCTACCTTGTATATGTCACTAAATATGATGAACAACAATTGCTTGGTATGCTCTCTGCTCTTGGTACGAGCCACAAAATCTATGATATCAGCTTTGGTGAACTTGGCGTGCAATGTTTTGACCGGGTTCCTGATACTAGAATAACACTTGTGTGGAATGTAATCATGAGCTATAGTGGCACAATCTCGTATAACGTAATAAGCACTCTTCTTTTTTATCTCCACACCTGTGTCCGGCTTGACCATCGCCACGCTGCTAGGCTTGAGCAGGTTCTTTTCTTTGATATCAGAAGCTGCAAGTATCTTCTCCTCGAAGGTCATATCACTTGGTCTTTTTCTTGGCCGTGGTATTCACCGGTTCATCACCAACGCATCCACAATTCTCCATCAACTTATCAATCTTGACTTCTATAGCCTGCAGGCGATCCATAACGTTCCCGGAGCTTTTCAACTTAGCGTTTTCTTCACTCAAGCGATCTAATTCTTTATATATTTGGTTAACCTTTGTAACTTCCCAGTCTTTCATACTCATACTCTTATTTATATATATCGGTCAAAAAATCAACATAGCACCGAAGGTGCTAAAAAATTGAGCCGCAGGCTCCCGCCGCTCTTAGTCCGCCGACCACCCGCTAGCCTGCCGTTCACCCACGTTTGCCTTTGTGATCCTCCAACACGCCATCGAAGTCTTGTTCAGCATCTAACCAATCGTCCCCAAGTTCCACCGGTTCATGGGGTTCAGTCTTTGGATGTTGCTCGGGGGGCTCGTCTGTTGTGTCCCAGGCGCCACCGTCTAATGTTGTGGAGTCGTCAGAATGGTCTGATCTGGGTGGCCTGCTCCGGCTCATCCATGCACATATGGCACATATCACTATCACGCTTGTGGAGATGCACATGAATGTGGATAACACATCCGGGTGATCTTGTGTGATGTTGTGTTTCTCTTGTGAGTCTATCATGCCATCTTTGTTCAGATCCACTGATGTTACCGGTATGGCTGATGTTGTGTGAGGTGTGTTGTGGCTTTGCTGCTTCGCAGGCTGTCGCGGCTTGGTGGAGCAACCGAACACCACCAGACACCAGATCATCACCAATGTCACTATTAATATAGCCTGTAACCTGCTAGACATGTTCATGTGAGTATTTATGTGCCCAGGCGCAAAAGGCCATATAGGCGAGCGGTCTTAAAATTGCGCAAAAAAATTTTTGGCATGCGATCTTCGTTAACCCGTGTTTTCGGCTCTATATATTATGTTCTCGCACGACTGGGTTCTAGATAGTCACCGCTTGCTCTGAGACAACCACACATGAAGAGACAGGGCCCGTTTCCGGAACCCTGCCTCGTGGATCAGTTATGGAAAAAATGTTATGCGTCTGGAAAGCAGACGTTGCCGGTTTCGATCTCTGCTAGCTCGCCTTTGAGATTGCTGATCTGTTTGAAGCAACGATCGATCCTGTCTTGAATCTGTTGCACCTTACGCTCGTTCTTGCTGGGGCCGGCCTCTCTGCTCACATATGTGTCCCGGAAGGTGTCGATGTTGCCTGCATACTTGCTCTGGATCAGGTTGTGAAGATACTTGTGATAGAAGCTCTTGCGCTTGCCGGTCTTGGAACAGGTGACTCGATAGTTGTTCAGATCGATGCTCACCTCTTTGCCGTCTCTGTTGAGGAGTGAGTAAAATTGTTTTGCTTTGCGTGACTTTTTCATAACTGTTTTGAATTGAGTGTGTTGTTGAGTGTGGCTTGATTGCCTGATTGTTTTTAAATTATATGCGTTTCGCACCGGATGCGCAACTTATTCGGTTGATCAGATCGCTGGTGTGCATCAGGTGATCTCTCAGGTGCATGCGAGTGTGATCCAGATGATTCAATGCCACATCCAATTTGTCTCGATGCCAGATCTCCGGCAGGTCCTGTCGGAGCAGCTCCAAGCATCTGATGGCTCGATTGAGCTGCAGCTCGGTTTCAACGCTTGGTTCGGTGTATCCTTTGGTGGTCATGTGTTTATTATAAGCGATCTGATTCAGTTGCGCAACTAAGCTTTGAGTATCATCTTGAGTTGACCGGCGTCTGATCTGGTGTTGATCCAGTCCAACGCGTCGTTCCAGCTGTGGCAGATGTGAATTGTGATTTGATTTTTCTTGATCAGGTACATGCGTTATAGTTGTTTGATTGCTCGTATGATTCCTTTGATGTGGAACCAGATTCGATTGTAATGATGAGTGACGAATTGCTGCTTGATGCAGCGTGTGTGGAGTATGATTTGTTGTTGGGCTGACACGATCAGTCGTCAAAGCCGAGCCGGCGATAGTGAGTGTCGCTGACATCCTCGAAAAGAATGTTTGGTTTGTGTGAATCTCTGATGAGCTGAATGATGAGCCCGACAGGAACACACATGAGAGGAAATAGTAGCAGAATTGTGAATATATCATTTGTTGTCATAATCTAATTATAGTCGTTTGTGTGCGAAAGCGCAACTTAATCGATCCAGGGCAGATCCAGATCACCTTGGCGGAACTCGTTCCATTCACTCAGCGTCATTCGATCGTAGCTCCATGTGTCCATCATGAATGTTTCACGTCGGTTCTGGTTGGACACGTACTCCATGGCGCGGTTGAGGGCGTGTGCGAAGCCTTGAATGGCTCCATTGAATCGTATGGTGTAAAAGATCATGTGATTATCCTTGGTTCATGATCAACGCACCTGACTGATCCACCCGACGGATGGTGTATGGTGAGTGTTGAGTGAGTCGATCCAACCCGGCCTCCAGGCTCTGAACGAATCTGATGGCTGTCTGCAGATCGTCGGCGTTGATAAGGATGGTTCCGTTGTTCAATACTTGATACATATGCTTATTGTAGTGTGTTTTTGTAGTTCGCGCAACTTATCTAGGGCATGGATGATCGCTAGGTCCTGCTACTGGCGGCCATTTTGCTACTGGTCTGCTGCCTGGCGCATGTGCCTCTCCGTGCATCTGTTCAAATTGTTCCTGTCTTTCAGGTGTGTCTTCAGGACACATGCCGCAATCTTCTGCTTGTTCCTTGAGCGTTAAAAATGCATCCATCATCTTCAAACCGTACGTTCCAAGATTGTCGTGCATGTGCGTTTCCAATTGTTCCCATATGTTGTCTTGATCCATACGTTGATTATACTGTGGCGCACCTGAATGCGCAACTTTTGTGTTTCTGCTTTCTCGGCAGAATCTTGTTCTTTCGCTTGTGAGGGCGGGCTTTTGTGAAAACGATTTGTTGCCTGATCTTAATTTTCATCATATAACATCTCCACATCCAATACAGCACAAATCTGCCATATCATCATTTCCTTCTCTTCATCATCATCCCCATTTGTTGAGGTGATGATATCGGCAATCTCTTTCAATTTATCCATCTTCTTTTCCATAATCATAATATGAGTAATCTTCTACCATACTCACCACATTTTCCATCACCATCTCAAAAGTCTCCTCTTCAGATTGATCAGAACAGTCAAATTCTGATTTGTGAAATTCTATACATCCCTTTATAAATTCTTTAAAATGATCCATAATGTAATTATATCAAATCTTCTTCTAATGAGCAACATTAATAAGCACATTCTGAATAGAGATAATTGAGGATGTCTTTAATGTCTTCATATACAGCCAATCTTATTCCCTCTTCAGTATAGGTTGATTCTTCATCTTCCTTATCATACCAAAATCCAGTCTTCTCATCATACACAAGAGAGTCTTTCATTTGTTGTTCCATTCTGATTCCCAATTTCTTTAGTTCTTCCATAATTATTCAGTCCCAAAAGCCAATTCTGTTATCTCAAAAGCCAATTCAATTCTCTCTTGAGAATCCATATCTGGCTCTTCTGTCATTAGTGATTCCAATTCAGCTTCAAAAGCTGATTGGGCTTCCATATCTTTAAATCTGATCATATTATGATTATATGGGAATTCTTTATAAAGAGCAACATAATTAATCCTCTCTAATTTCTACATCCCAATCTAGAACAACTCTAGCCTTTCTTATTTGTAGAGTATGTCTGAAAATTCACATTTCAAACTGTCTTTCAAATCCTCATAAACAGCGATTCTGATGCCTTCCTCACCATACTCCTCATAATCTCCACTTCTCTTGAGATCTGCTCTCATCTGATTCATCATATGCTCTATCAATTCTTTTAATCTGTCCATAATTGTATTATCACTGATTTTCTTATAATGCGCAACTTACAATTCCATATACATAAACTCTTCTCCCATCCAAATCACTTTATCACCTTTCTTGCACCTCTCACTACTCCTCTCAATCTCTCTCATCTCCTCCTCATCCACCTCATCAATCTCATTACTTCCATCATACAAACTTATAACTAAAATTTTCTTCATATTTTAAACTCCTTCTACAAAAATTATATTATCCCAATTCTCGCTACATCCTGCTTCATTCTCCTCATCAATACATCTCTCCAACATATCTCTATTCTTGATAAAGGGGAAATATTTTTCAAACATCTCCAAATCAAATTCATATTCTAATCCTCTATCAATTCTATCTCCAACCCATTCTACATATTTTCCAAATCTCTCTTCCATAACAATCCTTTCTTATATAACTGATTAAGATTATATTATAACCGCATATAATATATAGCGCAACTTAATTACAAGCTACATCAATCCTCTCTGATTTCCAAATCCCAATCCACGACAACTCTATTACCATTTTTGTCATCATAACACAAACAATAACATCCCTCTCCCTCCACTTCCATTATGTAATATATTTTTTCCATATGATTATTCAGTCTCCCACATGTCTGGATCATTAAAATCAGAAGAGTTCTGATCGATCATCTCTTCTATAAAGGATTCGATAGATCCAAATTCGTCTTGTTCAGATGGTCCGTAAGTGAATGTCAATTCAAATTTTACTGTTGTTTCATTATCTTTTGTTTTTTCCATAACATAATTATATGATGATCACTCGAAAAGGACAACTTAACATCTGTCTTTTTTATATATATCTCGGAATGGTTCTCCCCATATGTGTAATATCGTAGGACAACATAAAACTCAATCTACTTCCCTGAAGTTAAATCTGTCCTAACCTCTATCCTCCCCTACTTAACATACCATCATTATAACAAAAGTTCACAAAATGGTCAACTTTTCAACAGGTTGATGTTTTGTTGTTTTATCCACCTATTCTCTGAAAAGGTTGATCTGATCAGCCTATTTCTCGAAAAAATGGTTCGGTCCTGCAAGTCCGTCAAGAGGTCCCAGTTCGTCAGGTCCCAACACCTCCAGTTCCACTCGAGTGTCCTCACCCCTTGCTCGATAGAGCAATGTGCTACAACCAACACCATCGTCAACCAAGCTGTGGTCGTGGCAGTGGATCATCTCCAGTATGATCAGATTGTGAGCCTCCGCAGGCACCGTGAGTGTGGTC
>VMHT01045340.1_pt1 | contig 20451 bp, 22 predicted proteins | sample 4693611 | NCBI WGS metagenome assembly VMHT01 (sample SAMN12280063, study PRJNA550983) | marine metagenome | isolation source: seawater sampled from same location over 5 years 0.02-0.2 micron viral filtrate | place: USA: collected off the coast of southern California halfway between the port... ...
TATCAAGGTGTAGTTTCAGTGTTCTTCTGATGGGTGCCTGGAATGAATCCACAGTGGCAGGGTTGATGTGCTCGCGCTTCTGCCCAGCACCATGAGCCTGCACGCCCCTTGCACGTGTGGTGATTTCAGACGGGGGCTGGGTCATACCATTGAATGGTATTGGGCTCCAACCTTCTCAAACATGAGGCGAATTTGATGCTTGAGGTTGAGCAACTTAACCCGTCCACATGGGAAGAATTTCTCGAAGCACCAGCGGCCCTTTTGGTGCTTGGGAAGGCAGACTGCCAACCGTGTAAAGCATGGATAAAAACACTCACTTCTCAACCTGATGACGTTCTCAATGGCAGTCAGGTTCGGGTGGGAACACTGCTTCTTGATGCACCCGGCTTTGGTCAATTCAAAATGACCCATTCCTGGGTGGCACTGGTGGATGTGCTTCCATTCAACGCCCTATACAGAAACGGGGAACGTGGTGCTGAATGGGCTGGTGCAAGCATTGAGCGCTTGCTGAACGAACTGAACGGGGGTGCGTGATTATGCTTGCTTCATCGCTTCTTCTTTCCGCCTTGTTCGCAGGCTTGGTTGCCACCGGTGTGACACTCGCCATCGAGCGATGGGGAGGACTTGTGGGTGGTGTGCTTGGTACCGTCCCCTCTACCATCGTTCCTGCAGGAATTGGTATCTATCTGACAGGAGGTGAAGACAACTTCGTCGCCAGCATGATGGTGGTGCCGCTTGGCATGTTGCTCAATGCGCTGTTTCTCGGGGCATGGCTGGTGCTTCCACGTTGGTTCTCCAATGCCTCCCGCCCGCTTCTTTTGACTTCCATTGGGGCCCTTGCCTTTTGGTGTGTCATGGGCATGGGCGCGTGGTTTCTTCTCCAGAACACGGTTGTCGGCATACTCTTCACGGAACAGGAATTTGCCGCCATGGGTTTGATCCTGTTGTTCCTCATTGCGGTGTGGTTTAACCGGCGCCCTCAACCAGCACCGAAAGGAACCAACGCCGTTTCCAAAACCGTCCTCTTTGCCCGAGGAAGCATGGCGGCCCTTGCAATCGGAGTGGCCGTTTGGATGGCTGGCCTCGGCCTTCCGCTCCTAGCTGGTTTGGCCAGCGTTTTTCCTGCAATCTTTTTGACGAGTATGGTCGCATTATGGCTTGCTCAAGGCGAGACTGTTCCCCGGGGCGCCGCAGGGCCAATGATGCTCGGCAGCGTGAGCGTTGCGGTTTACGCACTGGTGATCATGTGGTCCTTGCCCACATTGGGTCCCGTTTTGGGCACACTTGTGGCATGGCTTGTCGCTGTGGGTGGGTGGTCTTGTCCGGTTTATCTGGTCCTGCGAAGAAGGGATGTTATCCATTCACTTCGCGAGTCCAGCGCTCTGCAGCCGGAACCCCTTCAATCGTGATTTCAACGCCACTCACGCCTTTGAGGCTTGACACTTTACGATGCAACTCGCGAAGATCTAACAGGCAGCAAGGGCAATGCGGGCGATGCGGCGTAATGGACATCTCAATGACGCCCGTCTTGCCAATCTCAATGCTTTGCATGGCTTTGGTTTTGGTGTAAGGCAGATCAGTGTGCGGGTCCTTCCATCCATTCAACAAGCGAATCACCCGGAGGCTCAGGGCTTTGTGATGTCGAGGTTTCATGCCAATTGACTCCTGTCTTCAATCTGAGGACTGTGCATCCTGTGCTTGAAGTTCGTGTTCAAGGTCTTCCAATCGAAGTTCGTTCAAACGGCCTTCAGCTGACATCAATTCTCGTTGACAAATTTTGAGCAAAGCCGCTCCTTCTTCGTAAAGTTTCAATGTTTCATCAAGCCCCATGCCGCCGCGCTCAAGGGCGGCTACTATGGCTTCCAATCGCTGTGCTGCTTCGTTATAGGTTGGCTCGTTTTCAGACATCTTCATTCCTCATTGGTGTGAATCTCAGTCACCGTTGTTTGGGCGGTACCATCGACAAAGTGAAGGCTGTAGTGCCGGCCAACTTCAAGCATATTGACGTTGGTCACTACATCGCCTTGTTCGGTTTGCGTCATTGCATATCCTCGCTCAAGAACGCGCTGGGGGTGAATGGATTCGAGCGCCGCTTCTAAACCGGCAATACGGGTTCGTTCACGAGCAAATGTGGCCTCAACTGCCCGTTCAAGCCTCGAATTGATCGTTAACATTGACCGTTTTCCGGTGTTTATGCCTGCAAGTGGGGCCACTTTCAATCTGGCATGTAAATTCACCAATCGACGTCTTGCGTCACCAAAAGTTCTGATCATGGCGTGGTTCAACCGTTCATTCAATTCATCTTGCCATTGTTCCAGTTCTGCTTTGACGGGCACACACCGTTCAATCGCGTTTGAAGGAGTTGATGCTCTTACATCTGCAACCAAATCTGAAACAAGCAAATCCGATTCATGGCCTACTGCGGATACAACTGGGATTGGACTGGCGAGGATTGCCCGTATGACCGGCTCGAGGTTGAAGGCCCAGAGGTCTTCAGGAGCGCCGCCACCCCTTCCCACAATGACGAGGTCGCCGGGGGGCTCCCCTCGTTGTGCTGCACATTCAGGTGTTGCCAACCTTCGCGATAACGCAAGACCTCGAACAATTTCCTCGGTGGCCCGTTCCCCTTGAACCAACACTTCGATGACGGTTCTTCGTAGCCCTGGCCAACGGTTTTCGATTAAGCGATGCATATCTGCAAGTGCTGCGGAACCCGCTCCAGTGATGATGAGGATGTGCTTTGGCGCAAACGGAGGGCGCTTGCGAGGCCTGTCGAGTTCGCCCTCATGACGAAGCCGTTCAACCAATTGACGACGAGCTTCCTCCATGGCGCCAAGAGTGTTGGCCGGTTCAATGCGCTCAACATTGAGTTGGATGTTGCCTCTTTTGACGTACAAATCTAAGGTTGCCGTGACCACGACTACGCTTCCTTCTTTGATGCTCGAGTGGATGGTGCAGCGCCCTTTCCAAATGACCGCACTGATTTGTCCATCGTGATCGCGGAGGGTGAAGTAGGTGTGTCCGGAAGGGTACTGTTTCCACTGAGACACTTCGCCTTTGATGGTTTGGCGTTGAAACAGCGGCTCCTGAACAAGCGTCCGCTTGATCATTGAAACGAACTGCCCAACGGCTAGGGGGCCGGTTGTAACTTCACCTCGCCCCGTCATGGTTGTTGAGGGGCGTCTACGGTTCTTGAACCATCTGCGTACGAAGTGCCGTCTTGTGCGAGGTCAGTCTTCATGAGGGCCCTTTGTGTCTTCAGCCCTCTTTCTTCGTTGAATGAGATGATGACGTTGCCTCGCCTCAACTTCATCCAATTTGTGTTGAATGCGTTTTTTTAGAAATCGATAGACAATGTACAACGCAAGGCCATCAACGGCAAGAATCAGCCATTCGATTTGCCCCCATTCTTCAAACATGTCGAACCTTCCTCATAGCGGTGGACGAATGTCAATATCAACATCGCCTGTTGGTCGTCCAATGCACCCAAGCCTTGCTCCTTCCTCAACAAGGAAATCATCCAAGCCAGGTGGAAGCGGATCCGGCAACGGGACTTCGCCAAGCATCAATGTCACCATGCATGCACCACAGGTGCCGGATGTGCAATTTGTAGGGATTTCAACGCCTGCTTCAAACGCATGTTCAACCAGTGTCTTTCCTGCGACAAAGGGTGTTTGGCCGAGCAAATGAGGGCCTTGCAAAAATCGAACAACGGGACGCGTGTCGTCGTTTGTTGGTGAAATCTCAAGGATCGCTTCAACCGCGTTTGCGGACATAAACGTCACCTCATCGCATGTCTTTGTGCCGAGTCCAGCGTCCAGTTTGCTTGTTGAAATACAATCCAGCCTTCTTCATCCACTTGTTGAACTTGGTTGCTCCAGCACCCGTTCGGAGGATGAAATCCTCTCGATCTTCTTGGGCCTGGATGTATTCCTTGGCAGCCAAGGTCTGGTCGATCCAATCATTGATGTCCATCAGTCCACCGGTGAGTCCACCTTCTTCGACAACCTTGGTCATCTCGTCGGCAGTAGCTCCGGTTTCTTCGAGGTCCTTGCGGATCAATTCGTTGACGCTGCTGTAATCCATCGATGCTGGCTTTGGAGGCACAGGGTTTCGAGGAGGCTTGTCTTCATCGATGACAATGCGAGTGCCGTTGGCCATGCGCCCTTCGACGAGGTCAGCAAGTCCGGATGTGAAACTGGTTTCACACTCCCAGCACATGAAGGCCCAATCCTCTGGTCGGTCTTGATCCCGTGCTTGACGTGGATCCATTTCATCGCCGCAGTGAGGGCATGCATGGAAGATAAGAGCAGGGACATGCTTTCTTCGGAAATCAACAATGTCTTGAGGCGTTCCTTCGAGTTCTAGCATTTCATGGTCACGAGCTGCTTCAAGGCCACGGGTCTCAAGTTGGTCACGGATTTTGACCTTCTGGTCGTCCTTTCCTTCATCGTGGAGGTTGTTTTCAAGTTTCACGATGAGTTCGACAGTTTTCCCGAGGCGGTTCATGACCAGTTTCTGGGCACGGAATGCTTCGACCTTTGCAATCTTGAGGCGTTCCTTTTGCTCAGCAAGTTCGGTGAGAACGTCCTTTTGCTTACGCTGGAATTTGATTTCTTCAATCTTTGATTCTTGCTTTTTCTCAGGTGCGAGGACCTTCGACAAATAGCGCTCTTTTCCGTGGCTTTGTGGGCCAGCAGCGATGATTGAGATGACACCATCAGCAATGTCAGCCTTGAGGCCGTAATTTTCGATCAACATGTCCGTGTCGATTTTCTTCAAATCGCCAATTTTCAGGCCAGAATCGGCCAACTGCTGAGCGGTGGTATCGTCGATTCCTCGACGTAGTAAAGCGAGATAGGTGTCCTTCTTTGCCATAGCATCCCCTCCGACAATCCCATGCGAGGAGGCACCACTAAGAAAAGGCTCTCCCGAATACGCGTCTTGTAAATACTGATTTCGACGGTATTTAACTCATGATTCAACTGAAGTTTTAGTGAATGATTCTGCGAGGGAAATCCAGTCGTCTAACTCCATTTCTTCAGGCCGAGCCTCAAGACGTTCGTCTTCAGCATGGGCGGCATAGGCATTCTTCCATCGAGCATGATGCCATTGGGCGACTCGATTGATTCGTTTCGGTGAACGCTTGAGGGTGGTTCGGAGTTTTTTCCGACGCTCTGCGAAGGCCTGATGGATCATTTGACGCACCAACCGTGCATCACAAGGCCACTCTTCGTGATGAGCCTCCATGGTCACATAGCGAGAATTTACTTTTGGATTCGGACTGAAATGATGGGGTGCGACTTTGTCTTCAAGTTCGCAATCCCAATCCAAGGCTGCAGTCATGCCAAGCGAGCCAACATCGCTTTCGTACTCCATCACCAAGCGTTCACCAAACTCTTCCTGAACGAGCAATACGGCTCGTTCGATGTTTTCCGTTCGAGGGTTGCGCAGGTATCGCGTCAAATGTTCAACAAGCGGTGATGAGATTTGGTACGGTATATTTGCCACAGCTTTGGTCAGGTCAGTCGGCCATGGTGCAGTGAGTGCATCGCCTTCGAGAAGGTTCAGGCGCCCCTCTTCGATTTCAGGAGCAAAAGCCCCACGGAGGTGTTCACAAGCGATCGGGTCGATTTCAATCGCCGTCACATTGCAACCAACTTCGAGCAGAGCTTCAGTGAGTACGCCGGGCCCTGGACCAATCTCTAAAACATGGTCGTCTGACTGGACTTCACCCAAAGCAACAGCGCGTTCAATTATGCTGTCACTGACAAGAAAATGTTGACCGAGTGATTTGTCAAAAGGCAATTTTGCCCTTAGGCTATCGACCAACCAACGGGCGCCCCTCATGCCTTCACCGGAAGGAGCAGGTCAATCAACCGTGGTTGGATATTTCGGTCATCCAATTCCGTATGGAACCGTTTTGCCAGCAAGTCAGCAGCATCAATGCCGCATGCTTCGTTGAGAGCAGCGAGGTTTTCGAACCCGCTTGAACCGCGTGCTTCAACCATTTGCATGGCTTTCTTGTTTCCCACGCCGGGGAGGAGTTCGAACGCGTGTTGCTTCCGTGAGAGGTTGCCCGCTGGATTGAAGAACATGTCAATGAAATGCTTTTGATTCTCTTCGATGAAAATTTGAATCACAAGCGGCAAATCTGCTTTCACATGGTTCGCCACTCGGCTAAGGTTGGTCATACCGAGGACACGGCCAATGTGCGTTCGTTGGGCAGCATCGGTGCCGATGTAGACTCGGGATGTAGTGAGGAGAGGATCAATCCCAGGTTTGGGTTCCAAACGGCAGAGCAGCATTTTTTCCTCACTGATTGCGACGATGACGTTGTCGATGACATCGTGGTCGATGACACGCGCCCATTCTTCTTCCATCAGGGGCGACTTCTGTTGTGGCCGACCGCTGCGTTGCCCACCCTGACGACCGCCTTGACGACCACCTTGACGACCAGCTTGACGGTTGGCGTTTTGACGTTGGCCGTCCCGTTGTCGATTGTTGCTTTGACGGGGTTGAGATTGTGGCTTTTTTGCCTGAGGCCGTGGAACTTCCTTCCGTCCTTCTGCAGGTCGAGAGGGGCGATGATCTGCACCAGTGCCACGCTCATTTTTGGTGCCACGGGTTGGCACCTTGATGTTACGGTCACGACGGACATCAGTCACTGCGAATCACCTTACTGGGAGGGGGTTTTCACTCAACGCCAACGTGTTGACGAACGATGTCAAGGATTTCTTGAATTTCGCTGTCTTCAATTCCAAGACGACGGGAAGCGAGAACGGCCTTCACATCATCAGGGTACAATGGCATCAACTCGGCAAGTTTTGCTGCAAGTTGTGGGTGAGAGGATAATTTTTCTGTTGCGGTCAACGCATCACGGAGGGAATCAAACACTTCAGGAAGCGTCTGGTATCCATTGCGCATTTTACTTGCAGCCCACTCTGCGTGTTGCAGAGCAGCCTTCTGTTCGTAGGTGAGGTTGTTGCGGCGTCCTTGTGCGTTGAGCAACATCTCTCGAACGGTGGCAAAATCAACGAATCGCTCTTCTTCTGACATTTGGCATTCCTCATTGGAGTGGTCGCAAGTGCTCTGGTCGAGCAATCACTGTTTTTGGCATGTTTCCGTCCTTGACCGAAACAACCCATGCGACGCCTTGGCGCTTCTGGATGAATCCAGTGCGGCCTTGGAATCGGCGGTGGGGCATACCCATTTGTTGCCCTCCATCGAGGACGATAGCGACTCGGTCGCCTTCTTGATAGTCATGCATAACTCGGCTGATGTTCACTCGACTGCGTTCGTTCTTGCGGCGTCGTAGCACGCTTCGTGTTCCGACTCGCAGCCCCTTGGATCGCTTCATGTTTTTCGCCTCCTATGCGCCCGGATTAGCAGATGTACATCTTCCAAGCAATTTGGCGACCTGCCTTCCCCATATAAGCACCGCGACGGAGGAGTGAGGTGACTCAACTCGAGAATTGACGAATCAATGCCATCGAATCCACTCAAATTCATCAATCTGCATGGATGTCTCCGACATCGAGCCAGAGGACATCGCACTTGGCTTTGATGAGGGACGAGAGGCTTGGTTGAGTTCGCCCGCCGTCGCCATGAACCGTTTCCTTGACGTAGGTTCCAGATTCACAACGCAAGGTGAATTCGACTTCCATGACCCCGTCATCCATCACTTCGATAACGGGTTCAGAGGTTTCAAACACCGTACGCCGGCGAATCAAATCTGCCCGTCGGTGAGCGACACGCTCAGGTGTGCGTTGGGCCAACTTGACACCTGCGAGTTTTGTTATGGTCTCTTCAATCAATTCTTTTGTTGGCAGGTCAAAGGTGACCGGAGCGGGTGGACCAGCGCTCATGATCCGCTCAATGAGATCGCCTTTTGTTCCCGATTTTGCCAAGCCCATGGAAACTGCTTTTTCGACCAGATCCGGCTTTTTGAGGGCTTTCAGTTCGTCTTCAGTCGGTCCTTCGACCACTTCGATGACGGCTGGCAACGGCTTCTTGTGGTCGTTTTTGCGGTCCCCTCTTCGGTTCCTGCGCTTTGGATTCTTCCGCCCTTTGGAACCACGGTCTTGGACATCAACATGGGTGAGGTCGACAGGGGCTGTGAGGACCGCATGTTCGGCTTCACTCAACGGCATCACACGGAAGCGAATGGTGTAGGATTTCTCTGCTGGTGTGTCTTTAACCCGCACAACTTCACTTCGGTTTGAATCCCTCAATCCTGTGATGTTGATGCTCCCTTCAGCTGCTTCGTTGATTGCTGCCATGGCGGCTTGGAGGTCGACTGTACGGGTTTTCGGTTCTTTCATCTCGATGACGAACGGACGTCCTTGGCCCATGCAACGCACATCGATGTCTTCACGACCCATACCGTGGAAGGCGTGCTCTTTGGCTTCGAAGAGGCCCAGGAGTGGATTCCCAATCAGGTCTTGGACGCTCTTTTTGTATTGCAGCCCGGTGCCATCACACTTCTCACATCCGCGCCCCTTACAGGCCCGACAAGGCCATCGAGTCTGAGGAATACCTCGCTCCAACTTCTGATAACGTCCATAGAGGTAATGAGCCCGAATATCCAATTCGACAGTGAGCGTCAGCACATCGATGAGTGCCAAGATTTGTGGCTTATCATTGACCAGTTTTTTCCCTTCCATTCGGTCGTTAAGGTTCCGAGCAATTTCAGTGACAAGGCCCGACTTCAATGCATCCGAACCACCAGCACCGAGGCGCTTTCGCAGTTCCTCTTCACCCTCGATCTGATCCTTCGGGATACGGGCGCCAAGTTGTAAGCGAGTGGCTTGGTAAGGCTGGATTGCATCATGGATAATGTCGGCTAACAAATTCGCCTCTTCATACAAGTTTTCACAAAAAGGGCAGAGTGGGATTTCGGTTCGAGCCGTTTCCAAATGCGAATCTCTTCGCACGACACTCGAACGGATTTCAGCGCCTGATTCAGCGATTGTTTGTTCGTAACGCTTCTTCCCGCCAAGCCGCCCTAGGCACGGGTCACACGTCCCAATTCGAACCAGGTGCTTGTGACCAGCCGGTGATGGAGCGCGAGGGATTTCTTCCATGTGGGTGCCGAGTTGATTGGGAGCCGCATTGAGGTCGAAATCTGGTTCTTCTTCCGCCGTAGTTTCCTCTTCTGCGGGCTGCTCATCCCAAAGCGAATAATCGGTTTCACCAAAGCCTGCGTTGGCGTATTTCATCCAATCTTCATCGTCGCCGTCGTCCGGTTGTTCGGTTGCTTTTTCGGTCATTACAATCACCACTTTCTCGGGGCCAACCCCAAAGACAGCAGTTGGTCCGGCACCTCTCCTGTTGATGAACACACCGGTTCACATTTCGTTTGCGTTGGGCTGACTGGTCGCAAATGATCAAATGTTGATGAAAAAGAAGGCGCTCAAGAATCCCCCAAAGAGCAGTGCAATGGCGCCAACGATGTAGGACATGACTGCAGACCCTTGCTTTCCACTGCTGCGTTCCCATGCGCCATACCGAAAGGAATACACCGCCATCATCCCCAACCCAGTGGCATTGCCGTTGCAAAGAAGACAACAAAACATCTGTTCCATTGCTTGGTCCGAGTTACTCCCAGCGCCGAAGAAACCGAAAATGGATACGCCAATCGAGCCAATCATGATTAAAAATCCACCTAACATAAGGCTGGGTGAAGGTTTGCCGGAGGAGACGACAAGAGGTTGCTGGTCTGGCATTGTTGCCTGCCCGCTGATCATCGGCGCGACCTGTTGAATTTGACCAGAGAAGGTGTTTGTTTGCCGGTTCGGATCTGGTTGGTTCGCTGGCTGAAGCGTAATTGCTTCAGGGGGCTTGTCTTGAACCATGGACAGTCACATGTGACATTTTTATTCAATGCTTTGCCGGCGAGTGTCCTTCTTTCCTCACTGACCTCGTCGAATCAACATCGTCACGGCCTTCTTCGCCTGTTCAAAAACCCCCAATTTTTCGAATCCATGCCTCGCATGAAACCGCATCGAACCGAGGTTCGAAGGTCGAAGGCTCACCTCAGCCGTCACTGGACAAGTCAAGTGTTCAGCATGGGCAATAACTTGGTCGTACAGTGTTGATCCAATGCCGTTGTCTCTTGCGTCATCAGCAACAGCAATTCGATCGACGTAGAGGAATTCGTCATATCGTTCGTTGAACCATTTGTAATTTAAACTCCCATACCTCGTCTTTGGCAAGAGGCAGAGGACGAATCCAGCAAGGTCATTTTGGATGTCGATTCCAATCGCCAATTCACTCAGGCTCAACAAATCAACCATTTCGTCTTGGGTGACCTTCCCTGTACCGGGTAAACCCTGTTCATTGATTTGCACCATTCGCGGGATGTCTTGAGGAGTTAAAGCACGTGCCAGGCGCATTAAGCCTCCTCCAATGGAGGTGCAGGGTCTGGGTCAAGCGAAGCGATGAGGCCAAGCGCGGCAGTGGTCAGCACAAGGCTAGCGATGAGGGACAAGGCAATCATTGCTGCGGAGAAAAGACCGAAGTTGCTGAACAATCCCATCGGTGAAAGGGCAATCATCGAGAATCCAGCGATATCGGAAGCAGCACTGCCAACCAGGGCAAGACCACATGCACCACCTACGCCGATGAGAGCTTGGTGATGGGTTTCCCCGTTTTCCCGACCTTCCCTATACCGTTCAGTCACGTGGATGCAGTAGTCGATACCGACACCAAGCGAGATGGTGGCAATCGTTACGGTAACAATGTTGAGCGAAGAACCTGCCACATACATCAGGCCGTAGAGCCACACCACAACCAGGAGGATAGGAACGAGCGTAACGCTGGCTTGTTTGAAGGAACGGAATCCGACTGAGAGGGTACCAAAGACGAACAGTGAACCTAAGATGAGCGACGATTGCATCTCTTCTTGCATGGTGGTAGAGGCGACAAATCGAGTCACTGGACGCCCAGTTGGCATGACCCAAGTCAATGGCTTATCGTCCTCATCAGGTCCCGCTTCCAACCGATCGCCTGTTGACAGATTGGTGAACGAAGACAGGTCTCGCCAGATTTCTTCCATGCCGCCGGCCATACCGGGGAAATCTTCAGGCGAGGTCATACCGAAGCGGATGAGCATGTGTGTGTATTCTGCATCATCGCCGTTCACATCAAGCCAAGGTTTGACGGGGTTCAACTCGACCTCTGGTGCAATGTAGAGGCTGACAATGCTGGATGGAATGTTTGGAATTGGACCAACACCCGGTACCCCGTTGAGCGACAAGAACCCATAGAAGAACGAAAGGCAGTTCCGGTTGGTGAGGTCCATCAAGAGCCCACCACTGTCCTCTGTGCAATTCATTCCATGACCCGTTTCGTTGACAATCCAGCCTGCTTCTTCGAACGGTTCTGGGTTGAGCAGCAGTGAGCCCTGAGCAGCGAAGACCATCTCATCGAGGGCGAGAATATCGATTGTTCCATCAGGCTGGCGGGTGATTTTGTCTGGCACGCCCTCGGGCAACACATCCATGTCCTGCCTGAACACATCAATGGCGGCAAAGACCTCCGGGTCAAGCACATCCCCGACGATGAGAAGGTTTGCAGGCTCACCTTCATCGGCAAAGCGTTTCGAAATCTCATCGACTCCAATGGCAAAATCAGAGGATTCATCGAGGAAATCTTCCACGGCAAAATCACCTTCGAGTTGGGCCATTCCATAGGCTGCTGGAAGGGTGATCAACACGGCAACGGCGGTGATGATGAGGGCGTTTCTCCATGTTCCAGAACCAGTTGAAACCCGCTTGAGGAAATCTTCAGAAATCAAATGTGTTGCATCGTGCTTAGGCTCTGTTGAACGTCCCCTTGATTCGAGCCAATGATCAACTGAAAGGCGGATCAATGGGACCCAAAGACCAGTGAGAATAAACGCTGCGAGTATGCCGAGGGCAGCTTCAATTCCAAACGATCTCAAGGCAGCAATATCGCTGAACAGATTGGCTGCGAATGCAGCCATGGTGGTGATTGAGGTCAGCATGATGGCCCGTCCAACCCGAGACAGGGTGATCTCTGCAGATGCTTCAGGAGTTTGCTTGTTCGTTCGCTCTTCTTTGTAACGGTGAAGCGCATGCAGTGAATCATCGATGCCTAAGGCAAGCACAAGAATGGGCAGTAAGTTTGAGAATTGTGACCTCGCAATCAAACTGAATCCAAACATGGAAGTGAGGCTTGAAAAATGCCCGATCATACCTTGCATCCACAACAAGGCCGAGCCCAGCGCAAACATCACAATCAGCACATCAGATACCCTGCGAAGGCTGACATAGAGCAGAACAACGATCGCAAGACCCATCAACAGAATGAGGCCGGCGCTGGCTTGGAGTTCTCGGTTGACTTCGACGTTCACACCTTGGCCCACTAGGAGGGTGATGGTGGTTCGGTCGTGCGTGCGAAGTTGCCCCTCGAGGTCCATGTAGGACCATTCAGTCGAACATCCACCAGTTTCTTTGAGCAACTCCAAACACATTGTTTCGTTGTATTGAGGTGGGTGCAAGACAAGGGAATTGTCGGCAATTCGGTAACCACCGATTTTTGTACCGTCTTCGGAAAACACAACCCGTTTCTCAGGGTGAGCATCCTTCCAAATCACTTCCCAGCCCATCGATTCGAGGGTGGCGCGGTCAAATTGTACGAGCAACCATGTCGATGAGGCTGACCATCGTCCCTTACCGGTGAACCCACCTTCCCATGAACCATCGGTGGCAAGGGTGCCACCTATGGGTCCGTCTTGCAGGGCGTTCATGTCGGCAACGAACCCTCGGTCGAGCGAAAGCCAGCGAAGAAAATTGTTGTCTGATGCTTCTGCCATTCGAGCGGCAGCCAAGTCAATGTGCGCTTGTGTTACATTAGCGTCATCGAATTCTAAGCATTCCAACACACCACAGTCGTACCAGTTGGTCGGAGGATCTGTGACAATCCCTTGAGCAGTGAGTCCCGGTTGGGTAAGGACAGAGGTGTTGTTCATGAACCCTCTAAAGTGATCTGAGAGCGAGATTGCACCAGGGGCTTGGGATCCCGTGACGTCGTTGACCAGTGGCTTCATTGCAGGAGCGAGTGGATGGTTCTGAATCATGTTGATTTTCCCATCAATTTCTTGCAGCAGTGTGAGGTTGAGGATGCCCCCGGTTGGGGCGTAGATTCCGCCCCATGGCTCGCCTGAGGGTACCATCTCGTTGACGCTTGGTAGGTTCGCATAGTCAGGAGCACCATCGCTCATGAGCGGTACAGGCTCCCATTCCTCGAGGGATGGAACATAGGTTGGGTCGCGGGCAGAAACGAGGAATCCAAGAATAATTTCAGAATTCGCAAACTCATCATCGATGATGGCTTGTGCAGTGAGTTCTGGAGATTCCATCTCATAGGATTCCATATCGATTGGTTGCAGTGCCGTCATCGCACCCGGAATCATCAGCAACGAAAGGAAAAAGATGGCCACGTGGACCTTGTTTCGATGAGGAATGAGCCATCGTGCAAACGAAGCAAATGACCTTCCCATACCCTTCGTTTCTTCCTTCTGCTTTTCAAGTGATGTTTTCTGAGACACGCCCCAAACGCTTCGTCGGCGGATTCAAACGCTGGCTGTGAGTGGGGGGGATATGGCGATTTTACTGATTTTAAATCAACAACCTTACGATGGAACTGACGTGACTTGGAACGCCCTTCGTTTGGCAAAGCGGTTGCATGAAGACGGCGCAGAAGTGAGAATTTTTTTGATGAACGACAGCGTTGATCTCGCTCGAGATGGGATCGAGCCGCCGGCAGGGATTGAAGACATGGCAGCCATGCTGAAGGCTCTCATTTTCAACGGCATTCCAGTCAAAGTGTGCGGTACATGTCAGAATAGGTGTGGTGTGCTCAAGGGTGAGCCGTACTATGAAGGCGCCCAATTCTCAACCATGGGCGAATGCTCGGAATGGGTCATGACGAGTGAAAAAGTGCTCACATTCTGATTTTAATCTTGATAACACCTCGATGGATTGAGCGTCATGACCGAAATTGATCTGCACGGAATGGGCCTCTTTGACGCCAAATTGAAGATTATTGAAAACACAACACGGGCGTACAATTCAGGTTGGAAAGGGCTTGTTTTCATTCACGGCTATCATGGTGGAACTGCCATCAGGGATTACATTCGATCCAAACACTTCGCTCAAGATTTGGCGTCAGAAGGACTCAATGTCCACATGAAACTCGACACTTCAAAACCAGGTTCAACATCGATTATTTTTCCTTAGAGACCAAGTTCAGTAGCAAGCGCTTCTGCAAGGTAGTGGTACTCATCCTCGTGATTGTACAGTTGGGCTGAAATACGGAAGTACCTGCCTTTGGGAGAATCCCAAGACCAAACGGGCACCTGAATTCCATACTTTTTCTGCAGCACGCTGTGCAACGGGTCTGGCTCATGCAGTGGAATGCCACCATGTTCCCCGGGAGGAAGCATCATGGTTGCAATGCAAGCGATCATCGACTCCGGACAAGGAGCCTCTAGGCCAAGCCGGTCACACAAGATGTCTCGACCTTTCATGGCTAAATCGTGGTTGTGTTGCATGATGGCGGGCCAACCTCCATCGATCATTTCAGCCATGTATTCGATGGTGGCGGGGATTGAGCACCAAGCAGAAATGTCCCTCGTTCCAGTCCAGTCAAATTCATGCCGGAAACGGGTTGTATCGCCGAGTGGGAAGGTCATGCCGTGGCTGATGGTTAAGGGATGGATTTTTTCTTGGTGGTCTTTTCTTACATGTAAAAACGCAGAACCCTTAGGCGCACAAAGCCACTTGTGGCAGTTGCTTGTGGTGTATGACGCTCCCATTTCATCAAGGTGAAGCGGGACCATTCCAATGCCGTGAGCTGCGTCGAGCAAGACAGAAACTCCCCTTCCTTCCAGCAATTCGACAAGGCGTTCAAACGGCATGAGCAAGCCAGTTGGGCTTGTGACCGTATCGATCATTGCTAAGACCGTTCGTTCACTTACACCCGCCATGATGAGGTCAATCACCGTGCTTGGCTCATCGATTGGAAAGGGTATGTTGACCGTCACCACAACCGCGCCCCAGCGTTCAGCAACAAAATCGATTGCGTTTCTACAGGCTTGATAGGCATGATCGGGAACGAGAATTTCATCGCCTTCGTTGAACCTCAGTGAACGCAGAATGGTATTGACTCCTGTGGTCGCATTTTCAACAAGTGCCAAATCATCGGGATCACAATGGACAAAACCGGCTAATGCAGAGCGTGTGGTCTCCATGAAACCCATCGCTAAATCTTCGTAGAAACGCACCGGTTCATGTTCCAACTTTTGCTGCCAGGTTCGCTGTTCTTTTTGGATTTCAACGGGTGTTGCCCCGAACGAACCATGATTCAGAAAAACGCAGTTTTCATCGAGACTCCAATGGTGAGCCAATCCACTTCGTGCTGGGCGTTGCATGAAATGGCCTCATGCAGGCACTTCTTGAATGTTTGAATTCGACGAGCTATCTTTTTGAGAATAACACCCCAACAAAGAGGAAGATTCCCAAGAAATTCTGTTCGTTGGACTGCTTGCAACGGCTTCGATAGGCTAATGCTCTAACCTCGTGTTGTTGGGTGATGTTTCATCGATTTAAGATCGGGTTATGAAACTCATTCCACGTCATAGAATCCATGGTTTTGCAGATCATACCATGGATTAATGCCAATCATTGACGAGCCGTCATAGTGAGCCGTCGCTTCAACGAAATAGTATGGTATATCCGATTTTGAACCTAATCCATACCAACCATCACCTGAATGGTCAGGGATGAAAATGACTGCCCACGCATGACCGCCCCATTCTTCATCGGAACTTGATTTCACTTCGCCAATCATTAGCGCTGCATCGTAACCAATACTTTCAGTCAGGCTGATGTAGAGAAGCGCTGCATCTTCGCAATCACCATTTTGTTCCCAAAGCATTTCAATAGGGAATTTAGGGTATTCTTGATCTCCATAATCGATTGAATCAAGTTGATACTGTATGTCTCCAACAAAGGCATAAATGAATTCGGCGATTTCTAGTTCAGATGAATATCCATTTTGGATGGCCATGTTTCTGAGTTCGGTTGCGAGTTCGGTGACATAGGCCTGGTCTGTTACGGCAAAAGCAGCGTATTGATCAACAACATCCGCAAGCGTGGATGCCCCGCTCCAATCGATGTAGTGTGATAATGCTCGATTCTGAGCGTATGTCGAATAATCAAGACTCCACAACAGTGAGTATTCACTGTTATCATAATCCCAGGTAAATTCGTGGCCTCGATAATCCCGGTTATCAAAAGGTTCCATAGAGTACTCCAGAACACCATCCCAACCCGTGGTATCAAGCGTTCCATCTGCGATGTATGTTTCACCAGAAAGACTTGCTACGCTGTCATAAACAAATAAATGAGAACTCCAGTCGGGGTCAGAACTGATATCGATTAAGTCATCCCCCCAAGCATCCGAATCCCACGCATAAATCTCAATAGAGTGGAATCGAACTGATTCGTTCAAATCAAGGAAATACGAAGTATCCAACGAATATGTCGTCCCGGTTTCAAGACTCCAATATGTGGATTGGTCGGGGATACATCCCTGTTCTAAGGTGTTCACATAGACGCATAAATACACCTCTGCATAATTGTCAAAGTAATCCATGTATTCATACACGGTAAAGAGAGAGAAGTTCAAGAAAACAGCTGCATCTCGATTTGGGTTCAAGTCATCAGCATCGGGTACGAGATCATTGTCATCGTCAATATCTGTGTTGTCGCCAATGCCATCACCGTCTGTATCTGCCCATTCATTTGGATTTTGGGGAAAGAGGTCGGGATTGTTTCCCAACACATTGTCGCCATAACCATCTCCATCTGTGTCCTGCCATTGAGTTGTATCTGTTGGAAAGGCATCGCCTCCATCGTCAACAGTCCAGTCCGACTGCGGATCGGAAAAACCATCTGAATCAGAGTCTAAGCAACCTGAGCGATCCAAAAACGAAGCGCCGGCAAAGTTCGGGCAGGCGTCTAAATTGTCTCCAAATCCATCACCGTCAATATCAGCCCATTCAGATGAATCGTTTGGGAATTCATCTGATGAATCTGAAATTCCATCGCCATCACCATCTATGCAACCAATTTTATCCAACTCAGATGTTCCTGCAGTATCTGGACAATCATCTCGATTATCTCCAAAACCGTCTTTGTCCGAATCTAAGGTTTCATTAGAATCATTAGGGAATGCATCGGCATTATCGCCTACGCCATCATTATCCTGATCGGCCCATTCACTGGAATTGAACTTGAAGGCATCGTCGCTATCGGAGTATCCGTCGCCGTCAGTATCGTGAATGGAAGCAACCGGCGAATAATCAGGTGATAGCAGCCAAAAAGATGTCGTGGCAACAAGCATGATCACAACCATGCTAACCATGATTTTTTTCGACCCACTTTTTTCTGTCGGTTTGATCAAAGGGACGTATGGGCTCGAGGGGGGGTTTTGATATGCAGAAGCAGCTAATTCCAATTCATATCGGTCTAAACTCTTGTCATTGTTTATGTCAAAATTTGGTGCCATTTCTGTTAGTATTTCGACAGGTACATCGGTTGACTGAGCAACTTGTTGAATTATTGACTGTGCAGATTGGACTGTGGCAGGTTCCGCCACAGGAGGCGCTGGAATCCATTCAGCACCATTCCACATCCACTTGCCATCAGGCGAGAAGGTTGTTGACATATCCTATGCTTCTCGTACCTTCTCTTAAATTGAACTATTTTGGAGGGTAAATTCATCCGGCCCCTTCTGCATCCGAGCGACCACAACGGTAGCGAGTGTACTGGGGGAATGAACACCCATTGTACTCTTCCATAATGTCTTGAGGGGTTTGAGAGAACCCTCGTGATTTCATGGGAATGATATGTCGGTTATCTGCATTAACCTATATGAGGCGGTATCAAATTGCAATCAATTAGAATGCTATTGAGAACTCGAATCTTATAGAAGATCAGTCTTCCTCAGGGCCTTCAAGTTGTGGTCGGTCAAATCCGGGAAGACTGAATTGAGCACCACCGATCGCTTCTAACGTCCCAAGCATATTTGCCATAGAGTCAACTACCGTTTGTAGCCGTTCTTTTCTTGCCTTCCATTGCTTTTTCATATACTGCTCTTCCTTTCTAATTGATTCACCAAACTCAGAATAAGCGTTCATAATATTCGTCATAACGAATGAAAACTCTTCGCCGGATATGTAATTCACAACGCGTTCTTGGATAGACTCTTTGTGCTCTTCTCTCGTCTTTAGGGAATCTGTTCTAAGCACAGCGAACCTAAGGAGGTTTGAGACAACTTCAAGTTCATGGAATCTGCAAACAAAAACATCGTCTATCTTACCAAACGTCTCCATTCCCTCCGGCAAAACAGTTGATACAACAACTAGAATGTCAAAACCTGTACCATCAGTTCTAATTTTTTGGATCCATTCATCCTTCCAATTTTTTGCGAATTTACATTCGTACAGGATTTTTCCTGCTGTTGAGCCAAGGTTGGTTCGAACGAATTGTTCTATATCAGCACCGTAAGCTCCCTTTGAAATCTCTTTGAGTGTGTCCAGAGGATACAAATTTGAAAGGGTTTCTAATGCGGCTTTTTCCAAAGATTCTCCTTGTAATTCGCTATGAGAACGGGATGCAGCATCCTGTAATTCTTGAATTCTCTTAGCCTGTCTTTCGAGAGATAGTTCAAGTTCTTTGATAGTTATTTCTTTATCTCCAAGACCTTCTTTCAACCGTTCGCTGATTCGTTCTTCCAATTCAGCATTTAATTTCTTTTTCTCCTCACGGCGGGCCTTTCTAACTTCATCTTCAATCAAATCTTCTTGTTCTTCTTTCAATTTTTCAAAATCTCTCTTAGCCTTCTTTAACTCTTTACTCTCTGATTTTAGCTGTTCAAGAGAATCTTGAAGATGTTTCAATTCATCATCCTTGGACTCGAGCCGGTCGTTTAATCTCTGTTTGTAAGTACTCTCCATCTCATCTCTAACTTGAGAGGTGATTGCTGAACGAACAGATTTCTCAATATTCGCTTTCATTTGCTCTGAGACATCAAATGATTCGCCACAATGAGGGCATTCTATTCCTTCAGACATATGAATAGCATATGCTGAGACTATTTATACTCAACCTTTTGACTTTTTCAAACCCCTCAGTATACCCTCTGTACGTACATCTCACGCGTCCGTACCCTAGCGACAGGTATCTCACTAGAGGGTATACAGAGGGTATGTGATGGGTTACACCTGCGTTACATAGTTACCCTGCGTTACAGAAGCAATATATACGTATGTTGTGTGAAAAAAAGCATGAGCAAAAAGGTTGTTTTCTTTGTCATTGCGTTGATCTTCACGGTTTCTTTATTCGGGTACTTCGGACGTAACGGAGGAGATGGTGATGGTGGCAAAAATATGGGTTCGCCTGAAGAAGTCAATTCTGAAGATTTCAATGTGCTTTACATCGGTCACAGCTTCGGGCGAGTTTTTGCTGAAACACTTGAGGATTATGCACATGCCGCAGGATTCACCAATCACACGCAGTATATCGAAATGAGTGGAGGTGCTTCAGGTGCCCCCGATGCATTATGGAAAGACGACGGCCATCGAGAGAACATCAAGGCTTACTTGGACACAGGCGAAATTGATGTTTTTGTGATGATTTGTTGCAGTTTTGAGTTCATGCAATCTGATTTCCAATCAGATGCGGCAATTTGGAACTTCACCACTTATGCAGTTGACAAAAATCCGAATATCCGAATTGGTTTGGCCATGCCATGGAAGGATTTCCCTGGAGAGTAAGAAAATGCAAGCGAGTACGCAGCGAACTCAACATTCGACCTTTGGCCGTATTGGGTTAATCTATCTCAAGAGCTAGGTGCGGACTTCCCTGACAATGATGTCTTCACTTTTCATCATGGTGCAGTGGCTTACGAACTACGTGAAATGTTTGAAGCCGGAGAACTTGAAGGTGACGTCATTAAGCTGCAAGGATGGGAATGCTGTTCTTTGTTTACCGATGCAAAGGGACATGCTGGTCAAATCATGATTGATACTGGCACACTCATCTGGCTTCATGCAGTCCATGGTGTTGAGCCATTGGATCTGCCTGAATTTACCCAATGGAACACCGACATTCGAGTCATCGCAGACTCTCTTTTAGATAAGGAAAATCAAGAGTAGCGACAAATCATTTCCATGAAATCACAAGGGTTCTTTCATACCCCTCAAGACATTATGGAGGAGTACAATGGGTGTTCAGTCCCCCAGTACACTCGCTAGCGTTTGCAGCACATGAAACATGCCGAACGGCATCACAAATGCAGTAACTACTCAGTTTCTCCAATGAAATCTCGTTCTTTTTGTTTGAATAAAACTCCGGA
>VMHT01211280.1_pt1 | contig 20438 bp, 4 predicted proteins | sample 4693611 | NCBI WGS metagenome assembly VMHT01 (sample SAMN12280063, study PRJNA550983) | marine metagenome | isolation source: seawater sampled from same location over 5 years 0.02-0.2 micron viral filtrate | place: USA: collected off the coast of southern California halfway between the port... ...
CCAGGTATATCTAATGTTGCAGAAGCTATGGCAAAAAGAGAATACTTTCTTGGCCAAGATGGTTTATCAACACTACTTGGTTCAGATAAGAATGCTGATGGATCTATTAATTATACAACTACGGAAGGGGCACCTTTAATATTTGACTTGGCTACAACTTTTAGTGCTGAAGATAAGAATACAATTATTCAACAGGACCTAGTTCAATCAGCAATAGCTAATAATGGTATGACAAATGATGCTAATACACTTTTAAGCGCAGCTCTTGTAGCGCAAAGTATGGCAAAGACAGGGCCAACTTCAGAGGCTCAAATGTACTTTTATCAACAAACTGGGTTTAGGGGCAGAGGGCCAGAATTTCAAGCTTTAGTAACTGAGATAGTTCAAGCTACTAGATTAACTAAACAAGCTAATATGGGTAATTTGTTAAACAATGTATCATCTTTTACTGGTCAATTTACTCCTTCAGGAAATGCACAGATTGTTGGTACTTCACATATAACTCAACCTGGGGTAATGAGAATTACTGAAAGGCAGTTAAATACTATTGCTTCTCAAACAGATCTTAGTGATGTTAGTAGTTTCTTTGGTGTATCTTTTGGAGATGATATTGATAACATAGAAGACGCTCAAGGTAATAAAATATTTAGAGAGATAGCGCCTACAGAGGCAGGTGGAGAAACAATGTACGAGTTTAATATGACTACAGCTCCTATGAATATTACTGGAGGAGGTTTAGGATCTAATTTTGAAAGGCTTGATATGACTACGGCTGACTATACTGACAATGAGGCAAGCCTTAAACAACAGGTAGCAACTCAAGCTTATATAGCTGGTGAAACAAATGATATGTTAATGAACGCGTCTAATGCTGGAATATCTAATACTGAAGCTAATGTACTCTCACAATTATTTATAACACAACCAAAACTTGTAAGTATATATGCACAAGATAAAAATGCATTTATGCTTAGATATGAAAATACTTTAAAAAATGGTAAGTCTACTTACGATTTTACTCGTTCTGAATTAGGACAGGACAACCAATAATATTTATTATATTTGCAAATGGCTGATAAAAAAGAAACCGGAGGACTTTTAGGCGCAGAAGACATACAATCGTCTGCAATTAATACAATACCTAATCAAGCAAACTATCTAAATGACATTGAGTTACTTACAGGAGGCAGAAGAGCTAATCTAAATAGTCCTGCAACTCAAACTATTGCACTGGATGCCGCTACCTTTTTTCAAACAGAGCAGGATTATGCAAGTCCATCAATAGTTCAGGAAGGAGAAGCAATAAGTCCAGAAGCAGCTCCAGAGTTATATAAAACTATATATCAATCGGCGGCTGAAAATGGAATTAATAGTCTAGCAAATACTTTAACAACTTTTGGAATAGATGGCCAAAAGAATAGACTTGCAAGACTTAATTATCAAATAGCTACAATTGAAGAAGGTAAATATCAAATTGATCTTCTTCTAGATAAAGGTCGTATTGATGCTGATAAACATAAAGAACTTAGTGATCAACTTACTTCAGGACAATACAGTCAATTAGATCAAGCAGGAGATTTATTTGAGGACGTATTTCAAATAGAAGGCGCAGACATTACAGCTGAAGATGTTTCTAGAGCTAAATATCTGGCTAATGAATATAAACTTTTAAATGGGTTTATGGACAAAGTCTATGAGAAAGACAATGTATTAACGTATGAAGATATGTTAGAAGAAAAGAATTCTTTAGCTCAAGTAGTGGCTAACAGAGAAGCAGATCCTGGTAGACCTATATCAGAAGATTTTACTCTAAAAGCTGAAATATCTGAAGATAGTGGTACTACCTTATTAAATAATCCTGCCGAGTACTTTAAATACCAAGCGGCTACAGATATTGCAGGTACGTTATCTACAATGGAAGGTTGGGTATACAGTTTAGGAGGACCCGCAATAGTTAGAACTATTCAAAAACGTTTACCTAAAGTTGTAGCTAAAGCTGGAGTGCCTGGTAAAATTGCAGCAGGAATATTATCTATGGGTAGTATTGCATATGGTACAGGACTTAGTAGGTATATGGAAACTTCTATGGAAACTGGAGGAGCGTACTGGGCTAAAGTAGATGAACTAGAAAAAGAACTTATACAAAATAAAGCTGATAATGGTTTACCTCAAGTTTTATCAGAATCTGAAAAAAGAAAGATTGCAATAGATGCATACAGAGGAATAGAAACTCTTAAGAATAAAAACTATAAACTAGGAACAGGAGACGTAGCACAGTTCTTACTTACATTTGGAAGTAGAGGTAAAGCTAACAATATGTTTGGGCTAAAACCTTTGGGAAGAGCTATAAAATCTAGAAACTTAGGTAAGCTAGGAACTAACCTTGCAAGCTTTACAGGTAGAATAGCTGCATCAAGAGAGATTGAAGGAACAGAAGAAGGCTTACAATTTAAATGGAATCAAGATTATAATGCAGGAGTAAATGCAAGACAGACTGGATTTATTGAGGACTACACTGAGTATTGGGGAGATAGAACAGGAATTAAACCTGGTAACCCTGACCTATATCAAAACCTAGGATTTAAACATGCACAGCAGTCTGGCTTTGACATGGCTACTATGATGACTGGATCAGGTAGAGCCATGCATGGTATATTAGATTTATACAATTATAGAAAAGCTATTGGGAGTCTGCAGGGAGGAGAGAAGATAGATAAGGATAATATGCATAAAGTTGAGTCTGATGTTATATTAAATGCTTATAAAAAAGGAGGACTAGAAAACTTACGATTAGCTATATTAAAAGCGGGTAGAAGCGATAAATATGAAGGTATTGATCAAAGTGAAGCTAAAGATATTGTAGAAAGAATAGACAAAGCTGAGATACTACTAGATGAAATTTACAATCCTAAATCTGCTATTGGATTTTCTTTAGCAGGATTTGATGTAGATCCTATACGTGAAGCTGCACTGGAAGGACAAAAAGGATTCTTTGGGTTTGGAAAGGATAGTGCTGGAATAAAAGCATACAACATAAATAAAGATCAAGCATTCTTCAATGCAATGGAAATTGTAAGTAAAGAAGAAAGACTTACTGAGTTAGAACAACTGCAAAGTGACTATAAGGCAGATCAAGATAATAGTGCAAACAGTTTATTTGGACTAGAGGATCTATCAATTAATGAAAAGAAAATTGTAGAGAAGAAATTAAAAGACCGTGGAGTAAACACTACTCCATATGATCTAGAAATTGAAGAGCTTAAGAACGATATAGGAGGACTTAAAACTGATAATAGACAAGTAGCTACTGGTGATTATGTTCATTCTGGCGCGGGGTACATGACTATGGATGAGTTTAGAAGAGGCTCTCAAATACAAAAAAGAATAATAGAACTACAATCTAAAGAAACTAAAACTCCTGCAGATCAAGCGGAGTTACAGGATTTAGTTACTGAGATAGAGAAAATTAATTATACATCTACATTAGAGTATTCTAACTTAAAAAATAACTTTAATCAAGCTAACATAAAGAGAGCAACAGCAGCTGATTTTATAGCTAGAACTCTATCTATGTTAGAAACAGATGCTAAAAAACATTTACCAACTATACTATCAGCAATGCTAGAGAAAGGCATGAAGCTTGATGAGGGTACTTTAGAGATGGTAGCTGCTGCGTCTGATAACATAACTGAACAAAGAAATAAAATACAAGCTCAGCTAGAGAAGAATAGTAGTACTATATCTAATATTATAAATGGATATGAAGACTCTACTGGTAAAGCTCCTGAAAACATGGGACAAGCTTTCGATCCTATGGATGAACTCTCTGAGTCAAGGCTACTAGAGTTAAGAAGTAGAGAGGCAAGTTTAACTAGAGATGAGGTTCAAGAGTTAGGAAATCTAGTAGAAAGAGCTGCTAAGACTGATAGAATAGATGAGCTTCAGAAACAAAATATAGAATTAACTAATGAAATGTCTTCTATATCAGATACTGCAAACTTAGCAGATAAAGTATTTGCAAGAGGAGTACAAGAAAGATTTTTAAAAAGCGATGAGGATTTTAAAATAAAGTCATCTAATGAGATAATAGAATCTACAGCTAAAGAGGACTTAATAGAAAATGCTGATTATATTAACTCTCAACTATCTTCTAACCCTGACTATGCTGATGTTAATAGTGTACAAAGATTGGTTAATGAGATAAATAAACGTATAAGAATATTTAGACGTAGAGCTGTAGAAGCTCAGAGTCAGGATATGAAAGATTTTTATTCTAAAATTGCTGATGAATTACAAATACTGCAGGGAATTGCTACTGAGCAACTAGCTGTAGCGCAAGAAAACAAAGCTAGCAGAACTGCTTCACAGGTAGAGTTTGAAGGACAGATGGCTGAGAACCTGCTTAATAGTATAGGGATTGATAAAAACTTTCAATTTTTTACAGAAGGCCCATTCCAAGCATTGTCTAATATAATAAAACCTATAATAAGCGTTGAGGATTTTGTTAAAGTAAGAAACGCTGTAGCAGGAGATTCTCCTACAATGACTGATAAGGTTATGGCTGCAATGGTTTTAATTAACATTGTGAAAGAAAGAGCTGCTACAGATCAAGTGTTTGCAGGTGAGCTTACTGAGGCCCTGGCTGAGTTAAAAGGAAAAACTACTGAATCTATAAAAGAGCAATCTAAAGACTCTACAATTGATTACTCAGATACATATTTATCCAATCCTACTACAACATTTGATACATATGAGCTTCCTTATATTGCAGATGCATACGATATATTAGATAAGAATTCTCCTATATATAAATATAAAGATCACAAGAATCTATCTAAATTATTAAAAGATCTTAAGGCGGATACAAGACCTGAAGAAACTACGGTTCCTGATGGAGAGATGCCTGAACTAAGTGTAGAAGCTTCTGATGGAGTAACTAGAATATCTAACGAAGAGTTAATTAAACTAGTTGAAAATCAACTTACACTAAAAAGATTAGCAATGCTAGACATGATGTTAAAGTCAGAGCATACTGCTACAGATCAAATTAGTCAAGAAAGTTTTATTGGAGAGAACCCAAACACTGCTCCGTTTAAACCTACAAAACAACAACTACATGCGGCTAGAGAGCTTGCGTTCTTCTTAGGATTACCTGAGATAGATATAACAGCTGAAACTAGCATTGGAGACTTTGCTGCTGTACTACAAGGGGCTGCAGGTACGGGTAAAACCAAAGTAGTATTACAACTAGCATCTCTATTCTCAGGATTAGGTACTGGTAGTATAATGACTATAGGGCATAATGATAGTTCATCTAAAACAATTAGCAATGCTTTAAATACAGAAGAGAACAACGTTACTACATTCTTAGATAAAATTAATTCTACAGAAGGATTTCCAGCACATATAAACCTTCTAGTTATAGATGAAGCGTTTGGTATGACTGTGGATCAAATGCAAGCTGTAGATAATGCTGTAGTAAAAATAAACAACGATAGAAAAACTAATAGTCTATCTCAACTTAAAGTTATAATGCTGGGTGATCCTGGTCAAATGACTGCAGAAAACGTAAGTGTATTACAAGTTCTAGATATTGACTCTAAGATAAATACTGTAGTAACTCCTGTATCTACTGTTTATAGAAGTGACATACCTGCATTAATTGATTTTCAAAATGTATTTAGAAGAAACGTAGAAGATGTAAGTAACAGACCTATTGTTTCAAAAGTTACTAATTTAAATATTGGAGTATTTAATGAAACTACTAATCCTATTAAAGGTGTATACGGCGTATCCGGAGACTTTAAGCAAGGAATATTAGCTAGACTATCTAAACTAGATAACTCAGGAGACGGTAAACGAAGAGTAATTATTACTGATCCTACTAGAGTAGAAGATTATAAAGCATATACACAAGGTAATGGATTTGACAATATAGAAGTATTATCTTATCTAGAGGCACAGGGGCAGACTATCGAAGAAGTTTACATGGACATTCTTGGACTAGATGTAAATGGAGATAAAATGTCTCCTGCAAAACATAATGACGCTATGTATACAGCTTCATCTCGTGCAGTAGATTTAATTGTAGCTGCTAATCTTAATATAGAAAACACAGTTGACCCTAATTTAGATAGAGTATCTGCAGGATTATCTCAAGAGATTACAGAAAGAAATGAGGAATTCATGCGTGAGACGCGTGAGAATGCAGAGTTAATTAAGCAGTTTGAAAATTTAGAAGCGTCTGAAAATACAAAGCAAGATATAGCGGAGAAAGATAAAGAAATTACTGATGTACCTGATAACAGAGAAGCTCTTAAAGAAGAACTTGATCAAGAGGTAGATGATATAAATACAGAGGCAGATCCTGTAGAGCCTAGCTCAGAGACTACAATTCCAGTAGATAATTTTGAATCTGATAAAGAGATAGGACTTGACAATACTATTGAAGACGTATCTGAAGATAGGAATGACATCTTAAACTTTCCAGAGTACGATGCTACAACTGAGAGTCAAGAGGTAGAGATCAATGGTCAAACGTATACTGTTTTACCTGCTCAGGAAAATAAACCTGTATTTATAGTAGCAAGTAAAGTAGGTAAGAAAACCGGCGCGGTTGTATATCAAGCTGCATACAATGTAGATGGTAGTATAATACCAGGAGCATATAGAAAGATAGCAGTTCTAGATCAAAATGATATTGACAATGCTAGCTGGTTATCGTCTCAAGAAAAACAAAACATTACAAAAAGAATTCAAGAAGGTAGAGGAGCTCGTCTAGAGGGATATACTGTACCTGGAGATAAGAGTATACTTATTAATAGTCAACCTATACAGCAGAGTTCTTTAGTTAAAGGTCTTATTATCCCGGAGGGAGGAGTAAGAAAACTTACATATAAATATAAGAGTCGTGCAGAAATAGATAAAACAGATGCTAGTACTCAATATGCTCCTAAGAGAGGATTAATTGATACTTTGCTAGAAAGATTTGTTACTAGATTCTACTCTAATACTAGCAAAAGACCTTCTGCTAAATCTCTTAGAGATAGATCTGTACTAAGAATCTTTAGAACTCAAAAAGAAGTTGCAGAATATCAAAGTAAAATAGGAAATAACTTTATAATAAAAAGAGGAGTACCTTATATTATACTAGAAGATGTTGTAACTAATAAAAATAAAACAAGTAGAGTACAAATAATTCCTCTAGTTCCTAGAAGACTTAGAAAGAGTAATAAGGATGACAATAGAATGTACTATGAGCCAGTACAAAAATTTACAAACCTAGTAGGTAAGGTAGAAGAAATTACAGGCCTTACATATGGAACAAAGGAATTTAGAGACTTTCTACTTTCTGGTAATAGTAATTTATACTCTCAGTTAGCACAAGCTTCAAGTATAGAAGAAAAGTTTTTGATGGGCCTTCTAGATGATTTATTATTAGGAGTCTATGCAGAAGTTGTAAGAGCTGAAGACGGATCTTTACTAAGAGATTCTGAAGGTAAACTAGAAGCTCCACAAACAGGCCCTGGATACGCACAAAAAGTATTAAACACTCTTGCAAAATCTAATGGTAAGCGTGAAGGGTTTGACGGATTTAGAGTTGTACAAAAATTTGAAGGTAAAAAAGTTGTTAAAGCAAAAGGCTTACTTGCTGTCTACGATCCGCAAAGAGATGGAGCTAATGGATACAAGTATTTTAATAAGGAAAAGCTTGAGACATTAATGTCTGATAATGAGGAAGGTATAAACAATGTACTATATGTACCTATTATATACAACAAAGTTACAAAGGGTGGGAAGCTTTCTGACCCGGCTGTTAAACAGTTTATAGATACACACTTCCAAGATCCTACTGATGAGATATATAATACTCAAATAGCTATAACTAAAGGCGAAGCTGCAGTACAACTTCCTGCCGTTCAAGAACCTGTAGAAGAAAAGAAAACTCCTAAAGCAAAAAAATCTAATCGTAAGAAAAGAAGAAATAACTTTAAATTGTTTGAAGACAGCGATAAGTTTAAAGACAAGAAAGGTAAATTAGTATCTAAGGTAGATGCACTTAAAGAATTAAAAAGACTACTGCCTGATGCATTTAGAAAAGATGGATCACTAAAGCCTGAATACATAGCGTTTATAAATGGAGTAGATATGCTACAACTTACTGAGACGCCTGGTGCTATCGGTACGTTTATGAATGACATGATATTTGTTATTGAGCAAAAAGGAGGCATATATAAAAATGTAGTTAGGCATGAAGTTTTCCATAAGATATTTTCTTACTTTCTAACAGATGCAGAACGTAAAGAATTATTAAAGTCTGCTAGACAAACTTATCCTGAAACCTCTAAGATGTCTGATTTACAGGTAGAGGAATTCTTAGCTGATAAGTTTATGGACTATTCTTTAAAGAAACCTTTAACTATGTCTGATAAAGTTAGAGCGTTCTTTAAGAAAGTATTAAAGTTTTTTGGCATTGTAAGAAAGGATACAGATAATATAACTAAGTTCTTTAATAATGTAGAAGAAGGGTATTTCTCAGGATTTAAAGGAGAGCCTTTAGATTCAGCAACGCCTAAGAACTATGTGCAGATATTAAAAGAGTATGGAAATACTGATACATTCAGAGCTGCTAAGCATTTACTTACAAATGGATTAGCTGAGTATCTAGATATGACAAATGAGTCTTCTGTTGTAGAAGGAGATGCAGTTTCAAATGTATTCTTTAACAGAGATGAGAGATTTGCATTCTTTAAAGAAGAGTACTTACAAGAAGAGATTGCAGATCTTGAAGACATACAAGATAGAAGCCCTGCAGAAGATGCGCTTTTAAAAGCAGCTAAAATTTTACAAGATGATAAGATAGCAAATGCATTGTACAAAGATATGTATAGCGCTTCTGCTGAAAAATATGAGCTCGAAGAAAAGACTGAGAGCATGCAAGATCAAATTATAGAAGCATACGAAATAAACCATCAAAATAATTTAACAAGTGAGGTAAGAGACTTTTTAAATAATATAACTTATACAAAAGCTGATGGTACAGTAGCAACAGTGTCACAGAAATTTTCATATTTTGTGGCACTGCAGTTACTTTCTGGCCAAGATACTATGGCAAGTAGTGCAGACTTTATACAAGCTTTAACTAAAAGGCAGACAGACTTAGGCTATAGACCAGGGACTCCCGGCCACGCCGTTGTTGAAAGTATAAAAAATATAGTACAAACATCATTAACATCTGACTTTAATACTACTGTAGATGGTATACTAGAGACAGTAGAGTACCCAAAGAATGTTAAGTTTGACACAGATAAAACAGGAAATGAAGTATTTATATACCATCCTACAAAAGACGTTAGCGGTGTAGATGTAAGTATTGATAATCTAAATGGTTTTACAATTATAAAAAGAACTCCAAAACAAACATCAGGAAGATTCTTAAAGCAAGCGCTTGACGCTCAGCAGGATGCTCCATTAAGCGTAATGAAGCCTCTATACAAGCAGTTTTATCAGAAGAACGTATTCTTTAATTTGTTTGTAAACACAGGAAGTTTGCGTAAAGAAAAGTTTCACCTAGGTGATTACTCTAGATCTACAGAAACTAATGAGGCAGGGGTTAGTGAAACTGTAATTAAAACAAGATACTATCAGCATAAAGAGTTTGGAACTCAAGCTGCACGAGAGACAGCAATATCTGAAAACATATACGATAACTTTAAAGGGTTAGTTAAGAGCAGAGGTAAGATTGCACAGTTAGTAAAAGATGGAAAAGTAGAACAAGCATACCTAGAAATGCTTAGCTCTATAGGACTGCCTTACATAGGTAATACTGCTGTAGTAGATAAATCTAATCTAGATGCTCTTGGCACAGCTATTATAAATGTAGTAGAAAATGTATACGCTGCAACTAATAAACGTAAAAGAATCTATGATGAGTTTGGTGAGGTAGTTACATATACAAGAAATAATAAAGCTAAGGGAGAAGTAAAAGGTAAGCCTGTAAGAGTGCCTGCAAGCCCGCAAGAAGCGCTAGAGGACTCTAAAGGATTTATTAAAACACTTGCTTCGTCTATAATAACATTAGACCAAAATAAAAAAGCAGGTAGTATCAGAACAGCAACTGGTAAGAATGTCTACACGTATCATAATAGTTCATTTGGATTAGATGCTTTACTAGGGCTAATAGGACAGGCGCCTAAGAAAGCTATTTACTCAGAAAGTAATAATCCTGTATGGACAAAGTTGTTTAAATTCAATCCATTTACAAACGGATCATCTAAAATCTATGACATAGCAGATCATGATGCATATGCAGATAGAAAAGGTAAAAGATCTCCAGTAACAATGAATCTGGAGAAGCCTAAAGAATGGTTTGAAAGAAACTTTATTTATCAGTTTGCTAGTGGTATGCAGAATGAAGTTGATGAATTGTCATACATACAGCAGATGCATACAGTAGCAGATACTACAAGAGTGCGTAATGCAAGAGTTAAAGTTTTGTCTAGAGCAGAAGTTAAATCACAGTTAATTGCTTTATACAATCAATATAAAGAAAGAGGTGCTACTCCTATTGTATTTGCCGAGAGTTTTAAGTCATCAAAGACTGCAGGAGAATTTGCATCAAAAGCCTTCAAGACTTTAAATGCTAGAACTAAGAAGTTTGAAAAGTTTTTAACTGATAATGGAATAGATAATAAATACTCATCTATAGGGCGTGCACAAGCAATGCTTAAAGAGCAAGGAATTGTAGAAGGTAAAGGTAATTTTAAGAATGCACAAGAAGCATTTGTATACAACTATGCGCTTAACTCTACATTCTTAAATCAAATCGCTATGGGTGACACCTCTTCTTTAGGGGATTCATTTAAAGTTATTAAAAGAATGAAAGTATCTCAAGCACCTGGATACAAAGGATTTGTTAATGAGCAGTACGGCATGTCTGAAAGATTTAACATGGCAATATCTCAAGATCCAAAAGCTAATCCTTTTGAGTACATGGATGCAGAAGAGAGAGCTAGATTTAAAGATCAGTTATCTATAATGGGTATACAATTTGACATCGCAGATGCACAAGGTTATATGCTACCTGAGAGAAGAGCAGATATTAAGAAAGGATTTGGTAATGGTCTTAATATAGGTAATGTTCTTAAGCCTGTGTACTATGGTATACATGAAGATGGTAATGCTGTAGCAGTTAAATACTCATCTATAGTTCTTACAAATGATTTAGTAGAACGCTTCCCTTCTCTTGGACAGCTTAGAACTGCAATGAGAGTAGCTGGTGTAGGTGAATATGTTATGGACAGTGGTATAAAGAATGGGGCCCCTGCTACAGATCAGCAAGCTACAACAGGGTATAACTTTCAAACTGGACAAACAGATTTTAATATTCCTGGAAGCTCTATTCTAGAATTATACAATGAGAACTTTAGAATACAGTTAGATCCTGAATCTAAGATTGATACCTTAGTAAGTAATCCAACACAGATGGCATACTTTATTAACTCTAATGGTAATAATAGATCTGAGTCTATAGAGTATTATGACTTAATGAGTAAATTGTTTGAGGAAGGTATATCTGAAACACATAGAGATCTTGGTATAAAAGATAATAAGAAGAATTATACTAAGTCAGAAAGGACTAAGCTTAAAAATAAAATACAAACTAAGATTGCAAAGATAGCAGCTTCCCGTGAGAACTCACAAAGAGAGGCAATGATGCTTGAATCAGGAGGTATAGACATAAACTTCCCAGCTATTGCAGGTAAATCTATGAGTCTACTATCTTCTTTCTTTAATAATGCTATTGTACGTCCTAAATTCCCAGGTCAAAAACTAGCGCTTATGTCTGATCTAGGTATCACCGTGTTTGCAAAAGGAAATAAAGTTGGTACTAGAACAGAATTAGAATCTCAAGGAATAGAGATAGATAATACTTGGACTGAAAGAGGTTTAAGACATATGTATGGTAACAATGGTTATGCAGAAGTTATATTACCAGAGGCATTACGAGGCCAATTTCTAATAGGAGATGAGTTTTACAATAAGTATGGTATGGGATTCCGTATACCTTCTACAGAACTACACTCTGCTATACCGCTTAAGGTAGTAGGATTTAGTAATGAAGCTGGTACTAGTACAATAATAGCACCAAAAGAATTATCTCCGTTACATGGTAGTGACTTTGATATTGACTCCTTATTTATTGTAAGACGTGCTACGCCAGTAGACTTTTCTAATAGAATTCAAGAGTCTCAATTTGTAAGATTTAATCTTGCAGATGTGTTAGCTAATACTACTGTAGAAGCAGTGGATTTAGTTAGACAAGAAAGAGATGCAGCTGAAGTAGGTGATAGAAAAAATGATTTAAATAAAATATACAAGGCAGTTATAAAAAATAGAATGTTGCAAATCTATTTAGATGTAATTACTAAGTCTGAAAATAGAGAGTCAATGCTTACGCCTATTAATCTAAAAGTATTAAATGGATTAAATGTAGACTCTGTATTTGACATGTATGCTAAAGAGAGTAAAGTAAATGTTCCTAAAGGAGATAAGAACTATAAGAATAGTAGTTTTTATCAAGGTAGAGATTTATCTGATCCATTTGATGAGATGTACATGCATCAAAGTAATCAGCAGGGCGCTAAGCTTACTGGTATCTTTGCTAATTCTATGAAGGCTATATCATACTTAATGGGTGATGATGCAGTGCAAGATGTTGAACCTAGAACTGGAGCTAAGGTAGTAACAAGAACTGTTGGAACAGATGAAAAAGCTGGGCAGGTAACAGATGTAACATATACTATAGATGGTAAAGAGTATGGAGAGTTTAGAAGAAAAGACACTGATGGCGCTGTAGCAAACGTTGCACTTGATGCACTTGTGAATGCAGCTATTGATAATGCTAACGAACAAATTCTAAACATACTTGGATTAAATAACCAAACTGCTGGATATGCGGCATTAATGATAGCGCAAGGAGTTCCTTTAAAAACTGCATCAGCAGTTGTTGGACAACCTGCTATTAGAGAAGCATTTGAAAGACCTGGTAACTTTAAGTCTAACCTTCAAAACGTAAGGAGAGAGTTATTAGAAGATCTAGATGCTGGTACAGTAGAAAGATTTAATGAGGCTGTAACAGAAAAGGGACTTGCAATGAAAGAACTTCTTTCTGGTATATCTAGATATGAGGATAGAAGTAAAGAGTTTGCAAAATATAGTCAAAGTAAAAAACTAGAACAAGCTGCAGTAATAGGATTATTACTAGAGATGAGTCCTGCTTCTAATAGATTAGTAGATGTTAGTCAGGCCTTAAGCATTGTGCAGTCTATGCCTAATGGCTTAGGAGCTTTAGAGTCTAAGGTAGAAGAATGGTCTAAACTGTTTATTGATAATGGAGATGGGACATTTGAAAATGTAGATACTATACTAGATAGTTCTATGCTTATGAATCACAAACATATTAGATCTGCTTATAAAGCTCTTAATATTCTAAACGACGCACACAAAGCTGCATTTCACCTAGCTAATCCTAGACTACAGGAATACTTAACAGCATTTGAGGATTTAAGATTAGCAGCTTTAGAAAATAAAAAAGATGCAGAAATAGAAGTAAGACAACAGTTCTTAAAATATCTAACATCATCTTTAGTAGATACTTCAGAAGAAGCTCCTGTTACTGTAAAAAATGATGCGGGAACTAAATTTACACTAAGAGGTAATAGAGCATTTATACATAAGTCTTCTAAAAGAATTCAAGAGCTTCAAAATAGCACTAACAGTTCTGGAGAAAGACTAGGTGATGTGCATCCATTCTTATCTAATATTACTGTAGAACGTGATAGATTTAACAATAGATACTTTAAGTCTTCAGATACTAAGAAGCCTACACAAGAAGAGTTAGTAGATATACATACATCTTTTAATAAACTATCTATTGAAGACCAAGAGATGGTAATAAAATACGCTACAATTAATGAGGGGTTAGAGTTTGGGGCAGGTAATATAACATTATTACTTCCTCCAAATGTTCTAACTGATATTAGTAAACGTAGAGAACAACTTCTTGGAAGGCTTTTAAATACCGGTGAGAAGCTACAGTCTCCACAATCTCAACAAGTTCTTAGTGATTTAAAAGAGCACTTTGAAATACAATACGCTCTTAATAATCCTGGTAGAATTAGAGAACATTTTATGATTGGGAGAGATGAGGACGGAAACTATCAGAAGCCTATAAAAAGAGGAGACTCTGTTTATGGTACTACAGTAGAAAATGGAATAGTAACTGACTATGCAGTACCTGGAGGGGGACATCCAAAGTTCTTTATGAATAATAATGTTGGTGTACTATATATAAAGTCTCATGAAGTTTCTGATCAAGAAGGTAATGTTATGAAAACTTTATATCAACAAGTAGGTACAGCTAGTAGTGCAGTATCTGCGTTTAGTTTACCTCAAGAGTTTACTAATGCAGGAGCTATTAAAGATGGATACCAATCTAATAAATACTTTGATCCTATGTTAATAGCTAGATCAGTTGATAATATCTCACAAAAAGAGTTAACTTTGCGTAAAGATATTACTGATCAAGATGGTAACTCTGTTTTAAAACCAGGGCTTATCATGATAGTAAAACTACCTGGAGACAGTACTAGAGTAAATGCTAAACGTCGTACTGTAGAGAGTGTTACAAAAACTAAAGACGGAGGAATAAACATAACATTTAAACCTGGATCTAGAAACATAACAAGACTCACTGCAGAACAGCGTAGAAAAGAGCAGAGAACAATAATAGATAACACATGTAAATCATCATAATGGGTTGTAAAATAACTATAATACCAAATCAAGGACCTAATAAAGGAAATCGTGTAACTAGTGAACTGTTTGAGCAGGTGCTAGAAATGCAGCCAGATCCTATAATAGCAGAAAGAGAGTATAATAAAATATACGAAGATGATTTTGTAAATAAATTTGGGGATTGGGTAGAAGATTTTAAATCTGTAGAAGGAAGAGTAGATTTAAATGGGGAGCCTAAAGTTATACTTCAAGACGGCATGCCAATGTTTGAAGGTATAGATGGTAAACTGTTTCAAGCTTTTATTCCTATGCAGCAGGAAGCTAGACCTAAGTTCCAGAGAACATCTGATGGTCTAGAAATTACTGAAGACGGTCTTAAATTAATTATGGAGAGGCTGTCTAAAAGAATGGGAGTTGGTTATAAAATAATTAATGATAAAACTAAAAGGTGGGCAGGTAAATTTGTAGCGGGTACAGCTGTAGTTAATGTAGCCTATGCTAGAAGAGATACTCCATTCCATGAGTTTGGGCACCCATTTGTAGAATCTATATATAATACTAACAAACCTTTTTTTAATAGATTATACAGAGAGTTAGAACTTTCACCTGAAGGACAAAGAATTATAGCTAAAACTAAAAGACTTAATACTGATTTAAAGGGAGAAGATCTTAGAAAAGAAATAGTAACTCAAGCTCTAGGAGAGTACGCGGCTGATAATATTAGCTCCACAGGCAAACCTAATAAAACTTTAATATCCGCACTAAAAGAACTATTAAAAAGATTTGGTGAAAAGCTTGCTAGAGTATTAGGCGTAAAAAGAATAGATCCTAAGAATCTAAAGAACATGAATCTTAAAGAGCTTGCTGCTCTATTTGCAATTGCAGATAATGAGATAGCTACTGAAGTATCAGACTTTACTAAAGATAGAAAGTATGTCGCAGTAAATGGGCTAACAGCTCAGCTAGTAAACGATGGTGTAATCTATGAATTTGGAGGTAACTTTTATGTTCAAGATGGAGGAGTAGGCGCGGGAGATCCTACTGATCAAAACTTAGATACTTTAAGAAAACTAGAACAATCTTATCCAGGTATAGTTAAGATTAAAGAGAATACTACTGTGTTTAATTATAGAGCAGGTAGATACTTTGTAGAATTCCCAAAAGATTTTAAGGTAGTAGAAGCTGAGTACAATGCTAAATATCAAGTAGTACAAGAAACTGAAGTAGAAGAAGCAAAAGTTACAGTTGATACTATAGAAGAATTAAATAAAATTAAAAATGAAGAAAAGCTTACACTTGATTCAGAGGGAACAGAATACAAGGGAGCTAAAGGAGTGTATGAAAGACTTACTGCTTTTGGTAAAAAGATAACAGGAAGGAACATTGACATAGATGCGGCACAGTTAGCTGCAGATAGAATGTTTAAATATAAGAACGTAGATACAGATACTATAAAAATAAATGATGTTGATATGACCTACAAAGAAACTGTAGAGCACTTCAATAAAAATCATAATTACGCTAGAGCATACGGTAAAGCGGCTCACAAAATACTTGAAAGATATATTACAGGTAATGTTAAGCTAGACAAAGAACTAGCTGAACTTAAAAAAGAAAAACCAGATCAAAAAGAGATACCTTCTAGTACTCTTAACTGGATAGAGTCTAGTGCTGACTTTATAGTTAGATTATCAGGGTATGAAAATGGAGACAAAATGGCTTCTGAGCTTATGCTTCATAGTAATATACTTGGTATAGCTACTCAAATAGATGGCCTTATTCAAAAACAAGATGGCAGATTAATACTTGTTGATTATAAAACAGGTAAAGGCTTTATGCAAAATACTGCGCAGATACTTAAATGGGCAGCTGATTCTAATGTAGAGATTACAAACAGTAGACAAACCTCTGCAGAAATAGAACTTATGTTACGTGCTATGATGATTAAAGAGCATGTACCAACAGCAGAATTTAAAGACATAATAGTACACCATTTAAGTAAACATAATATAGGTAAAGAGCCAAAAGCTGTAGACACAAGAAATATACTACGTATACTTGAAGGATACTTTAAATCTGAAGATCCAGTAAAACATAAACTTTTACAAGAAAAAGGATTATTTAATCATAAATTTTATTTTGGTCAAAAGTTTGTAGGTAAGGATATAATATCTAGATACTCAGACACAGCTCCAGCAGAAAAGTTAGAAGCTATGGAAAGGGATCTTCAAGATATTAGATTTAAATTAAAAACTAAACAGTACTCAGATCTCGGTCATAGATCAGAGTTAGAAGAAGAACTAAATATTTTATCTAAAACTATATTAGAACTTAGAAGTCAAGAAAAAGAAGAGATAACAAGTGATACTCCAATAGGAGTATTTAAGAAAAATCTTTCTTCTATGTGGAATGTAGATAATAAAAAAATCTCAGCATTTGCTGCTATGTTTAAACAACAGCAACAAGTAGTTAGAGATGAAGTTTTTAATGAGAAAAAAATATCTCAAAAACTTTTTAAGAATGTTAAGGATGAGTATGATAAAAAGAATCCTTTAAATAAAACTGCAGAAACATTAACTAGAAATTTTGTATCAACGTTTGACTATAGAAAGTTATATGATTTTGCATATACTTATAAAGATAATGAGAACTATACTCCGGGTATGTACTTTAAATCTAGAGAACAATTTGAGAAAGAATATAAGGAAGGTAAATTATCTAAAGCACAGTTTGAATTAGTAGATCATTTAGAAAAGACTTGGAATAGAAAGTACAATGAGACAATGTTACGTACCGCGTATACAAATGATAAGGGTAGCGATGTAAGTTATAGACAAGCTTTACAATTTTCTAAAGACTCTCCTGGTATAATTACTGATGGAAAGTTGGATAAGCATTTTATGCCTCGTATACAAAAAGAAAATAATGAATACGTTGAAGAGTTTCATGGTTTAGATAGAGTTACAAAAGGAACATATAGAAGAGTGTCTTCATTTTTAAGACAGCAACTATCGTTTTTCTATGAAGAAGAATTCTCTGGTAGAACCTTAGAAGGTACAGAGTTAAAGCAGGTGAGAGTTAAGAATATGGGAAGTGAATATAGTATACATACACAAGACCATTCTTTTAACTTAGAAAATACACACTATCAATTCTTTAGTAACATGACAGAAAAGCGCCATATGGATGGGGTTGTAGCTACTGGAGATGCATTAACATCTTACTATCGACAAAAAGCTGCACTTACAGAAGGGACAGAGCGTGCAAAATTTGAAGGCTTATATGAATTTTTAGATAAACAAATAGTTTTAAACGTACTAAAAGAACAAGAGTTTGGTTTAGGAAATTTTAGTAAAAAGAAATTTACATACAATAATGTCTTTTATAAAAAAGGAGCAAGAGGATTGAGGGGTAAACAAACTTTTACAATTAGTCCCTATAAAGCCTTGTTAATGTTAAAGAACTTTACTACGGGAACATCTATGTGGTTAAAACCATTCGCTGGTACTGCTAACGGTGCAATTGTTCTTACATTTAATACTGCTAGAGGATTAGGAGGTACATTAGCTACAACAGCTGGAGTTCCGCCGGATCAAGTAGACTTTACTTTATCAGATCTTGCATACGGGTATAAAGAAACAGCTAAATATTATTATGATGTTATAAGGGGGAGAAAAAGAGATAATAAATTGTTTAACATAGCAGATAGATATGCGTATTTACCTGACAACTATGACTATGCTGTAGATAATTCTGATATGGTAGCTCTTAAAAATCCTAATTCTAGATATGATATGCTATTTAAATTCCATGCTATACATGAAGAACATGGGCACTTGGCTTTACTAGCAGCTCAGATGAGAAGAATTAAAATGAAGGACGGATCAAGCTTATATGATAACTATAGGAATGACGGTACCTTTATAGGGCAAAAGAATAATAAACAAAATATAAGGGGGATAAGAAGATTACCTACTGGAGAGATAGAGATAATAGATGAGTTAACATCTGAAGAATTGAATAAAATGTTAAAAGTTTCTACAACTGTGCACGGGGCATATAGATCTGATGAGAAGTCTGTTATGGAAGCCCATGTAATAGGACAATTCTTCTTACAGTTTAAAAAGTATTTACCTTCATTACTTATGCAAGAATGGCAAAGTAAAAATGATGATACATTTTTAGGATACTTTGATATGACTGATGCTCAAGGAAACATGAGAAAAGAAAAAGTTCGTATACAAAGAGAAACTATAGATGAAAATGGTAACTCTGTAAAGGTAGATCAAGAAATTGAAACTAGTGTTATGGATTGGCATGCATCTCAGCACCAAGGTAGAGCTAGAGTAATGTTACAATTGTTATTAGGGGGAAATCCTCTTCACCTCAAAGGAAGATTTGAAGATTTAAATGCGAGGGAAAAAGCAGGAGCTGCTGGAATATTAAGTAGAATGATAATGTACGGTCTGATGACTCTTATTGTACAAGGAATGTATGATGATGAAGACTTTGAAAATGATCCATATGCATTAAGACTTAATTATTTGACTAAAGATATGCTTCAAGGATTTAATCTTGTTGAAGTTGCACGTACTATTAAAAATCCATTTGCATCTATCACTAGACTTAATAATTTATTTGATGCTAGTACAATATTTATGGTATCAGGATTAACAGGAGATAGAGCTAGAGACGGAAGTATTAAAGGTTCTAAACAACTTAGAAAAAATATACCGTTCCTATCTGTAAAATATGAATTAGATAGGTACGGTATAATGAAATAAGTTTGCACGAGAAAATGGGGGAATTTTATTTTCCCCCTCTTTCTATTGTCATGAGTAACAACAAGAGATAACCTATTAAATCTCTAGCTGTATCCTCAGTGTCATCGTTCAAACCTCTATTAGATATTCTTGCTAGCTTGTCATCTATCCTAGCTTTGATAGCTTCAGCTGCTCCAAGCTTACTAAAAATACCAAGCGGTTCAAGAGCCGTATTTCCATACGCAGCATTCTTTTCCTTCAGTAAATCAGTAATGGATTCAGTAACTTTGTCCAAGTGCCATGCAAAATCTACATTCTCAGGCACTGTCCAGTTAGGAGTATTACATGCTCCAGCATCTACTAACTGACAACAATCTTTTCTTACGTAAAAAGAATACTGAGTTGTATCTGCATGTTTGCATCTATACTCATCTCTCTTTTCTTCTATTACTTGGTATACGTTTCCAACCACGGCGCCCCGTGCGTCACATTCTTTTGTTATTCGTACATAATAATCTTTCATATCTAGAATTTTTTAGAGACAGTTCCTCCCGCCTTCTTAATGATGCCCCCAAAACCTTTACCTTCTCTTACAGAGTCAGCATAAATTTTGCACGTATTACAATAAGATTCGGGATAAACTACCTTGTTATTTATTATTTTAATAGTGGTGCGAGTTACAGTAAACTCCCCACACTTACATTTAAATTTGGCCATACTACTATTATATTATCTCCCATCAAAATGGTGTTTTGTCTAACGGTCTAGGTAAAGGATCGCCACAAAATTCAGCCCAATTAATAGGCTTATCTATCATTTTATTAATAGTACTAAAATGCCTACAGGTAAAAAATCCTGCTTTACCCCCAGAGTAAG
>VMHT01207341.1_pt1 | contig 20436 bp, 29 predicted proteins | sample 4693611 | NCBI WGS metagenome assembly VMHT01 (sample SAMN12280063, study PRJNA550983) | marine metagenome | isolation source: seawater sampled from same location over 5 years 0.02-0.2 micron viral filtrate | place: USA: collected off the coast of southern California halfway between the port... ...
TTGAATGAGATGTACGAAAGTACTTCAAAAGAAATTGAGAATTTACATAGAGAACTTGATTCTCAAATTAATAAACTAGAATCTAGATTGGTAAAACAATTTAAAGATTATAATTACAATAAATAATTAACCAATTTAGGACTCTCAATTTTATGAAAGAACATTCATTATTAGTAGAAAAATATAGATCAAAAGATCTAACAGAGTATGTAGGAAATGAACACATTAAAACACAAATACAAAAATATTTAGACCAAGATGATATTCAAAACTTTATATTCTATGGTCCTGCTGGTACTGGAAAAACGACTTTGGCAAAACTTATTGTTAATAATCTGGAGTGTGACTACCTTTACATCAACGCTTCTGATGAACGAGGCATCGAAACTATTAGGGATAAAGTCACAAGTTTCTCAAGCACTATATCGTTTAAAAAGATTAAAGTTGTCATCCTTGATGAGGCGGATTTTCTCACCATCCAAGCACAAGCATCTCTAAGAAATACAATAGAAACGTTTTCCCGCAACACACGTTTTATCCTCACTTGTAATTTCATAGAAAGAATAATAGATCCGCTTCAATCAAGGTGTCAAACACTAAAAATAGTACCACCAAGTAAAAAGGAGGTAGCAAAGCATTTATCCAACATACTAATAGATGAAGGTATAAAAGTAAATCTTAAAGATCTTGCCCACATAGTTAATAAACATCATCCGGATATACGAAAAATGCTAAATACAATTCAGTTATCAACTAAAGATAATGAATTAGTATTAGATGAATCTATTTTAGTATCATCAAATTACATTAAACAAATTATAGAAGAGCTAAAACAAAAGAAAACCGATTTTAGAAAACTAAGGCAAATAATAGCCGATTCTCAAGTACGTGATTTTGAAGAATTATATAGAGCATTATTTGATCATGCCTCCGAATATGCCATTGGTAGAGAAGGAAGTGTAGCAATAATTTTGAATGAGCATCAATATCATTCTAACTTTCGTATTGACAAAGAAGTCAATATAGCAAGTGCATTAGCAAAAATAATTGAAATAAAAAAACCCCAAGTGATATGAAAAATCCACAGCAACAAGGTCTAAATATAGATTTTAAAAATACAACAATGATAGAAGGTTTTGACGGAGGATTATTATTCGGTCAGGCATTTGTATTAAGAAAAGTATCAAAATTCGTAGCAGGAACAGATGAGGATGCAATGCTTCCAATACCTGTATTTTATGATTTAGAGACTAAAAAAATAATAGCTGATTCCTTACCTAAAGAAATTAGAGAAGATTATAAAGATATTACAATATAGATGAAAGTAATTACTATTAGGCAAAAAAAATATGAAGTTCTAGAAGAGAAAAATTTAAATAAGTGGAGAACTCATTATATTTTAAAAAACCTTGATAGTGATGAAAAGTTTATGTTAAAAATAGAAGATTATAGAGAGGCAGAATTTATAGTAAATGGAAAAATATCATCTGTTATACATAAAATAGGGGATCAAGTTTTAACAACGGTATTACGTCCTGAAAATCTTGAATTTAAAGAAGAAAAAAAAATAAAAAATAAAAATAATAAATTTAAATTTTTTAGATTTACAAAGGGCAATGTTGAAAGGAAAAGACACTTAGCTAAAACTATTACTTGGAGAGCAGTTGGGACTTTAGACACTATTTTATTATCTTATTTAATAACAGGAAGTATTAAGATAGGTTTTACAATAGGATCTATTGAAATGTTTACAAAAATGATTTTATATTATTTACATGAAAGAGCTTGGTATAAATTTTCAAAATTTGGAGTAAAAAAATGATTTATATAGTAATTACAATGTCAATAGGATTAGGTTTAGTAGGAATCTGGGTATATCAAGGTGAAAAAGAAAGAAGACAAGATTAAGAATATTTTTGACTGGTTACAACATATAACGTTGTATAAAACACCTGCTTCAGAATTTACGGATAACGACTGGGAAAAATTTAATTCATACATGGTGCATCGATTTGTTAGTATGCATATATATTACATTGAAATCGCAGATTATGCGCAAAGTATGTTACCAACTATGAAAAAACAAATATATAATTTTTACAAAGAAATGTTACCTAAAAAGAAAGTCTGGTTACAGTATGTTAAATCAAAAACTGAAACTATAAACAAAGATTTAGTAGAAGACATAGCAAAATACTATGAAGTTGGAGCAGCAGATGCTCTTTCGTATATTGCAGTAATGACTAAAGAAGAGATACCTATTATATTAAGTGAAATGGGTAAAGATAAAAAAGAAATAAAAAAGTTACTAAAATGAGTAAATTAGAGGAACTACTTTATAGTGCTGAAGAGCATGGTAAGCGACAACAAATGTTTGATGAAATAAAAAAATTAAAAATGGAAAATCCTAAACTCACTTTAGAACAACAATATGAACAAGCGTATCAAAAAGTAATGAAAACATGAAAAAAAGTAAAATTATAGAAGCTTTAATTAGACAAGCAGAAGCAGATAAATCAAAAGCTTTAATGGCGTTAGATTTATTAGAAAACCAAGCAGTAGGAATTGGTGACCATACAGCAAATGACTTTTTTAAAGATGCAAATGAAGCATTAGAATTATTAACAGATGCTGATGATAAATTAGAAACATTAAATAAATATTGGGGCGATCAACCTCTACCTTTTTAATATGGAAGCGGAAAAGATAAAAGAAATTATCGAAGATGAGATAAATCAAACAATTGCTATTTTTGAAGAAGAATACCCTGAATTATCTCAGGAATTTAAAGAAATTCAAGATGAAATGTATAGAATGTTTGCAGCTAAACACATGGATTATGGTTTACAAAACATTTCATTAGGAGGAGACTTAACTAAAGAAAACGATAAAAAATTCTCATTAACAGGTTTAGCTATCAGATTAACAGATAAAATTTCAAGATTAAGAAATTTACTTACTAATGGTAGAAATTTTGTTAAAGGTGAAGGAATGGAAGACACATTTATAGACATAGCTAATTACGGTATAATTGGTATGTTAGTAGGACGTGACAAGTGGAAAAAATAAATGGCCAAAACACCTGCTATAGTAAAGGAGATACAATTATCCCCTAAAAGAGAATTAGACTACTCTTATCAAAAAAATATTTCATATTCACAATATACAATGTGGAAGAAATGTCCTAAACAATGGGCTTTACAATATAGAGACGGTCATAAAGTTTATACACCTAGTATTCACACTGTATTTGGGAAAGCATTACATGAGGCTTTTCAACATTATATTAAAGTAATGTATGAAACAAGTGCTGCAGCAGCTAATAGAGAAGATATATTAGAAATACTTAAGGATCAATTAAGAGCTCACTATCAAGAAGAGTATAAGAAAAATAATAAACAACATTTTTCTAACCCAGGTGAACTAAGTGAATTTTATCAAGACGGAGTTGAAATTTTAAATTACCTAAAAAAACATAGGGGCAAATATTTTTCAAAACGAGGTTGGCATTTAGTAGGAATAGAAACTCCCATACTAATGCCTCCTGTAAAATATAACCCTAATATTTTATTTATGGGTTATTTAGACATTGTAATGTACAATGAAAACTTAAATAAATTTAAAATAATAGATATTAAAACATCTACTAATGGTTGGAAATTAAATTATGTTAAAAATGATGAAGATAAACAATTCCAACTCATACTATATAAAAAATTCTTTGCAGAACAGTTTGGAATAGATATAAAGGATATTGATATTGAGTTCTTTATTACCAGAAGAAAAGTATACGAAGATGGAGATTACCCACAGAAACGATTTCAAATGTATTCTCCTCCTTCAGGTAAAATAAAAGTAAATAGAGCAACTAAAGCAATACAAGAATTTATGAGTGAATGTTTTATAAAAAATGAATACTCAACTAAAGAAATGTCACCAAATCCCTCAAAATGGAATTGTGGGTTTTGCCCTTATAAAACGGATAAAAAATTATGTGGATTAGGTGAACATTTTTAATACAATACGTATGTATTGATATAAATAGTTTTATTAAATTAAAGATTATGAGCAATAAAAAAGAAAAAACACTAACTAGTGTTAAAATACAAAGTGATTTATTTCAAGATTTTAAAATAGAGTGTGTAAAACGTAAATTTTCCTTCCAGAAACTTGCCGACCGCGCTATCCATTTGTATCTTACAAATGATGATTTTAGAAAAACAATTAACAATCACAATAACCTCGAGTTATAAAAACAAAAATAAATGAATAAAGATTTTAAGTATCTTCCTCCAAATAAAAGGAAGAAAATACTCTTAATATGTGATGATATTAGAGTACATTCGGGAATAGCTACAGTAGGTAAAGAAATAGTATTACATACTTGTCAACATTTTAATTGGGTACAAATAGCGGGAGCAATAAAACATCCTGATAAAGGTAAAGTTTTTGATTTATCTAAAAGTATTAATCAAGAAACAGGTTTAAATAATTCTAATGTTAAATTATTTCCTGTTGATGGTTATGGTAATATAGAATTAGTAAGACAAATTATAAAACAAGAAAAACCAGATGCATTAATGCTTATTACAGATCCAAGATATTTTTCTTGGTTATTTAATGCTGAAGGAGAGATAAGAAAAAATATACCCATTATTTATTTAAACATTTGGGATGACTACCCAGCTCCTTTATATAATAAAGCATTTTATGAGTCATGTGATTTATTAATGGGGATTTCAAAACAAACAGTAAACATTAATAATATTGTTTTAGGTAATAAAGCTAAAAACAAAATAATAAAATATTTACCTCATGGTTTAAACCATAAAATTTACCGTCCTTTAGAAACTACAGAAGAGTTAGATGCTGTGGAAAAAATGAAATTAGATTTATTTGGCAAAGATGAAGTTAATTTTGTTTTATTTTTTAATTCAAGAAATATTAGAAGAAAACAAATCCCGGATGCAATGTGGGCATTTAAAATGTTTTTAGATAGTTTACCTAAAGAAAAAGCAGATAAATGTAGATTTTTACTTCATACTGAAAAAGTGCATGAAGCCGGTACAGATTTAGAAGCTATAAATGAATTATTATTTGGAGAAAAATACCCAAATGCTATAGTAATTGATGAAAAAAGATGGTCAACACAAGAGTTAAATATGTTATATAATATAACAGATTGTCAAATTCTTTTAACATCAAATGAGGGATGGGGATTAACACTAACTGAAGCAATGTTAGCAGGTAACCCTATTATAGCTAATGTTACAGGAGGAATGCAAGATCAAATGAGATTTGAGGATGAAAATGAAAAATGGTTTACACCTTCCCTAGAAATACCATCTAATAATACGGGTAAATATAAAAAACATGGTGAATGGGCTTTCCCATGTTATCCAACTTCTAGATCAATTCAGGGGTCACCTGTTACTCCTTATATCTGGGATGATAGATGCAAAGCCGAAGATGCAGCTGATAGAATAAAAGAAGTTTATGACTTAGGACCAGAAAAAAGAAAAGAATTAGGTCTTAAAGCTAGAGAATGGTGCTTAAGCGAAGAAGCAGGATTTACAGCTGAACACCAGGGTAAAAGATTTATAGAATTTACTAATGAATTATTCAATACTTGGGAACCAAGAGAAGCATTTGAAGTAATAGACACAGACGAAGATATTAGAAAAATACAAACACATAATTTAGTATATTAATATGAAACCAACATTTGTAATAAGCTGCCCAATAGACACCTATTCAGGTTATGGAGCAAGATCAAGAGATATAGTAAAATCCATTATTGAAATGGATAAATATGATGTAAAAATATTACCACAAAGATGGGGTGCTACACCCTGGGGTTTTATAGAAGATCATAAAGAAGATTGGGGTTTTTTAAATAAGCATTTATGGCAACCCGAACCTAATAAACAATATCCTAAACCTGATGTATGGATGCAAATAACAATTCCAAATGAATTTATGCCACAAGGACATTATAACATAGGAATGACTGCTGGTATTGAAACTACTTTATGTAAACCTGAATGGATTGAAGGCTGTAACAGAATGAATATTGTAGTTGGGTCATCAGAACATACTATTCAAGTATTAAAAAATAGTAAATTCCAACAAAAAGATCAAAAAACCCAACAAACTATTAAAAATATAGAATTATCTACAAAAACTAAAGTTTTATTTGAGGGTTTTAATGAAAATGTTTATAAAAAAACAAATGAAATATTAGATTTGCCTGAAATAAAAGAACAATTTTGTTTTTTATTTGTTGGTCATTGGATGCAAGGAGCATTTGGGCATGATAGAAAAAATGTAGGTTTACTAGTAAAATCATTTTTAGAAACTTTTAAAAATAAACAAAAACAACCTGCTCTTATAATGAAAACCTCTGGGGGAATGGTTTCATATATGGATAGAGATGCTATCTTAAAAAAAATAAGTGATATTAAAAAAACTGTAAAAGGAAAATTACCTAAAATTTATGTTATACATGGGGATCTTTTAGATGAAGAAATAAATGAATTATATAATCATCCCAAAGTAAAATGTATGGTTAATATTACTAAAGGTGAAGGATTTGGTAGGCCACTACTTGAATTTACTCAAACTAAAAAACCAATAATAGCTTCAAGTTGGTCAGGCCATATTGATTTTCTTAAACCTGATATGAGTATATTATTACCAGGTACTTTAGGTGATATTCATAAAAGTGTAAAAAATAATTGGTTTATTGATGGAGCTAAATGGTTTGATGTTGATACTATGGCATTGGGGAAAGCCTTAAAGGATGTGTATAAAAATTATAAAAATTGGATTCATAAAGCTAAACAACAAGGTAATTTTGCTAAAGAAAACTTTACATATACTAAAATGAAAGAAAAATTTAGTAAAATGTTAGAAAAAAATGTATCTACAGCTCCTAAACAAGTAGGATTAAAATTACCAAAACTTAAAAAAATAGGAGAGGATAATAAACCTGAACTTCCTAAATTAAAATTACCAAAATTGAAAAAAGTAGAAATATGAACCCAGATAGATTAGAAATATGCCCCAAATGTGGATCAGATGCATGTTATGTAACTGAAATAAATCAAGATATAAATAATTATTTTTGTTACGGTTGTGGTTTTCAATCTAATTCTTTAATGAGAGAAGGAGAAGAAATAATGGATGACCAGTTATCTATGCTACCTGAACTGTATAAAGATCTTAGACATGAAGATAAAACAGGTCAAGTATGGTTCCCTTCAACAGTAAATTTGCCTACTCAAGGAATGGTATTTGCAAATGGGTCTACAACTAATAACTGGAAATGGGCAGCAGTTAAAGCTGTAGAAGTAACTGAAGAAGAAAAATTAAAATATCCAATCCCAGGAAAAAAAGATCAATATTATAAACATAGAATGGACATGACTACAATGAAACAATTTGAGGAACGTGATTTTATGGAAGCTCTTTCGTATATTGGGGTATTACCTAGTTAAGATATGAAAATAAGTTATGCAATAACAGTCTGTAATGAGTTTATAGAAATTCAAAGACTGATAAATTTTTTACTAAAAAATAAAAGACCAGAAGATGAGATTGTTGTACTATATGATATTAATAATGGTCATAAAGGAATTGAAGAATTTTTAAGAGCAAAATCTGTTAATAAAGGGCTTTCTTGGATGTATGGTTCATTTAAAGGACACTTTGCTGATTGGAAAAATAAACTAAACAGTTTTTGCACTGGAGATTATATTTTTCAAATAGATGCTGATGAACTTCCACCTAAATATTTAGTAGAAAATCTATGGGCAATATTAGAAATGAATAAAACTGTAGATGTTTATAGAGTCCCTAGGATTAACATAGTAGAGGGTTTAACTCGAGAACATATTCAAAAATGGAGATGGAGAATAGATGATAAAGAACGAGTTAATTTCCCTGATTATCAATGGAGAATTTATAGAAATGACCCTAATTTAAAATGGGTAAATAAAGTACATGAGGTATTAACAGGATTTGAAGTTATGTCTGAATTACCCCCTGAAGAAGAATACTGTTTACTACATGAAAAAACTATAGAAAGACAAGAAAAACAAAATAATTACTATAATACACTATGAAAACAGATAAGGATAAATTTTTAGACCATGTTATAAACTATGAAAAAAATGTTATAGCTATTGATTTTGATGGAGTAATCCATAACCATCATTTAGGTTTCCATGATGGAACCGTGTACGGGGAACCAATTCCAGAAGCTCTAGAAGCTATAAAAGAAATTTCAAATAATTATAAAATAGTCATTTTTTCCTCTAAAGCTAATCCTAATAGACCTTTAATAGAAGGAAAAACTGGTGTTGAATTAATATGGGAATGGCTAGATAAATATCAAATAAAAAAACATATACAAGATGTTACATTTAGCAAAATAAATGCTAAATATTATATAGATGATAAAGCTATATATTTTGACAATTGGAAAAATGTTTTAAATAAAATAAAGTAATGTTTAAATATTTAAAAAATTTAGATTGTGAAATAAAAATTTCACTAGAAGATGAGGGTTTAACTTTTGACCAAGCTGTAAACATAGCTTGCTTATCTCACTTAAACCAATACCCCCTAAATATAAAAATAGGAGGAGCTGAAGCCATTTCAGATATGAGATTTGCTAAAAATATAAATTGCAGTGGTTGTGTAGCTCCTATGATAGAATCTCCATATGCTTTACATAAGTTTATTTCTTCAGTTTATAAAAATAAATTTGATTTTGAAAAATTATTTATAAATATTGAAAGTAAACAAGCATACGAAAATATATCAAAAATTCTTAATTCTTCAGATGCAAAACACTTATATGGGATAGTATTAGGAAGAACGGATTTTATTCAATCTTTTAACTATACTAAGGATAGGGTAGATTCAGATGAATGTCTTAAAATGGCTATAGAAATATTTACACTAGCTAAAAGTAAAAATTTAAAAACCTTAATGGGTGGAAATTTAAATATTAATAGTTTAGATTTTATTAAAACTTTATATCAAAAAAATTTATTAGACTATGTTGAAACTAGAAATGTAAAAGTTAAACTATCTTCCAATTTTTTAGATAATTTTGAAGAAAATTTATCTTATATGTTAAGATTTGAAATAGAATGGTTAACTAATAAGTATAATACTTTAACTCTTCTTTCTGTTGAAGATAAAAAAAGATTAGATAATTTAAAACTAAGAAATATAAAATGAACATATTAGTTACTGGAGCAAATGGGTTTGTGGGTTCTAAGTTAGTATCTAAATTAAACCAACTTGGCCACCAGGTTATAGGATTAGATAAAAATAAAAGTTTTAATAAAAAAACTTTAATTTACGATATAAGTAAAAAAACTTTTGTTAAAGATTTTACTAGTAAAGAAAATATTTCTATAGATATTATTTTTCATTTAGCTGCTCAACCTGGAGGGTATAAAAGTTTAATGGATCCTTACATAGATGCTAAATGGAATTGTATAGGAACAGCTAACATGGTTTCTCTTTCTAAAGTATTAAAAATTAAAAAATTTATTTACACTAGTTCTATGGCAGTTTATGGAAATAATAATAATGTATTAGAAAATACCCCAGTTAATCCTATATCTTTTTATGGAGTAAGTAAATATACAGGAGAGTTACAATGTAAATTATTACTAGAACATAATAGTATTCCCTATACTATATTTAGATTATTTGCTACATATGGTTCGGGTCAAAACTTAAAAAACCAACATCAGGGGATTTTAAGCATATATTTAAATCAAATGTTAAAAGGTACTAAAGTCAAAATAACAGGAACTAAAAACAGAATTAGAGAACTAATTCATGTTAATGATGTAATAGATGCTTTAGTATGGGGATTAGATAAAAAAACAAATAATGAAATTTACAATGTTTCTAATAATGAATCCATAACCCCAGAAATAATAATTAAACAAATATCAAAAGAATTAAATAAACCTGTAGAAATTATAGAACTCCCAGGATATGAGGGAGATCAAATTAATATAACGGGAAATATAAGTAAACTTTGTAGATTAGGTTGGAAACCAAAAATAAATCTTTCTAAAGGAATTAAAGAATTTATAAATAATATATAATATGAAAAATATAACTGCAATTATCCCTGTTAGACAGGGTTCTCAAAGAGTAAAAAATAAAAATTTCAAACCTTTTGCTGGAAAGTCCCTATTAGAACATAAAATAGAAATAATCAAAAAACTTCCTGTTAAAGATATAATTATAAATACTGATAGTGATTATGCTATAGAGCTAGCAAAAAAATTAAATATTTCTTACCATAAAAGAGAATCTTATTATGCTAGTTCAGAATGTACTAATAGTGAATATCATGAGTATTTAGCTAAGGTAACCCAAGCTGAAAATATATTAATAACTCAGGTTACAGCTCCCTTAATTACCATAGATACTTTTATAGAAGCTATTGATTTATATAATAATGTTAATTGTAATAGTTTAATGTCTATTAAAAAAATTAAAGAATATCTGTGGTATAATAATCAACCTATAAATTATAAATTAGATTATGCCCCTAATTCCCAAGACTTACCGGATTATTTTTCTCCTACTTTTGGAGTTATTATAGTTAATAGAGAAGCAATGTTAAAATCTAAAAATTTTATTTGTGATAATCCTTATTTTTATGAAATATCAGAAACTGAATCTATAGATATAGACACTGAATTAGATTTTGAATTTGCTGAATTTTTATTTAAAAAAAATAACAATGCATAAAAACACCCAACAAGTAAAAAAGTTTATAACTTCACAATATGATGACTCTTATGATAGGGTAAAATATTTAAGAGATAAATATAAAGGAGAAACGGCTTATGTTTTAGCTTCTGGACCTTCTTTAAATAATATATCTACTCAAATTTTAAATGAAAAATTAAAAGATAAATTAGTAATATCAATTAAGCAATCTATAAATAATATTTCTGATATTGTAGACTATCACTTATTAAATTTTTGTAATTTAACTCAATACAATTATAATAATCCAAACACAATAGTAGGATGGACTGTGTGGGATGAACATCAACCTAATGTTATAGTTCAAAATTTTCCTTGTGATTTTATTTTAGATACTTTTAAACTAAATGATGGCTTACCTAATATAGAAAATTCAATAGCTTTCAACCCAGATCAAATAGAATTATTAGATATAAATAATAGCATGTCAAGACCTTGGGGTCCTGGAACTATGCATGAATTAGGAATACCATTAGCTTTATATTTGGGTTGTACTAAAATAGTAACTATAGGTTGGGATTTATTTAAAAGTTCTATAAAAAGATATAAAAATGATGGAGAATCTTTAAATAACCAACCTCATTGTTATGATAATAATAGTTTAATATTTAAAAATACAGATACATCTATAACTAAAAAAGAAATAATTCAGGTGATAAAAAGTACAGAAACATTATATAATTGGTTACAATCTAGAGGAATTGAACTTGAAATAGTAGACCCCCATGGAGATAACCCAGCTTTTGATAAAATTAAAAAAATAAATATGATATAAAATTATATTATGGTAAAATTTGTATTATATACTAAAACTTACTCTGGAGACTTTAATAGACTTACAAAACTTTTAACTTCCATTAAAGAATATAATAGGGATAATATACCATACTATATATCATGTCCTCATAATGAAAAAACCTTATTAATAGACACCATAGGAAAAGAAGGTTATACTTTTATTCCTGATGAGGAATTATGGCAATTTAAGTATCTCCTGGATGGGTGGAGACAACAGCAAATAGTAAAATCCCATTTATGGAAAGCAATAGATATTGAAAATTATCTAAGTATTGATTCAGACCAATATTTTATTAGAGATTTTTATTACAGTGATTTTATCCACCCTTCGGGAACTGTATATTCTTTAATATATGAAAATAAAGAAAACCAACAATACGAAAAACTATTATTTAATAGGGATTACCAAAAAACAGGATATGCTAAAGCGGTTAGAGCATATAGAAATGTGTTTAATCAAAAACCATATAATAAGATTTATGATTTTGGTCCACCACCATATTCTTGGTGCTCTTTAGTTTGGAAAAATTTTGAAGAAAATTACTTAATTCCCAATAACTTAACATTTGAAACTTTTCAAATTTTAATGGAACAAGAATATAAAATAGCTATGAGAGAAGCTGTTACTTACGGAGAATATTTATTAGCTTCTAAAACTATTGATATATATCCTACCTCAGGATATTTTAAATTCTATAATAGTAAAGAAATGTATGAATTTGAAAACCAAAATAAATTATCCCAAATTAAAAATTTAAAAGAAAACTATTTAGGAGTAACTTTTCAAAGTAAATTATTTTAATATGAAAAAAGAAAAAGTATTTTGTTTAGGGATGTCTCGAACTGGGACTAAATCTTTTGCAGTAGGGATGAAAAAATTAGGATATAATCCATGTCATAATGGAGGGCGTCCATTAACTGAAGAACTTTTAAATACTTATAATGCTTTTTCAGATTCTAATACTTGTATGTTTCATTATGAATATCTTTATAATAGATTTCCTAATTCCATGTTTGTGTTTTCCTACAGAGATCCTGAAGATTGGGCTGATAAAATATTAGACTGGTATAATCCCAAACATAAAATAAGTTATATAGATTGGCATTTAAATAATGATTATATTACTAAAGTCAATACTAGAAAAGAATTAATTAACTTTAATAAATGGCAGTATAATTCTATAATAAAATTCTTTCAAGATAAACCATCCCAGTTTTTACCTCATTGTGTTTTTAAGGGAGATACATTTGCATCTATAGCAAAGTTAATAGGAGTAGATCTTAAAGAAGATTTTTCAATTCATTTAAAAGATGAATCTGTAAAAAATAATAAATATATAAACATATGAAAACAAAATTTGCAATAGGATGTATAGTGCAATGGTATGAAAGTGAAATGATAAACGAATACATCACTTCACTAAAGAAAACTATAGATGAATATAAAGAAGGAGAAGTATTAGTAGATTTTTTAATATGTTTAAACCAAGATCTAGAAAAATGTACTAGTGAAGAACAATTACTTAAATGTAAAACAACTATATTAAGTTCAATAATTTATAATGGCTTTTCAGCTAAAATTACTAACGATTTAGTAACTATAGCGGATTATAGAAGAACATTTAATGATGAGTATTGTGAAAAAGTAGATGTATTGATGTGGGGGGAATCTGATATGTTATTACCTCATAGGACTTTTACTATATTAAATTCCCTTCACCAAAGTGTAGTTAAACAAACTCCTAAATATTTATCTTTTTTTGGAACTTGTAAAATGTGGGATGATTCATGGAAGTCCTTAGAACATCCTAAATTTACAAACCAAAAACATGTATCTGATCCAAACGTAGTTGGTAGTACATGGCATACAATGACACAAAAAGAAATGGATAGTATTAATAATGAAGTAGAAGATTTAGAAATTCTTCAACTCCCTCAACATAAGTTTAATGGGTGTGGTTTAATTATATCTTCTGAGGTAATTAAATCAGGTGCTAATATACCTAAATCAGTATTTTTTGTACATGAAGACACAGCTTTTATGATGGTAACTAATAAATTATTGGGAAACATCCCCCAATATGTTATAAAAAATATATTACTTGTCCATAATAGAAAACATCCTAAAAAAAGGATGTACGTTAAAGATGAAGTTGGAAATAATTCAACAGAATGTAGAGAAAGTAATAATTGGTATTTAAAAGCTAATAAGCTTTGTGAAGAAAATTGCTATAATATTTTTAACCCTTCATACACTTCTCATACTTGGAATACTTTAAAAAAAAATAATAAATAATAAATAATGTACAAAATAGAATTAGATTTTAACATCCCAGAACTAGAAAGACCCTTAGAGGGAAATTATACTTTAAATCAAAATATACTAAAACATTTATTTAATAATTCTTCAATTGATAGAAGATTTAATAATTATGTTAAGGGTAAATCTGTGGTTGTAATAGCATCTGCAGGATATCTAGCAAATCAGAAAAAGGGAGAATTTTTTGAAGATTTTGATATAATAGTAAGATTGGGACCAGGGTGGAAACCCTTAAAAGAATCTTATGAAGTAATGGGTAAAAGAACTAATATAAGATGGCATAGTGGGCACGAATTTCCAACAACAGGAGGATTATGGGAAATAGATAAAATGATAGACCATGGCGTGGAGTATGCCTGTATACAATATCCAAGATATTTAGATTATTTTCACCATGATATTAAAAAATTTGAAAAACAAAACGAAGAATATAACATGCCATTTCATATATGGTCAGATTTAGAACTATATTTATCTCTCCACCATTATTTAGGTACTAGATTAAATTTAGGTATGGCTGCAGTTACAGATTTATTGTTTTATGATATATCTAAATTGCATATGTCTGGTTTTACTTTTTATTCGGGAGGAAAGGATGATTTTAATTATAAGCATGGATGTAAACAAAAAGGTTACATGCTTGATGATTATATTCCTGAAAAATCTACTATGATAAATCATGCTCAAATTCCACAAATGAAATTATTAAGAGAACTTCAAATTTTAGATAAACGTTTATCTTTTGATAAGGAAACAGAAGATGTACTTAAAATTCATAATATTTAAAAATGCGTAAAATTTTAGCAATAGGAGCCCACCCTGATGATCTTGAATTTGGTTGTTTTGGTACTTTAAAAAAACATATAGATGATGGTGATAATGTTACTTTATTAATAATGACTCAAAGTGATGTTAAAGATGCTTATACTGGAAAAGTAACAAGAGATTCTAATATAAGTAAAAATGAAGCAACTAAAGCAGCCGAATTATTAGGTGCCGAATTAATTTTAGGACCCTTCCAAGATACTAAAGTACCTTTTAATTCTGAATCTATTAAGTTTGTAGAAAGTATAATTAAAGAAAAAGAAATTAATTGGATATACACTCATTGGGCTGGGGATACCCACCAGGATCATATCAATACCTTAAATACTACTATGGCAGCTTCTCGTTTAGTAAAAAATGTTTTAAGTTACGAACAAGTTCCTTTACCAAGAATAACTACAACATACCCTGTAGCTAATTATTATGTTGACATATCCAAAACTCTAAATACTAAATTAGAGGGATGTAAAGCTCATAAAAGCCAAATTAATAAATTTGCTGAGCACGGATTTAATATGATTGATAATGTAAAAACCCTAGCAAAATTTAGAGGAAATCAATGTGGGTTAAAATATGCCGAAGCGTTTAATATTTTAAAAATGGTTAATGTATAAGAAATATACCTATTCAGTAAAATCAGGAACAGAAGCATTAATTTTATCTTTAAAATCACTTAATTCAAAAAAAGTAATAATTCCTACTTATACTTGTACTGATATTCTTAAAGCAGTAAAGCAAAGTAATTGTGAATATCTTATTGTAGATTGTGGTTTAGATTTACAAATAGATGTTTCTGAAGTAATTAATAATTTTAAAGATTATGATACCATTATTATTCCTCATATGTTTGGGATTAGAGCCAACATAAAGGCTATTAGGGATAATACTAATTTAAAAATAATAGAAGACTTAAGTCAATGTCATGGGCTATCTAATTTGGGTAAATATGCTGATATTGTTATATCTTCAACTAATAAAAGTAAATGGATTGATAAAGGAAAAGGTGGTTTAATTTTTTCAGATGTTTATTTTCAATTTCTTGATTATGTTAATTTTTTAGAATATATTCCTAAAATTCAAAAAGATTTAATAAGAAGAAATGAATTAGCAAAAGAAATTAAAGAAGCAGGAATTCAGTTAATTGGTAAGGAAAGTTCTTGGTTAAGAGGAATGTATTTTACAGAATTTTCATCAAGAGAACCCTATATTCCCCTTCATAAAATTGAAGAAAAATTTGACTGTCCCAAAGTAAATTCGTATATTGGGAAAGTTAATTGGTTATCTATTATAGTATGAATCAAGAAAAAATGATACAGTGGTATGATTCTTCATTAGAATGTTATGGTGAAGATGATTTTAGATCTTTAACTTGGGGGGATAAGGAAGGAAAATCTGCTAAATTACGCTACCAAATGATGGATGATTTAGTTAATTTTAAAAATAAAAATATTATAGAATTTGGGTGTGGTTGGGGTTCATTTTTTGATTTTGGTTTCAATTGTAAATCATATCAAGGAATAGATATCAATAATAAATTTACCAAAATAGCTAGTAAAAAATATCCTAAGTATAGTTTTAAAACCTATGATGTATCTACTTATAAAGATAAAAATGTGTATGATGTATCTATAGCATCTGGAGTTGCTGGTAATATGGGTGGTCCCGCAGACCACCCCACTAAAGTTAGACAACTTTTATTAAATATGTATAATCATTCTAAAATTGTTATGATTAATTTCCCTAGTATTTTTTCAACAATAAGAAGTAATAATATAGAGTATTTTTCCCCTTCCTCAACATTAGAAATTGCCCTATCTATTTCAGAAAATACACAATTAATCCATAAATCTAAATTTGATTTTTTACTAATACTAAAATGAAAATTACAATACATCAACCAGAACACTTTCCCTATATGGGGTTTTTCCAAAAAATGGAAGCATCTGATTTATTTGTAATTTTAGATGATGTTCAGTATACAAAAAATAATTTTCAAAATAGAAATAAATTTTTAAATAGTAATGGAGTAGAAGAATGGTTTACTATAGGATTAGAACCAAGTCCTAATAAAAAGTTAATTAAGGATATTTACGTAAATGATCACCCTAAATGGAAAAAAATAATTTTAACAAAACTCCAAACAAAATTTAAAATAGATTTTTCAGAAATATATAAATATAAAAAATTAATAGATATTAATATAGCTAGTATTGAATATGTTAGAAATCAATTAAATATAAAAGTTCCAATGGTATTAAGTTCTACTCTTAACATACAATCTCAGGGTTCTCAACGATTAGCCGATATATGTAAATATTTTAAGGCTACAGAATATATTAGTGGAGCTGGGGGTAAAGCTTATCTTAATACCTCAATATTTAACTGTGATGTATCTTTTTTCCAACCTAATATAGATAATTATTATACATCTTTACAACATATATTTAAGTTATGAATATAGCATTTTTTACAGAAGGAGGGTATGAAGGTAAAATACCTAGGAATAACCCCAATATGAGAACTGATCAAGCATGGATTTGTGCTTTAGATGCAATCCATCACTGTGTGTTTAATTTATCTCATTTAGAACAAAAATATGATATTGGTATAGTTATTATTCCAAAGGAAAAAAATAGAGAAAAATTAGCATTGATGGATTTTCCTTTAATTGAAACTATAAGGTCTTATTGTAGTAAAGTATATATTATGCAAGAAAGTATACAATGGGATTGGCAAGATGAATCTTTTGCTTCTATGGCTTGGTTTTACAATCAGCTTACTGAAGCTGATAAAATATTATGTCATAATGACATTGACATCCCTTATTTTAGTGGTATATCAAATAAACCAGCAAGTATACTCCCTACTTTAATGGTCGAAGATGAAATCACGATTGCTAACAAAAAAGAAAATAAAGTTTTTATTGCCGGAAATTGGACTGCAACTTATAGAGGCTTTGATGCATGGGTTATAGGAAATCATTTTAATTTACCTATGACAGGATATAAAACGGGAAAATTTAAAGAAGGAGAAGAAACTAATGGTATTAATTATTTACCTTGGATTATTTGGAAGGATTTTATGTATGAATTATCAAAACATAAGTACGCAGTTCAATGTTACCCTGCATCTGCAGGGCAGTTTCCCTTAAATTGTGGTTATTTGGGCATACCTTGTATAGGATATAATGATATTAATACACAAAAAAATCTATTTCCTGAGTTAAGTGTAAAAAGAGGAGATATTTTATCTGCTATAAAATTAGCAAATAGGTTAAAAATAGATAAAGATTTTTACAATGAAGTAAGTAATAATTCAAAAAGATTATATAATAAACTTTATAAAGAAGATCAATTTGTAGAAAATTTTAAAAATATAATAAACTAAATTATGAGAAAAATATTTATTGATGGGGGTTGTCATAAAGGACAATCTATAATTAAAGCAAGAAAAGAATTTGGGGATAACATAGAAATTTATGGTTTTGAGGCTGTTCCTTTTTTAGCTTATAGTCTCCAAGAATATTACAAATTAGATTCTAAAGTTAATGTTACATGGTCTGCTCTTTGGAAAAATAATAAAGGTGTTAATTTTAATTTTCCTAAAAAAGGAGCTAGTTGGAGTAATTCAGTTTATGAAAGGTGGGAAGAAAAAGTTACTCAAAAAGTTCCAAGTATTGATTTATCTACTTGGTTAAAAGAAAATGTAACCAAAAAAGATTATGTTATACTAAAGTTAGATATAGAGGGGGCTGAATATGAGGTTTTAAATAAAATGATAAAAGATGGTACTATTGACTTAGTAAATGAATTTTGGGGGGAATGGCATGATAATAAAATTTCTTCTTTACCTTTAAATATTGTAAATGAGGTAAAAAATTATTTTACTACTAAGCCTTTTAACATATGGGAAGCCCCTTGGTATGATGAATCTCTTACCCCTGGAATGACTAAATTTCCATTAGAAATAGATAAAAATTATAAGTGGACTATAGTAAACCCATTTCAAAAAATTACATTTGTTATTCCTAGTAGAAATAACCTAGAATTTTTAAAATTAGCTTATGAATCAATACGTAATCTTGATACTAAACATGATATATTAGTATTAAATGATGCTAGTACAGATGGTACACAAGAATGGATAGATTCATTAAATGATCCTGATTTAATAACACATCACAACCCTGGCCCTGAACGTATTGGTATAGTAGGTATGTTTGATAAAGGTATTGAAATGGCTAGAACAGAAGTTATATTTGCTTTCCATGCTGATATGGTTGCAGCTCCTGGGTTAGATAAACATATTTTAAAATATTTAACTAGGGGATCCGTTATAAGTGCAACTAGAGTAGAACCTCCACTGCATCCAGATGGACCCGAAAAAATGTTAGTAGATTTTGGGGTTGAAGTAGAAGATTTTAATATGGATAAATTTAATAATTGGGTTTTAGATGAATATAAGCCTAAACATGGTAAAAATGTTACTGAGGGTATATTTGCTCCCTGGTGTATGTATAAAGAAGACTTTTTAGCTATAGGAGGACATGATGAATTATTTGCCCCACAGTCTAAAGAAGATTCAGATTTATTTAATAGATTTGTTTTAAATGGTTATGAAGTGCTACAAACATGGGAAGGTTTAGTTTACCACTTTACAAGTAGAGGTAGCAGGTTTAACAAACATGTTGGAGGAGCTGCAGGTAAAAATTCAGAAGAGTGGTTACAAACAACAACTACAAATATGAAAAAATTTATAAAAAAGTGGGGTACCCCAGTACAACATGATGTTTTTATGAAGCCAATTATTTCCCCTGTTTACAAAAAAGAAGTTAATATTATTAATTCAAATCCTCAATTACAAACTTCTCTAGAACCTTGGTTTAATGGAGGTAAAGACATTATTGTTGAAGTTGATGGAAATAATTTTACCCAACAAGATTTTCAGGTAATTCAAAAACTAAATGATATTATAAAAGATAGTGGAGAAATAGGACAGTTTGAATTGGGTAATCTCCAAATAACAATTAATTCTTTAGAAGAATATCAAAATGAACTAATATGCGTATCTTAGTAACAGGTGGTGCTGGGTTTGTAGGAACAAACCTTATCAAAAGGCTTTTAGAAAATAACTATGAAGTAATTTCTATAGATAATTATAACACTGGGTTAAAATCTAATCATCAAAAGGGGTGCAAATATCTTGAGTATGATATTGTAAATATATATGATTATGATTTTATTAAACCCGATTTAGTGTTTCATATGGCAGCAATAGCAAGGATTCAACCTTCATTTGAAAACCCAATTGAATATTTTAAAGCTAATGCTAATGGGACTATGCAATTAGCTTATTATTGTGCTAAAAACAGTGTACCCCTAATATACGCAGGTTCATCTTCACACCATTCGGGTAAATTCAAAAATCCCTACACTTTTAGTAAAGATATAGGAGAAGAATGTTTGAAATTATTTTTTGAATGTTTTAAATTACAATATTCAATAGCCAGATTTTATAATGTGTATGGGCCTTATCAACTAACAGAGGGGGGATACACTACATTAATTGGTAGATGGATTAATAATATTGAAAAAGGATTACAGTGTGAAATCTATGGTGATGGAGAACAACGTAGAGATTTTACTCATGTAGATGATATAGTAGAAGCTTTAATCCAA
>VMHT01199271.1_pt1 | contig 20435 bp, 21 predicted proteins | sample 4693611 | NCBI WGS metagenome assembly VMHT01 (sample SAMN12280063, study PRJNA550983) | marine metagenome | isolation source: seawater sampled from same location over 5 years 0.02-0.2 micron viral filtrate | place: USA: collected off the coast of southern California halfway between the port... ...
TTTATTTGCATAGCTAAGACTTGAAACTTGGGAATTAGCAGCTACACTAGGCGTAAGCGTCACATTAGCAGCCGTATTGTGGAAGTCGTAGTTACTTGCTGTAGAGTTTACATCCCAGTTACCCTTTGTGCTAATGCCTGTTTGAGGTACTTCTTTAGTAGCTGAGACTACTGGCCCTACAGAAACATTAGAGTTAAGAGTAATCTCAGCCGTTTCATTCTGCGTAAACGTCTTGGTAAGTGTACCTTTAGTCGGATCAGTATTAAGCGCAGAATTAAATGCGGTGACTGTTCCACTGTCTATGGTTGCAATGTTTTTTAATTCACGAGCGTTGCTTACAACCTCTGTGCCGCCTACTTTAATCGCCATCGTCGGATACTCCTATTAGCTGATTGTTGCGTTAGAATTTACAGAGCCAAGGACATCTAAATTGCCACTAGCATCTAATTTCATTTTGTTTGTGCCGCCTGTTGAGAAATAAAGAGAACCGCCAGTTTCGGTTACAGTCCAGTTGTCACCAAGTTTTACACCACCAGAACCATCTTCATTTACCAGAGGAACCCACGCATTAGCATGTGCATAATAAGCCTTGCCAGTGGCGTGGACATGGGCAAACATCCCGTGATATGTAGCGGCTGCTGGTAAATCATTAAGCGCAGTGTAAACATTTGAGTACAACATCTTACCAGTAGTAGTAATATTATTTGTACCTAAACCTAGATCACCACTTAAAGTACCACCACTAAGCGGAAGAAACCCAGACCCTGCTGTAACCCCTGCTTCCCAAGCAGAGCCAGTATAAACTTTTAAAGTTCCTGATGTTGTATTGTAGAATAAATCGCCTGTGTCTAATGATGTAGTTGGGTCACTTGAGCCTGATCTATAAACTGCAAAGAAGTCAGTTACTGTTGAAAGATTAGTAGCAACTGTATTAACACTAGCTATTGAACCACCAACATTATTTACATTAGTAATTGCTGCCGCAACAGCACCAATATTATTAGAGCCAGATATATCTGTAGCTACAGTATTAATGTTAGTAGTTGCTGCGGAAGCTGCAATAGTAGAAATATTAGCTTGTATGTTTGCAACAGCAGTAACGTCAGAAGCTATTCCTGCTACAGTAGTAACGTTTGCTGATACACCACCAACTGCATTTACATTAGATATATTTGTAGCAACTGTTCCAATGTCAGTAGCGTCAGCAGCAACAGCATTAATATTAGAATTATTAGAAGCTACTGTATTTACGTTAGCAATGTTATTACCAACAGCATTTACGTTTGCAATATTAGTAGCAACTGTATCAATCTCAGAAGTGGATTCAGCAAGATCATTAGCAACAGTTTCTATTTCAGATACAGTTTCAGCAAGATCAGAAGCAACAGCAACCACACTAGCAATATTTGTAGCTACAGAATTAACACTAGCAATATTTGTAGCTACTGTGTTTACGTTAGTAACTGCTCCTGCAACTGTAGTTATATTAGAACTTATTGGACCTAATGCTTGTACATGCGTTGTATCTCCTGCAACTGTAGTAACATTAGATGCTATACCTGCTACTGTCGTTACGTTTGCACTAATTCCTGCTACCGTTGTTACATTACCAGATATTCCTGCAACTGTAGAAATATTAGCATTATTACTTGCAGCAATAGTAATAGCATTAGTTGCTGTAGTACCGTCTTGTATATCAGCAAGTAACGCTATGTCAGCGGACGCAGCAGAAACAGCTTGAGTGTCAGAAATACTTGGACCTGCCTCTACTGCACCAGTCGAGGCATTAAAAGCAAGTGTTTTTCCCTTACGATTATCAACAGTAGGTAATGTAAGACCAGCAGCAGCATCAAAATCTGTAAGTTGCAATGCGCGATTGGCTTGATCCTCAAGGTCAGCAGCAATAGCAACAATTCGGTCAAGCTCTGTATTCAAAGCTACAATATTAAATGAACCAGAAACAGGAAAATCAGTTGTTCTTTCTAAACCAATGTCTCTAGTAATAACAACAGTAGAGCCACCAGTTGCACCAGTAACACTTATCGTAACTGTACCAGTAGAACCATCACCACCCGAAACAGTGTAGTGAGTAGTAATTGTTTTGAGTGTACCATCAACATATACATTCAAATCAGCGTTATCAAAAAATTCAAAAGGTACTGCAAAAGAAGTTTGCGTTGCGCCTTGAGCAACTGCATATGATACTCGGGGTGAATTATCTGCTAAATTTATTGTCATACTATCAACCTTTTTTTATTGCATTAACATTACAATTAGTTTTGCTCAACGCACAAAAATTAAGGTCTGTTTGGTAATGACCCTGCTATGTCCATAGCAGTATCTTTTAATAACCCTTGAAATGCGTAAGCATTTATTATTGGAGTATGACGAACTAAACCTTTAGCACCATCGCTCATGTTGCCTTGAAACATATCGCCAATTGCTTGAGTTACACCATAAGTCCAATCAGCAGGAGCACCACCTAATGACAGTAGAGCACCAATAGCATCAGGCTTTGCTTTAAATTTAGGAGCAATAAATGTATCATTAGCTATTCCAAGTTCATAAGCCATTGATAAACCTCTGTATGTTAGGTCAGTATATATTGCAGCAAGCCCAGAAAAATCAAATGATCGAGCAATCTTGTCTTCTGGGTCCATATCATTCCAAACATAGTTAGGAGTTCTTACACGAACAATCATTGAACCCAAGCCCATAGCGACCGCTATATGAGCCATTGGGTTACGAACAGTACCAGATGCGTAATTAGCCGTTATCTTACTCAGAGCGCCCATTGTGTAGCTGTAGAAGGTAAATGGCAAAGCAAGCAATCCAGACTCTACTCTTGCATAGCCTCGAACTCTACTATCTTCTTTTAATCCAAACTGTTTACCTAGTTTTATTGGAACATAAGCAACACCATCCATCATAATAGGTTTATCAGCAGGAGTACCCATAATAATTCTATTCATAATGCCGCTATGCAAAGCGTTTCTAAACCCCTCAACAACAGTTTTGTCAGTCCATGCTTCAGTATTTGCTAAGTATAAACCTTGATTAGTTTTTTCTACTGGCATTTCTGCAATACGAGCAGCTAGTTCTGGCGTAACATTATATCGAGCAAGAAACTCACGTTCAAATTTAGTTGCACTATTGTTTGTCAAACGTATTGAAGCTTCAACAATAGTATGCCCACGCACCAAACCATCTAAAGCTTTTGCTGATGTAGTAACAAGCGACAAACCATTAAGTATATAAAAAGCATTGTTAAGTTTATCAAAAGTACCTTTGCCAAACATGTCATTAGATAAACTTTCCATATAACGCAGGTGAGTAGTACCCATTGTTATTTCTAATGCTTGACCTGATAGTTTTGTTTCACGTTTACCCATTGCAAACGCAGCATTGTTAGAATCAAGAATAGACAAAAACGCTTTACCTATTGTTTCTAACTCATGATCCATAAACAAAGTAGACAGATCACCAACCGCAGCAACGCCAGATGAACCCAAGAATGTCCAACTTGTAACGCTGCGTAACATATCAGCAAGTTTAGTATCTATTGCATCGGATCGTTTAAGAGTTGTTCCTACAACACGGTCATAACTATGAACAAAGTTCTTAATATATTTGTTTATATCTTTTTCAGAATAACCTTTTTTCTTCATATAATCTCGATAAAAATCTAATCGAGCCTCAAGTGTCTGCAATCCACCTGATTCTGTATCAGCAAACTTTTTATGGTATTCAATCTTAGGAGCAACGCGATTTGTATATGCAATCATTATTTCTTTAACATCAGTTACAATAAAATCTTTTATCTCTGAGTTAGGAATATCTAATTGTCGTTCCATAAAATGTTTACTGCGACCATAGCCAGAAAAAATAGCTTCAATAGCTTCTTCTTCTGTTTCTTCCATAATCCCATTTATAGTAGATTCAGCACGTTTAAAAACATCTTCGGGGCTTGTGCTTAACTCTCGAACAACCACCTTGCCATTTTCTATAGATCGAACCTGCGGATTGTTTTTGTACCAGTTCATAAGTATTCTACGAAACTCGTCACGGTTTTGAGCAATTGCTTGTCTATTAAAAAATCTAGGTAAGTATCTAGGGCGTGGACCACCATCAACAGCATCAAGATATGCTTTTAAATTATCTAACTGACTTGTTAAATTATCTATTGATTGAGCTAAAGTTCCTAGACCACTTCGCATGTCAGGAGTTAAATCAAGTTTAGTTCTTAGTTTAAAAAGATCATCAAGGTTTTTTGCATTACTAATCATTTTTCTTGCATCATCAAACTCTTGAATTTGCTTTGAAACAGTAAATATATCTTTTTCTAAATCAGCTTTAAATTTAACTTGCTTATTAGTAAGCCCTCTTGTTTGCGCAGTTTGATTTAATTTATTTAACTTTTCTTGTAATTTTGTAATTTTTGGATCAAGTGTTTTTGCTTGGATGTCATTCATCCATTTTTTATTTTGAGCAATAATACTATTAGTTACAGATATAAGCTCTGCTTTACGACCTGCTGCTTCTAGAAATCTTGTTTCAAATAAATCTCTGCTGTTAAGTAAACCGAGGTCTTCCATTTCCTTGCGATAGTTTTCAAAGAAACTCTCAAGAGCAGTAACAGACCTTGCTTCTTGATCTGTTAATTTATTCATAGGAACTTCATCTACATATAAACGACCAACATGATTATACCATTGCTGTTTAGTAAAACTTTCTGCGCCAATCTTACCACGAATTTTTTCGAGTGCATTTCTAACTTCAACATTAGAAATTTGTATATCACCTCTACCTTTTGCAGACATAATTTCGTTGTATGTAGTATCTATTTGGTCAAGAGTATTAAACCATTCTCCTGCTCTACGACCAGAATTAGTATACACAGAAGTACCTGCCGATTTGCCTAGCTGATTCATAACAAGTGGCATACCGTTATCACCTGCTAGTGTAAGTATTTCCATTTTTAAAAAGTCATCATATGCTTTGCTTTGAATAACCTCTCGAACAGGAGTAGGAACAAATTTCATAAACCAAGATTCAGTAAACCACTTGCCAGTAAATGAAACATCTTCTCCATTTTTTAACGGTGTTTCAGAAGTGCTTCGCAAATATTCATTATATTCTTTCTTAATTTCTTTTTGCCTTTGCCTATAAGATTTAGGAAGCAAGGAAGATATAGTATAACCAATACCTGCTGATAATGTCGTGACACTTGCAGTAAGTATTGCAGCATTAAGAACATCATTTATAGCTTGCTCTGGATCAATACCTGCTTGGCTTAACGCTTCGGGGAATGTCATTGCACCACTAGATACAGCGCCATCTAATGCAAATAGTTTTGTAACTTCTGATCTAGTTAAACCACCTCTAGTCATTTGTCGAGCCCGAGCAATAGCTCTCAATTGACCATACTTATCAATACCTTTGAAACCAGTTTGAGTTAATAAATTAAGAGCTTGAGGTAAAAGTTTTGTAGCATTGATCGCAGCATACGGAAGAAAAATACTTACTGGAATAGTTGGATCAGTTATCAACTGTGCTCCAAGACTAGAGTTTTCTAATGCATATTGAGAACGTTGTCTTGAGTTTACAAAATTTACAGCGCGTCTGTAATCATCCATACTAGACGCACCGAAAGTTCTCATATGATTAGCAAGATTAGAAGGTAGATTATTTTCTTTTATATAATCTTCAACAGCAATAGATGCATTTTCTTCAAACTTACCTTCACTCGCATAGAAAGAAAGTTGATCTGCTACACTTCCAAATGTTGTTTGAATTTGAGCATTACCAGTTTTACCAATAGTAACCTTTTGATCAATAGGCTCAGGTTTTTTTTCTACTGGTAACGGTGGTAAATTAGGAACATTAATTTCCATTAATCAAGTCCTAACGCCTGTCTTTGCTCTTCAATAATTTCATCTATTGTTTTAGCTGTGCCTTGAGCAAGGGCTGATAACTCTTGGTAAAGCATAGGGTTATTTTTAAAATCATCTAAAGTCATTTCTGCACCGCGCAGCATTTGTATACTTACATCTGTTCTTGCAAGATTAAGACGTAAATTTGGATTTGTTATTTTATTATAATCAGTGCCAGTAATTGAAAGTATTCTGCTTCTTTGATTTACAGCAGCAAACAATTCACTCGATCTGCTTTCTGCTTCAACAGGTGGAGAAACAACCACAGATTCATTATTAATTTCAAATGGTATAAACCCTTGATCGCTCATAAATCCTGCACGATATGAAGCTATACCATTTTCAAAAGATTCAATTATTGGTTGGTAATACAAATCAATACCAAGAGTCTCTATCATTGCAATTGTTTTAAGACGATCATTTTGCAATGCTTTAATAGTATCGCTTTGTTCATATGTTTTTCTTATAGCATCACGACCAATTACTCCTTGCATTAATATTTCAATACCTGCATCAAGAACTGTACCGCCAGTAAAAAACTTTTGATACTCAGAATTGTCTGCAATCAATGATATAACATCGTTTCTCATTGACATCATGCCATCTACATCGGTCCAATTGTATCGGGAGTAATTTGATTTACCATCAATAGTAGGAGTGTCAATAAATTCATCTTCAGTCATTTGACTGCTATACTCATCGACAAAATCTTCTATCTCATCTTTTGTTATAAATGTTCTGCCCATTATTTTTTCAACAACTAAAGCAGCAGAAAGCTCACGCTTATATTCTATGCTCATGGTATAATCTTTAAAGAAAGTAAATAACTGAGCATCTTTAGCTAAACCTAAATCTTTTCTTACATCAGCAATAACATCGCCATCATAAAGTTGTTGTTTAATAGAAAACTGAGCAGGGTTTACACCAAACCTTTCAACAGCATTTAATGCAGAATTAAGCATACCATACTGTTCTGGCGTTAAAGACTTTTTCATTAAATCATATTGAAAATTTTTACCGCCTACCTTTGCGTCAGCAAGTTTAAATCTTTTAAATACAAGTAAAGCGTTAGCTGAAGCCTGTTCATCAGCACCAGTAAATGAAGCATACAAAGACTTAGTAAATGTTGGTAACACATAACCTTTTGAAATTGTTTCAATAACAAAATCATTCTCAAGCAAAGTATTTAGTGAAGGAACAATACCTCCAAACAAATCTTTGTCATAATCTTTAATTGTGGTTTCATCTGCATAACCACCAAGAATTGCTTCTCGTCTTAATTGAGTTTTTTGTAATTTTATCTGAGCATCAATATCACCTTTGGTAGCTTGAATTTTTCTATCAAACTCACCGCTAGTGCTTGCTTCTTGTTTGTCATATGCATATTTCATTGCAGCAAAATATGATTCAGAATCTTCTGTACTAGGTGGAGAGTCTTTGCTTGCAGTATAGGTTGCCGCACCAGATTCTATTAAATTTTGTATATGTTGTAATTCATTAGGTGGTAATTGAATTGAACGAGCACGATCCATTACAGCAGCAGCAGACTTTGAAAGAATAGTTTCTATAAAAGAATCTTTGTTTTCATAGTCAGACTGAGCAACGTCAGCCATTAAATCAGTAGTTTTTTCTATTATTTCGTTTATTTCTAAATCATCGTCAGTTAAATAAGTTCGTAAACTTTTTTTAAATAACTCATCTAAAACCTTTTGTTTAGCTGTTTCGGCAGCATTCATTAATTTATGACGAGAAAAAATACCATCAGAAATACTTTGACGTTCTTCATAAGAAAAAGTTTTTAGTTCATTTACAAAGTTAGAACCTAAAACTTTTTTTAATTGAGTGGTGCTCGAGAAAGATGCATCAGACAATTCATTAGTATAAGGATTAATATCCCCAATTTCAGTAATGTTGGCATGTAATCTTTGTACAATAGCTTCTATTAATAAATTCTTTTTTACATTTTTTTGTATATCAGGGTCAAGAGATACTACTATTGCATTAATTTCTTGAGGCGTAGTTAATGAAGTAATTTGAGAAATGTTATTATTTAAAGCAATTTCAATTCTATCATCAAAATAACTTTCAACATCTTGACTTAATGCTTCTAAACCACGAACCAATTCGCTTTCAGAAGTTGTTATTAAAGCCATTGCTATATCTTTTTGAACAGACTCAGGAAGTTCTGCTCTTGTTTTAGGATTTCTAATTCCCATTCTTATAAGTGCTTGTTGATCTTCGTTCTCAAGATAATAAGTTTGTAAAACATTAGTTGAGGTCATACCTTTAAAACCCTCAATTTCTTCTAATGTACTAGTATATTCATCCCAAGAAACTTCTCCTGCAAGATATTCTTCATCAAGTCTTTCTCTTTCATGTTCTAAAATATCAGCAGCAGATTGTGAGTCACCTGCCGCAGCAAAGTATGATGCCTTTTTAAAATTACCCCATCTTTTAAGTCTATTATGACGTTTTAATTTAGCATTGGTTATTTCAATTTCTTTCTTAACCATTGCAGCAGTAGTTGATGCTAAGTATTCTTCACCAAGTTCTTTTATTATTCTTCCATAAGCACTTGTTTCACCTGCATCATCAATTGACGGAGCAACCATATTCTCAATATGTTTAGCAAATTGCTCACTAAATACTTCAGAACTAGGAAACTTTTGAGCATACTCAGATGCTTTTTGCTCAAGCTCACCTTGTATTGATTCCTCAAAGCGTCTGTTAATTAAGTTTTCATATGCCTGTCTTCCAATTAAACCAAAAGATTTAGGCGGTTTTAAAGCAACTGGGCTTTGCGTAACAGGATCAATAGCAAATAAATCAGACGTTGGAACTTTAGCAGCAGCTTCTACACCCTGTTGTTTTGCTCTACCTGCATTGTATTCATATGCTTCTCGATACCTTCTTTCAGCAGAAGCAGATATTTGTTCCCACATTTCGGGTTCACCAGTTCGTATAGAAGTAACACCAATGGGTTTATTAAATATTTCTGTCTTTTGCTTTATTGGTGCTCTCATGTTAAATGCTCATAAATAGTTGTACCTACTGTTTTAAAATCGCTTATAACATCTTTTGCTGTATCAAAAGGACTGCCATAAACTTTAAGCATATCAATTGTATTCTGATAAGCACTTTCCATTGCTTTAGTTCTTTGAGCTCTTGCTGCGGTAATACCATTTAACATTGATAGTCTTCCTCGAATACGCAAAGAAGAATCTACAAGAGAAGCTTGAGTATCAAGACGTTCTAAATCTCTAGTTACTACTTTGCTTTGAGCAGCAACAAATCTAGCAACACTCATACTTTCGCCACCGCCAAGTCTTGCTTCAGTCATAAAGTTATTAAACTCTAATGCTTCATTGTACTCTGAAACTCTTGCTTGCAATTGTTGAATAGATTGAATTTGAGAAGCTTGTCTTTCAAGTTCATATTCTTTTTGTTGCATTTCTGCTTGTTCAATTAAAGCATCAGCACTTTGGTTTAATGCATCGACACGCAACTGTCCCATTTTGGACATCGTATCAATCATATAACTATCCATAGCAAACTTAGAAGCAGAGGTGTAAAGACTAGTACCAATGTCTAAAAATGTAGAAAACCAATTCATATTACAAGCTCCGCGACTAGCCCATTAACCTGCATAGGCAGTGGTGCATTTTGAGATATTGTTATTTGAGGATCACGTGAATAACCAAGCAATCTAAATTCTTTTTTACCAGTAAAGGGTTGTTGCTGTAATGAAAGATCATCAGTAGTATTTCTTATTACAAGGTTAGTATTATTTACTGAGGTAGATAATGTATTGTTTAAATCTAATATAACAGAAGCTAATGCTCTAGGTTTACCTGTTATTGGTCCGTTTGATAAAGAAACATCAATTGGATTTGTTGTAAGATTAACATCAAACTTTAAACCTATTTCAACAGCAGTTAATGAAGCATCAACCGCAGATACATCAACATTGCCACCTGCAACAGTAAACTGACCAACATAATTATTTCCGCTTATTACATTTACAACTGCACCATTTGCAAAATCAGAACTTACATTAAACACTCCTGCCGTACCAGTATAGTCTTTTGCATAGTCCATGTTATGATCGTAGGTAAGTTGGCAAAGAACAATGTTCTGTGTTCCATCTCCTATATCAATAACAAGATTGCAAAATACTTTTTCATCTACTGTTACTGAAGAATGAAACTTACCTTGAGAAGAAAACTCAACCCATCCTGCTCTTTTTTCGGCTCTGTTAGAATTAAAAACTGCCATTTTCCCATCAGAATTTATCATAAATAAATAACTTTCTGATCTATCAACAGCACCGTTAAGAGTATTCATTTCAACAGGATTACGAATTAAATGTGATGCTATGCCTGATATAGCAATTGAAGTATACGCAGCTTCAGAATCTGTGAAGATATATTCACGCACAATATTACCGCCAGTTTGAACAAACACAGAAGCCCCATCAAGTAGTTGAGGTCTTATATATTCAATCCCAAAAGGTGTTTGTCTTTTTACTTGTACATTAGTTGGTGTCAAAGGTTGTGCATCAAATGACGGTACAAACATTTCTGAAGTAGCAGTAAACACTTGTAAATCACGATTAGAAACCAAATGTCTTATTTGATTTACTTCACCTAAACTTGCAGTCACTTGAATTGCATCAGCCGATTCAGCATCGCCTAAATCAAAATTGTAATATCTGCTTATCTTAGAAAACCATATTGAATCAGGTTGAGCTATTGTTCCTGCAAGGGTTAATCTATTTTCATGAAAAGTTATTGCAGCAGGATAACCACGTAAATCAGAATAAGCTTGCTCATACCATGTTGTTGTAGGTGCATGAGATTCTATATGTGGCGTACCTCCACCTGCTAATGAAGCATTAGCTGTTGATGCAGCATTAAATGTAAATACATTATCATTACGAATAGATGTAACAGTTCTACTGCCATTTATTTGACTAGCACTTAAACCTGCAAAGCCTCCTGCATCAGAAACAGTTACGCTATCACCAACAGCAAATCCATGTTCTTTGTAAGTAACTTCAATAGTGCTGCTACCATCAGTTGTTCTAAATGAATTTATTGGAAGTATTGCTTGCAGTGTATCCACAATATTTACAGTAGCTTGAGTAGAAGATTGTACTGAAACAATTTCCATTTCACTATCATGGTACTTTAATGTTAAGCCTACATGTTTACCTGTTGTATCAAAATAAGCAGATGAAGTAGTTACAGTTACCCCATTGCCAGAAGTAGCTGCTGGGTTTAGCTTATTAGTAAAAGCTTGAAAGTTAAAATATGGTTGATATATTTTTGCATTGTCTGCTCTTGTATCAAATACAAAAGGTGATACTTGAAATGTTGTTAAGCTCGTTCTAACAATTTGTTGCGGCATAAATAAATTATGACAAATAAACATTACGTCTGCTTCTTGAGCAAATGTGTATTCTGTTAAATACAAATGATCGAACTTTAATGCTGCACCATTTACATCTTGAGTAACTGTATCCACAAGAGTTGTAGCACCAGTTGTAGGATTAATATAAAAACATCTTACTTTCTGATGCTCAAGTGAAATGACATATTGTTCATCATCAGAAAATATAAATGGAAGCAATCTTGATTGTTGTTTCTTTGCTGAGTCAACAGTTATATCAGAAAATCTATATATATTTTTTAAACCTGCACGTTTGATTACGCCACCTTCAGATCGTAAAAACATATTTTCAATCTTTTGTGCAGAAGCATTATATATAGGAGAGTCGGTTCTTGATAATAATGAAGGACTTACTTCTCCAAATTGAAAGCTGTTTATAGGTACAGTTATCTTTTGCATTAACTACGCCTTTGAGCAATAAACCTTGATGTGTTTAGCTTTCTTGATATTTGTTGTTGTGAATCTAAACTGCGAGCTCTCATCATTGAAATCTGTGCTTGCTGTCTCATTAAATTAGTTAGATTAGTATCTCGTGCAAGACTAGAAGCTAAAACAGCAGCCATTTCATATTGTACTGCAATTGTAAAATATGAAGGAAAATCAATTTCATTAGCTCGATATGTAAAATCTAAAACAAGTTCTGAGGTTGCTGCTTCATCACAAAATAACTTATCACCATAAGTTTGATAGTTTATTGGTGTATCATTTACAGTAACCGCATGTGTCATTAACCAAGCAGATGGTAACTGATATGCAGCATCATAACGTCCAGTAGGGGCATCACTTAATCTATTTAAAATTGCTTGGTCTACTGCAAATCGCCACCTTGAATTTACCAAAGCAGACCGAACAACATCTTCATACATATTCGCTGAAACTAATGCTTCATTATTCCCATCATCAAAAGAAGTAATTGGCTCTGCACCAATTAAGATGAGAGCTCTACTACATATATCAATAGAAGAATTTGCCTGTGTACTTGTTACCGCCATTTAAAACCTCAATGTAAAGAGGGGGGTTTTCACCCCCACTCTATTAGTCAGTATCGGTTACAGTAATAGCTGTACCGTCAGCAATATCTACTACCGAACCAGTGTTCGATAATACTAATGATACGCTTAAAGCAGGAGCATCACTATCTAGTACAAAAATAGCGTCGCCAACATTTAACATGCTTGCAGCGTTATTAAAGTAACCAGAAACGCGAACCGCTGTTATGGCGTCAGTTGAGTCATAAAACCAAAGGCTATGACCACCACCACCTGCCATACGAGTTAAACCAGATGCAGAAAAAGCCATTTATAAATCCTTTCTTAGTTATTATCTAGAACTTCATAAACACCATTGCCGTCAATAACGACAGCACCCATTGACATCATTGATGTAAATAGATGTGAGACTTTCTCAGGCACATAGTTTATTTCGGTTTGAACGTCTGAGTTCATACCTAAGCCTACGGCTCTCATATGATACGCAAAGTTCTTACCACCTGATACAGCAGATGTTGAGAATATCTTAAAGCCTAAAAACTCCTTCATTGACATACCACCTGCAAACGGTAAGTTTTGTGGCCCAACAAAGTCGGATGATGCAAACTCATTAATGTTAAATAAGTCAGCAAAACCTGCGGAGTTCATAGCAAGATAACGCTGTCCGTCTTCTGGAATGTCAGCAGCACCAAATGTTTCAAACAATGTTAGCAAGTCTGCTTTTCCAAGAGCAGAACCAGTATCATGTATTTGAGTTGAGTTAGCACCTGCATCCATAGCAGTTGTAATAATCTCGTCAGTCTTACGACCAAGAGCAGCAGCAGCAGACTCTGCAATAGCTTGACGTTCATTAATATTAGTCTTTAGTTCGTCAAGTTTATCAACATATTCCGCAGCATAGAAGTCTGACATTGTTACTTCCACATTAGTGTGGACTAGTTCCATTGGAGACACATTGCCGTTACGAGATTTAGTAGATGCTGAACCAGCACCAATTTTTTGAAATCGTGCAACATTACCAGTTACGTTTGTTGTACGAGTTGTATTACGCAGTTTTGAACCCATGCGTTGATAAGCAAGATGCACATCGGTTTCAAACTGCTTAATAAAGGCTTCAGTAATTGTATTAGCCATTTTTACAGTCCTTATTAAAGTTACATTTGCATCTTGGGTATCTGATCCGCTACTTCATTGAAGGTATCCTTACGGGCTTCTCAGTGCATCACAGGCCTTGATGATAGAGCATAAACATTTTTTCTATTCGGATTGCAACGCACAAAATGCACAAAAGTTTTATTTTCTTCAGTATCTTCAATCTGCTCTATAATAAAACCAAGCCATACCAACCATTGAATAATTCCTTTATTTCTTACCCAAGTGTTTACATGTAGTTGATAATAGTGAGTATGATAAAAATCTATTAGGTCAGGTGATACTCTATAAAATTTAGTTTTGTTTTCTTTAAAATGATTAGTAAACAATGACCAAAGCATTCCATTCTGAGAATCAATTCCTTGCAATCCCATTAATGCCATAGGTTTGTTTTTATAATTAACTACAAAAATGTCAGGCTCATCTACCGCAGAAAGCAAAGCTTCAAAAATATCTTGTTCATATAAATCGGAAAATTCTGTTTTGTTTTCTTCACATATATCGTCAAACACAGGTAAAAGGTGTTTACGAGAAAAAGGGGCAATTGTTATGCCCCTTGATTTAAACAATATGTTATCCATTATACAGCTTTTTATAGCCATCATCTACTTGTTTAACATAGTTCCTATCACGTTTAGCAGGATTCCAATACCTTTCGTCACGCGCCATTTCTTCTAAATCAGCTTGTGAAGTTGTTGCCGCAGGGTTAGAAGGAGAGTCTACGGATGGGTCTTTAAGTTTTTCCATCATCATTTCCAATGCTATTATACCTTCATGTTTTTGACATAGAAGTTCAATTGCAGGTAATACTTCTTCTGGAAAGAATTGTTCTGCCCAAACAGACGCAGCTTCAATTCTAGCGTCAGAATTATCGCCTAATGCTTTAGCTTCAGCTTCCATATCTACTTGTTCTGGACCTGCATATTCTGCAAACTTTTCTATACCTTCTTTAAACTTTTCTTGAGAAAATCCATTTTCATATGAATGATCTGCCCACCATTGTAGCAATTCGTTATTAAAACCTTCTTCAGCATTTACAACTTCTGGCAATTCATAATCACCCGATGAGTTTGGTCGATCACCAAAACGTTCTTGAATAAGTTCTTCTTTTACTTGTTCTTTAAGAACTTCTTCTTTTTCTCCAAGTTTAGACTCTAAAGATTTATATGCTTTTCCAAGTTCAGCAGGATCACTAAACTTTTCTGGTAGCCACTCAGGTCTTTCAGTAACCACTTCTTCATTTGTTTCAATTACTTCAGCTTCTTGTTCCATCAGATTTTACCTTATGTGCATGATTAATACGAGATTCAATTAAACCAACAAGATAACGCTGCCCTTCTAAATGACGCAGTTCTTCTGTAGAAACATTTGGTCCATTAACCATTTCAATAGTTACTGAACGTAAATACTTTAATACAGCTTGTCCTGTTGGCGTACTAAATATTTCAGCGACATTGAGACTTATCTCTCTGTCTTTTCCTTGTGGTCGATGTATTCCGTCAACTCCCACATTTACTTTTGTACTCAAGCGTTACTCCATTGGTTGCTCTGCGGCAGGTGCAGCAGCCTGAGCTTGCTGCATTTGCTGCATCATTGCAACTATTTGTTTACGCTCTTGTTCATCTCGGATCAAGGTATCTGGCACACCAAATTTTTTAGCAAGGTAAAGTGCAGTTTCTTCAGAGTTAATTAATAGCTGCATAGCCTCTGGACCAAAAGCTGCATTAGTTAATTCTAAAAATCTTGATACTGAAGATATATCTTGATTGGCTTGCGCTTGTGCCAATGGTGATGATGAACGTATTTTTACTTCTCGACCATTAACAGTTGGTACTTCAATGCGCCCTTGTTTTTTAAGAATATAAATAACACGCTGTAATACTGGCTGTACAAGTTCTGCTTGCAGTCTTCCAAAAGCTGATCCTATCCTGCGTGATAAATCTGCCATACGTTCAGCTACTTCAGTAGCAGATGCAGGAGTTTTATCTGGATTTCCTAGCATATCATTGTATAATGCGCGTTTTATATTCTGCCGCATATCTGACAAAACAAGCTGTGCAACATCAAATCTTCCTGCTGCTTGAATAGGTTGAAGCCCAGAAGAGCCCATTGCTTTAGGTATTATAGTACCTGGAACAAGATTTATTGTATCAGGGTTTATTACACCATCATCTTCTATTTGATATATTCCTGAGATAGACATTTGTGCATTTTCAAGAATAAGTTCTATTGTAAGATTTGTTGTTTTAATTGCAGACAATGCATTGATTAATGGACCTCGACCATAAACTTCTCCTGCACATTTAGACCATCTAAAACAAATAAACGGATTAGAGCCTACGCCCTCCATTTTATATGACATAATCAAAGTCTTTGTTGTCATACATATTGCGTAATATAAATGTGCTTCAACATTTGGTCGTGAGTAATCTTTGCAAACAATCTCAAGTATTGTTGTTTTAAGATCACCAGAGTTCTGAACCATGTTTGCCAAATCCCCAGTAAGCTTTGCTTGAGGATAAAGTATTTGTATTTGATCAAAGCGTATACCCTTACGCTCTCGAAATACATGATCTATTCGATCGTCAGGTCCAGTATCTAAAATAACATGGGGTAATGGAATTGCAGAAAAACGCACAGGAGATAATGCATCACCTTCCTCGCAAACCAAAACCCCAGTTCCTACTGCCAAGTCCATAAATGATTCATGAACTTCTTGTGCAAAGTTTGAGTTCTGCAAAACTTCAAACACATATTCTGTTACTTCATCTAGGTCATTATCAACAGAATCTTTTTGGGCATCAGGTATTTCTGACCCTGCCATTAAGTCAGCCCATCTTGCAAAGTTAGGAACTAATCCAGATTGTAATCGAGATGCAAACTCTTGAACACCGACAACTGCGGTTTCGTCAAATATCTTATCATCTCTACGCTCACCAATACTTTCATAATAAAAAGATTCCCTTTGCGGCAAAGCATATTCATAACATTCTTCAAATAAAGAAACAAAGTTTTCACGCTTTGCTTTAGCGGATTGATACCGCTTTAGATATTGTTTCGCAACGGGATCATTTATCATTAGCCAAACCTACTATAATAACCTGCGCCACCACTTGCACCAGTAAATAAACTTCTTCTATTAGAAGTACCAGTTCGTCTAATTCTTTTCTTTAGGCTTGATGCAAGTAAATCTTCTTCTTGACCTTTAGCTTCAAGTTCTCTTTGCCTTGCTTCTTCTGCTTCTTTCTTAGCTAACGCTTCTTCTTTAGCTTTTTGTTCAGCAAGTATCTGAGCTTGTCGTTCTTGTTGAGCTTGTATCTGACTCATCATTGCAGCCGAACTTGCTTGGGCAGCAGCCGTTTGTTCTTGCTGCGCTTGCAGCATTTTTTCAGTCTGCGCTTGCTGTTGAGCAAAAGCTCTTTTTTGAGCCTTAATTTGTTTTACGCCTAGAATCCCACTTATTAAGGTCGGGAGCACCACATTCCAACACATTACAATCTCCTTTTTTTTAAGCTATAAACAAATAAAATTATAAAATGCAACGCACAATTACATTCTAGCCCAAAGTCCTTGTCTTCTTTCTTGAGGCTTTCGCTTAGAAAACACATCAAAACTTCTACCTGCAACAACAGGCCTTGCTGCTTTTTGAGTATTTAAAAGAGCTCGACCTTCTCCTGCACCTAACATCATATATTGCAGCGCATCATGAATATGAGAATACATATTTTTATCAGGTTTATCTGCATATCTTTCGCCAGATACTTCCATACGTTTATATTGATAGCCACCTTCAAAGCCTTTGATAAGTTGTTGGCAACGTCGATCAATTAAAAAGGCAGGTTTACCTTCAACCATTTTGTTGAGTTGGGAAGAAACTGACTCAAGCCGAAGGTCAACAGAGTTGGAGGGCGCAGGATACGCTCTCAAACCTGCCCCACGCAAAATGTGAAAAGGTGTGGATTCATCAGTCTGCGCTCTAAAATCACCTGCTGGATCACCATAAATGTAAACATCAGGACACTGAGAAAAACGTGTAGCTATTTCTTCTCTTAATACTTCTGCAAATCTAACAATGCCCATATCAAAAGCAACAATCTCTGATTGAATTAACCATCGACCTCTTACCTTTTGACCAAGAGTTGCGGCAGGTGTAAGTCCAAAGTCTAACCCAACATACAACGGAGCATTAGCAGCAACAGGTATTTCTTCTTTTGCTATATGAACATCAGGCGCAAACATTTGATATATAGGTTTCCCTTCTTGTATAGACCCTAATCTATTCATTACATAGACATCAATCCAACTTTTAGTTTTACCTCTAATTAAATTGCTATAGTAGTTACCAAGCATATGTTTTTGATTCTCAGCTTTTTTATTTGGCTGATAATCTTTTACTTCACCATCATCATTACGAACTTCAATCATTCCAGATGATTGTGTAAAGAACTTCCAGTTGTCAGGTTTGACTAACATCTTAGCTTGTTCTCTAGGAATGTGATCTGGCACAGGCACTTCACCTGACATGATAGGCCACCAATGATCTTCTTCTGGTGCGTTGGTATCTGCAATAACACCTGTCCAACTTGGACCGCCATCACGCATAGAAGGAAATCGTCCAACCCTCATAGTGCAAGCATCAATAATACTTTTGGGTATCTCCCTTGCCTCATTGATCCAAACACCAGTAAGTTCGAGGGACAATAACTTTTTTACATCTTCTGGTCGGTCAAGGGCAAGGAAGATAACTTCAAGGTCTAGGTCACCTTTTTTAATGTGGTGGGTGTACGGCACTGACCAGATAAACTTTCCCCACTGTTCTTCTGGAAACCAATCAAGCCATGTTTTAATAGTTGTAGTTCGTAGCTGTGGGTTTGTGTTCCGTATAATAGCCCATCGAGACTTTCGTTTTCCGTCAGGTGATTTGTTTTGTTCGAGCGACCTGCGAAATACTTCAACACAACATCCAACACTTTTGCCACTCCCTACTGGTCCACGAATCCCACGAAAGAAAGTATTGTTCTTCATAAAAGATTTAAGAACATTACCATCAGGTTTATATTTAAAGGTAGTCATCTAAGACCTTTATCTACCAACACCTTCATAGATTTTTCCACAACTTCTGGTCCATACCAATCAATAATCTGATCGACCATTGTATTAGTAACAAAAGATGCACCATGTTTTTCTGGAAAATATTTAAAGTGAACTTTTCTTACCGCTTCTCTCAAAGCGTTTAAGTCTTCTTGTTTAAGTGTATTAACAAAGCTCATTTTTTCTTTTTAGCCTTTGGCTGAGAATAGGCTTCATTAATATTGGGAGTAGAAGGATCGTCACCTTGTAACTGTCCGTTGGAGCTTCTCGCACGTTCAGGTTCAGACCCCTCTACTAACCTGCGAGACTCAGGGGTTCTTGTCTTACCAGTATAAGTTGTTCCTGCTAGAACGTGAGTTTCGCCTGTCCACAATTCACCAGTTGTTAAATACCAAGCCATTAGCTTTCTGTCCTTTTAAACAAAGTCTTCTTCTTTTTCTTCTTCTTAGCAGCTTCGGCTTCTTTCATTCCTTTAGCTGTATAAGCAAACTTCTTTCCCATTACATTAGGCATTTCTATATCTCCTTACCTTGTTAGCAATCTTTTTCGGTTGAGCCACAAACTGTTTACCCTTTGCCTTACCCTTTCGTTTGGCTCTGGTTGTAGCGCGATACTCAGCATTACTAAGAGCAGCGATAGCCGCAGAAGGAAGGTAGCGTTCACCAGTTTCACTAGACTTCTTTCCAGACTTTGTTCTCCACTTTTGCTTTCCCCAATTAAGCAAAGAACGTTGCGGAGCTCTCATGAAGTATAACCTCCTCCACGTTTCTTATATTGTTTTGCAAGCAACTGTGCCTTTCGAGCAGACCACTGACCTGCCGCAGTACCTTGAACAGCTTGCGCTTTAATCCTACGGAACAAAGTAGCCCTCATCTTAGGCTTGGTATAATTACCTGCTGCATTAACCGCCATTACGCTGTCTGCCTTTCTTTAGCTGCCTGATACCTCTTTAACAAAGAACGACCCATAGCCGCAGCCTTTGCTTTGTTTCTTGGTGCGCCCCACGCACTCAGACTTAATGCTAATCGTGTAGGCTGACCTTTTTCATCTTTCATCGGACCTTTAGCTCCACTCATCCTAACAAGAAATGAACCCTTCCTACGCATCTGCGCTAAAGTCTTAGGCTTCCCCTTCACAGGGGCTTTTAAAGTACCGCCCTTGTAACTAGCTCTACCTTTGGCATTTAACCCACCTTCAGGGTTTTGACCTTCTTTACGAGTCCATGCAGGTGATGACATCTAATAACCTCATTCAATAAATCCCTAATAACATATTTTAACCATTTTACAAAAAAAATATTTACAGAAAAAAATGCGAGGAGAAGAGAAGTAACCGTAACTAGTGTCAGAGTTTTTGACCCCCTCACTGCTATCCGAGGTCTATACTAACTTTTATGTCTCCAGCAACCTGTACCTGAGATCGATCTATCGGCTTAAACCCTGCTCGATCAAGAATATCCTTGCTTGCCTCTAGCTGTACATGCTCAGACCTAGCCCCTGTTGCTAACTTCAACACCTTAGCAGCCGCAACTGTAGCGTTCATACCTAACTGCTCTCCTACTCGTTGCATCATATATTGTTGCACATGTGGTTGAGCTAAGGCTTTGGAAGCACTAACTCTTCCTGACTCACCCTTCGCATACCCTGCCTCTTCTGCTGCGTGTCGAACTGAACACCCTGTTGCTACAAGCGTATCAACTAGAACGGTTTGTTTTGGCGTTAGTTTCCTTACTTCTATGTTCATATATTAACCCTAGTTACATGGACATTTATGGACATGGGGTAAAGTGCTTTCCGTCTGGATAGCCCCCCCTATGATC